>MDTD01125161.1_pt1 | contig 10073 bp, 7 predicted proteins | sample 811221 | NCBI WGS metagenome assembly MDTD01 (sample SAMN05326646, study PRJNA326480) | marine metagenome | isolation source: seawater | place: Pacific Ocean: South West | collected 2011
AAAGCCGTTGCCGCAGCCTGATTGCTCATAACAGGTCAGGTCGGAAGGGCGTCACAAAAAGCGTTTTAGCCCTGCAGCCCCAATCAGATAGGTGTCAGCAAGGGTTTTCGTGTCCTCGCAAACGGGTTTGAGGATGTCACTGGCTTGGGATGTGCGGATATAGCCTGGCCATTTCCGCGGCACCGCGGTAAACAGCCTCTGGCTATCTGCCAATAGGCCGCCAATCACAATCACATCCGGATCCAGCAACCCAATAACCATAGCCAGACCACGTGCAATCCTGTCTTCAATAACCTGCATTGCTGATTCAGCAACGATATCACCTTTTGCGGCCTGATTAATAATCTCAGTGGCTGACAGGCTGGAACCGGTCAGCATTTCATAATCATGAGCAAGGCCAGGCAGATTGACAAAATGTTCAAGGCAGCCGGTTCGCCCGCATATACACACCCGGCCATCCAGTTCAAAATCAACCGGCCACGGCAAAGATACATGGCCCCAGTCACCAGCAATCCCGTGTGCGCCGGTCAACAGATGGTCATTCACGATGATGCCGCCACAAACAAAGCTGTCTAAAGACAGGGCAAAGATTGTAGTTTTGTCTGAAAATCGGGGTTGCTGGCGGGCGGCACTGGCCAGGCACTGACCTTCTGAGGCGACAATCACCGGCCGGTTCAGCGCTGCCTGCAAATCCCGCTTCAGCGGTTTACCCTCCAGCAAAGGATGATGCAGGCTCTTGATTGTGCCATTGGCTGTGGTTTCATGCCCTTGTATGCACACACCTATGGGTGTGCTTGCATCTTGCTCAGAACAAGCATCTGTGATCGCCGCGGCCAGTTGCGGCAGCAATACGGTATAGCTGTCAACAGGGGAGAGGGCAGCCTTATAAACAAAATCGCCATCATCTGAGATGATAGCGATACTGTTTTCAGACGGTGTAAGACGGATGCCGCAGGTCATGGGCAATCGCTTATGGTCATCTTTACTTGATTTTGGCTTCCCGGAACAGCACATGCTTGCGTGCTTTCGGGTCATACTTCTTCAGCTCCAGCTTCTCAGGCTTGGTGCGCGGGTTTTTCTTGGTCACATAATAAAACCCGGTATCTGCAGTGCTGACGAGCTTGATCTGTAATGTCGCTGGCTTAGCCATAATCCGCTCCACATCGAACGTAAAATTTAATGAGACTGGTGTATGCGCTAAATCTGCTGAGAAGTCAAGCCATCATCAGCCCTGTTCTGTACAGCTTTCGGCTGTTAACACCGGCGCCGTTTCGGTGCGTGTCGTCTGCCGCCTGATCTGGTTTTATATTTCTTCTGCAGGGCCCGCATTTTATCCAGCTGGCGCTCGCCGCCCTCACACCAGCTAAGCGTAATATCCCCGCTTGCCGGGGAAATATCCTCCAGCCTGCAGACCAGTCTATCACCCAGCCTGAACAACCAGCTATGATGACGGCCCAGTAACATCATGCCGCCTGCCACAGTTTCATAAAAATCATCAGGCAAGGTCCGCCTTGGCACAAACCCTTCACTGGCGCCGTCTTCCAGCTTCACAAACAGCCCCGATTTTGTTAGGCCGGTAATGGTGACTTCAGTCTCTTTGATGTTTTTCTGGCTCAGAATCCGTGCAGCAAGACGGGCGGTTGTGCGCCGCTCTGCTTTGGCGGCAATCTGTTCGGTCTGGCTGATGGCGGTGCATATCTGCATCAACTGGTCCCGATCTTCCCCGTTGAACTGTTTGCTGGTTACGCCCATAGCCCGAACCAAAGCGCGATGGACCAGCAGATCTGCATATCGGCGAATGGGAGAGGTGAAATGAGCATATCTGGCCAGCCCCAGACCATAATGGCCGATATTGTCTGGAGCGTAGACCGCACGGGCCTGACAGCGCAGAACCGCTTCATTCACAGCTGTTTCTGCATCGGTGTCTTTTACCTTTGCCAGCAACTCATTAAATCTGTGTGGGGTGATCACCTGACCTTTTGCAAATGGCAGAGACAAAGCTTCTGTCAGCTCTTTTAAGCTGTCTATCTTTTCAGGATCAGGCCGGTCATGAATACGGTAGACACAATTCTGGCGCGCCTGTTCCAGGGTTTCGGCTGCACAAATATTGGCCAGAATCATAAATTCTTCGATCAGCTGATGCGCTTCTTTTTGATAATGCTGGGCAACGCTGACAGGCTCTCCAGTCTCATCAAACTGGATCCGCGCCTCGCTGAGGTCCAGATTCAATGTCCCCCGCTTCAGGCGGGCGGCGTGCAGGGTGCGATATGCCCCGACTAGGTGATGTATCGTCCCCGGTTTTACAGCACAATCTGCCTCGTCTATGCCGCCGTCGATCACCTGCTGGACCGTGGTATAGGTCAGCCGGGCAGACGACCGGATCAGGGCTTGGAAGAAATTGTGTGAAATCTTCTTGCCCTCATCGTCAATCAGGATTTCCACGGCCAGACAGGCCCGGTCCTCATCCGGCCTTAACGAGCACAGCCCGTTTGACAAAGCCTCAGGAAGCATAGGGATAACCGTTCCTGGCAGATAAACAGAATTGCCGCGTTGTTGGGCCTCAAGGTCCAGGCTATCGCCGCTGTGAACATAGGTGCTGACATCAGCAATGGCGACAATAAGACGCCATCTGTTGTCTGCTGCTGGTTCGGCAAACACCGCGTCATCAAAATCTTTGGCATCTTCCCCGTCAATCGTGACCAAAGGCAGAGCCCGCAAATCGGTCCGCTGGCCCAGCTCCGGCAGTATCGCGCTGTCAGCAGCGCGCAGCATATCTTCAGTAAAGACATGCCGCAGACCAAATTCAGCGATGGCAAGGGCTGTAAATGTGGCGGGGTTATCAGTTGAACCAAGGTTGCGGATGGGCCGTGCCACCAGCCGATACCCGCCTTCTTTGATCAGCTCTGCCTCAAGCAGATCATGTTCTGAAAAAGATAAGGTGGCGGTATCTTTTAAAGGAACATCTCTTTTGCCGCCTTTTTCGGCTGGCTCCAGACTCCAGCGGGGCCGCGCCGCACTGCCGGTATTCACTGCCCGGCCGAATATATGGCTTTGGCCTTTGGGCAGAATGCGCATCACCTCGGCCTGAAGCTGGCCATCTGGGCCTGGTTTCAGCCTGGCCAGAATGCGGTCACCTGCCTGAATGGCCCGGCCTCGTTTGGCTGAGGGCAGGACAACAATCTCATGCCCGTCTTCATCTCCGGCATCTGCTGGTCTGGCAAGCCCAAAACCGTCACTGTCAATTGAGGTGACAAATAACAGGCTGACCGCAGGGGGGTGGCCTTCAGGATCTGCTGCTGTGAGCGGCTGTCCGGCGGCCAGAGCGTGAAGCTTTGCCCGCAAAGCGGCCCGTTGCTGGGGGACGAGGCCAAAAGCCTTGGCAATCTCTCTCAGCTTGGGCGGGGTAGGGCTGGCCTCGATAAAGGCTTGCAGGGCATCATCATCAGGCAAAGGCGGGGGACGGCGTGTCACAATCTGCTCAGCCCGCCGCCGCTTTTGTTTTTGCCTTTGCTTTGGGCTTGGCTTTGGCTTTCGTTTTTGCCTTGGTCTTTTTGGTTTTGGTCTTCTTTGCTGGTTGAGCCGCTTTGGCAGCTAGTATCTCCAGCGCTTCAGACAGGGTCACGGATTCCATATCCAGCGTCTTTGGCATCGGTGCGCGCAGCTTGTTATGTTCAAAATAAGGCCCGAACCGGCCCCGCTTCAGATGAACCTCTCCCCCGTCAGGATGTTCACCCAAGACCCGTCCGGCGGTTTTTGCGGCCTCTGCCAGCAAATCAACGGCACGGTTAATGCCCACACTTAATACATCATCACCATCTTTCAGGCTGGTAAACTTACCTTGATATTTCAGATAGGGGCCATAACGGCCAAGCCCGGCCTGAATCATGTCTGATGTTTGCGGATGCAACCCGATATCACGTGGCAGAGACAACAAGCCCAGTGCGTAAACCAGATCAACTTCCATCAGTGGCTTGCCTTTAGGCACAGAGGAGCGTTTCGGTTTTTTCACATCCTCACCACCAAGCTGAACATAAGACCCGTATGGCCCTTTTTTCAGATAAACAGGCAGACCGCTTGCCTCATCTGTGCCTAACAGCCTGTCATCATCAAGCTCTTGCGCGCTGTCATCGCTCTCACCAGCAGCCACAATCTGGCGTGTAAACCGGCAGTCCGGATAATTATTACAGCCGATAAACGGGCCGAACTTGCCCAGCTTCAGCTCCAGATGCCCGGTACCGCATTTGCTGCAGACACGCTGAATCTGGCCATTTTCATCAGGTGTGAAGAATAATTTTTCCAGCTCGCTATCCAGCGTCTTCATCACATCTGGTACAGATAATTCCATCGCCTGATCAACGGCAGCGGCAAAATCGACCCAGAATTGTCTGAGCAGGCTGCGCCAGTCCAGCTTGCCGTCAGACACCTCATCAAGGCGCGATTCCAACGCTGCGGTAAAGTCATATTCCACATAGCGGCTGAAGAAATTTTCAAGAAAGGATGAGACAATCCGGCCGCGATGTTCAGGGATAAAGCGCTTACCGTCTTTCAGCACATAACCCCGCTTTTCAATCACCTGCATAATGCTGGCATAGGTTGATGGGCGGCCGATCCCCAGCTCTTCCATCTGTTTGACCAGGCTGGCATCTGTATATCGCGGTGGGGGCTGGGTGAAATGTTGTTCGGGATGAACCTGATCAACTTTCATATCCTGGCCCTGGCTGAGCGGGGGCAAAATACGGCTTTGCGAATCTGCAGCCTTCTCTTCCTGATCGTCACGGTCTTCGCGGTAGATTTTCATGAAGCCGTCAAAGACGATTACTGACCCGTTTGCCCGCATGGTGATGTGATCTGTTGTGGCGCTGAGGTCAGCTGCGGTCTGATCAAGCTGGGCGTCGGCCATCTGGCTGGCGATAGCGCGTTTCCAGATCAGCTCATACAGACGGAACTGGTCGAAATCCAGCCGTTTGCGCACCTCATCAGGATGCCGCCAGATAGAGGTCGGCCGGATCGCTTCATGGGCTTCTTGTGCATTCGCGGCTTTTGACTTATAGACACGTGGTTTCTCAGGCACAAACTCAGCACCGATAGTCTGGCCAATGGCGTCTCTTATTTGGCCGATGGCCTCAAAGCTCATCTGCACACCATCTGTCCGCATATAGGTAATCAGGCCAGTCGTCTCACTGCCCAGGTTGATACCTTCATAAAGTTTCTGTGCAATTTGCATTGTCCGGCTGGCTGAAAAGCCCAGCTTGCGAGAGGCTTCTTGTTGCAGAGTAGAGGTGGTAAAGGGCGGGGCCGGGCGGCGCTTGACCCGTTTTGTCTCAATTGACGAGATCTGCCAGCTCGCCGCTTCAATGCGCTGTTGTGCGGCAAGAGCCTCTGCCTCACTGCCCAGGCTTAATTTGCCGAGCTTTTCCCCATCAAGATGAGTCAGGCGGGCTAAAATCTGGGCGCCGTCTTTGGTTGTGAAATCGGTATCAACAGACCAAAACTCATCTGTGCGGAACGCTTCAATTTCGGCTTCACGTTCACAGATCAGGCGAAGCGCAACAGACTGTACCCGGCCTGCTGAACGTGAACCGGGCAGCTTGCGCCAGAGCACAGGAGAGAGGCTGAATCCAATCAAATGATCAAGAGCGCGACGGGCAAGATAGGCTTCGATCAGATCGATATCGAGACCACGCGGAGTTTCAATGGCTTTCAGGATGGCAGTTTTGGTGATCTCGTTAAACACCACCCGCTCATAAGGAATGTCACGTGTTTTGCTGTTTTGTTTCAGCAGCTCACAGACATGCCAGCTGATGGCCTCACCTTCTCTGTCCGGGTCAGTGGCCAGAATAAGCCGGTCTGCCCCGTTCAGGGCTTTGCTGATGTCACGGATACGCTGGCCACCTGAATCAGAGATTTGCCAGCTCATTTCAAAATCCTGATCCGGTTTGACCGAACCGTCCTTTGACGGCAGATCACGGACATGCCCGTAAGAGGCGAGTACGGTGTACCCGTCACCCAGATAGCGGTTTATGGTTTTGGCCTTGGCCGGTGATTCGACCACCACGACTTTCATGTAACGCAACCCTTCGCCTTGTCCAGTGTGGTCGTTTTTTTGCGAATAATGTAAGGTTTACAAGAACGTTAGCTGTCCTGATACAAACGAGACACTCGGTTTCCCGCATGTCTTTGCACGTCCCCGGCCAGTTCAAGTTCCAACAAAATCGCTTGACCATCTACCGCAGAGACATGGCACCAGCGACACAATTCGTCAACACCAATCGGGTCATGAGCCAGATTTTCGAGCAGAATTTGCCTTGTTTTTGCCCACTCCTCAGGTGTCATATCTGATACCTCCGGCAATTGGCCCGGGCTGAATGAGGGCAGATCAGGCTGGCTGATGCCGGGTTTCTGATCCAGAACAGACAGAATATCGCGTGCGGACTGAACCAGATGTGCACCATCCTGAATCAGCCGGTTAGTGCCTTGAGAGCGGGGATCAAGAGGCAAGCCGGGTATCGCCATAACCTCTATGCCGCGTTCGGCGGCCTCTCGGGCGGTGATCAGCGAACCTGACTGAAACGCCGCCTCTATCACACAGACACCCAGGCTGAGTGAGGCAATGATTCTGTTGCGGGCCGGAAACAGCCGTGGCGTGGGTTTGGTGCCGAAAGGTGTCTCAGTGATCAAAAGGCCTTGCTCGGCAATCTGGGCAAACAATTCGGCATTTTCGGGCGGGTAAATTTCATCTATGCCGCAGGCCAGAACCGCTAGGGTACCTGTATCTAAGCTACCTTGATGTGCGGCGGTATCAATGCCTCTGGCCAGGCCAGAGATTACGGTGTAACCGGCCTGACCGATTTCTGTGGCAACAGATTGCGCCAGCCTCGTTGCATTAATTGAGGCGTTTCGCGCCCCCACCAACGCACAGCCCTTTGCCGCCAAGACAGACTTATGACCTTTTACAGTCAGCACAAAAGGAGCATCATCAAACTGCAGTTTTGAAGGGGGATAGTCATCATCTCCATAACAGATAAACGCCGCCCCCAGCTTGCTGGCCTGTTCAATTTCCTGTTCGACTTGCTGTTTTGTGGCCAGCTTCAGTTGCCGGCCGCCGCGTGCGGATAAATCCGGTAAAGCCTCTAGGGCTGCTGCCGCACTGCCATAGCGACGCATCAGTAACTGACACGTTATCGGGCCGATATTGGGTGTACGGATTAACCGCAGTTTATTGATCAGATTTTTCTGGTCCATCGACCAGAGCATAAACTGCTTTATCTTAACTTTCGGTTAATCAGATGTATTTTTTTTGAAGGAAATCCGACTTTCGTCGCCTGTCATGATCCTTTGGATATTCTCCTTATGGCGGATCCAGCTTAACCCGCCTATCCCCCAGACCGTAATTTGCACAGGCACAGACATATCAACCGGGCCGAATGAGGCAATCAGGCCCGCCGCCAGAAAGCTGAGCAACGCAGATAAAGAGGACAGCCGCGTAATTACAGCGGTCAGCAGCCAGCTGGCGGCCATCACAAGCCCGGCCAGAGGCGAGATAGCGGCAATCACAGCCATGCCTGTGGCTACACCTTTGCCGCCCTTGAATTTCAGCCATAGCGGAAAACAATGGCCGATAACAGCCCCAAATCCGGCATAGGCGGCACTGTCTGGTGACAGCCAGAAACTGCAGATAAAATAGGCAATTGCCCCTTTCAGCGCATCCAGTACCAAGGTCAGCAGGGCCAGCCCTTTATGTCCTGTCCGCAATACATTTGTTGCGCCAATATTGCCTGACCCGACTGTCCGGATATCCTGGCCGGTCGCCAGATACACCAGAACGAGGCCAAATGGCACAGCCCCCAGCATATAGCCGATGGCAAATGATGCGGGAATGAAGATCGTCAGCTGTTCGCTCATCTGTTAATCAGCGCCAGGAAAACAGGCCTGCCCATTTACCCATAACCCTGTCACCTGGCCTTCACATGGCTGGCCGTCAAACGGCGTGATCCGGGAGAGCGATTTAAAGGTCTGGCTTTGGATGACGGAAGAGGCGTGCGGGTCAATTCTGACAAGGTCAGCAGATGCGCCTGTCTGCAACGTGCCGCAATCAAGATTCAGCAGCCGGGCCGGGCCGGTGCTGAGCAAATCAAATGCCTGCAGCCAGGTCAGCTGCCCGCCATGGACCAGCTTTGCGGTCAACACAAACAGGGTCTCCAGACCAGATGCGCCTGAGCTGGCCAGCGTAAAAGGCTGGTTCTTCATATCCGGGTTCACCGGCACATGATCCGACGCAATCGCATCAATGGTCCCGTCAGCAAGGCCGGCAACAACAGCTAGCCTGTCGTCTTCACGGCGCAGAGGCGGGTTTAATTTTGCCCGTGTGTCATACCCGGATACAGCCACTTCGTTCAGCATGAAATAAGGCGGGGCGGTATCTGCACTGACGTGAATGCCGCGCTGTTTTGCACGTCTGATAATCTCAACAGAGCCAGCTGTCGACACATGGCTGGCGTGATATCTTGCGCCGGTTAACTCTGCCAGCTGGATATCCCGTTCCAGAATAATCGTCTCGGCAAGAGCCGGGCTGCCCAGCAGACCCAGCCGTGTTGAGGTTTCACCCTCATTCATATCACCATGTTCGCTCAGGCTGAAATCTTCACAATGATGGATGACAGGCTTATCCAGCATCTGGGCATAGGTCATAATGCGGCGCATTGACAGCGCGCTTTGCACTGACATTGTGCCGCTGGCAAAGCCAACCGCACCAGCCTTTGCCATCAGGCCTAACTCGGCCATTTGTTCCTGCTCAAGTTCTTTTGTCATCGCGCCATAGCAACACACCTTCGGCCCGCCAATCCCGCGCGCCCGAAGCTGCAGGCTGTCAATCATGGCGGCTGAGTCCATCACCGGTATGGTTGAAGGCAGCAGCACAACGGTTGACAGGCCACCTGCTGCTGCTGCCTGCAACAGGCTGTCCAAGGTCTCCAGATGTTCTGCGCCCGGGTAGCCTGACTGTACCCGCATATCCACAAAGCCCGGCCCGACAATCTGTCCGGCACAGTCGGTTACCTTATCGGCTGTGATGTCTTTGCCATTTGCCCCTGTGCCGCTATCGGCAATAACTCCGTCTTCGATCAGCAGCCAGCCGGTCTCATCCTGCTTTTGGGCCGGACAAATCAGCCGCGCATTTGTCAGTAACTGCCGCATTACGCACCACCCTTGTTCTGAGAGGATAGCGCCACAGCCTCAAGACAGGCCATTCTGGCAGCCACACCCATCTCTACTTGAGTGGTGATCAGGCTGCGGTCATGGTCATCAGCAATCACAGAATCAATTTCAACGCCTCTGTTCATAGGCCCGGGATGCATAATCAGCGCATCAGGCGCCGTTTTTGCCAGTTTCTCAGCATTCAGCCCGAACAGATTGAAATATTCATGCTGGCTGGGGATTTCGCGGCCCTGCATCCGTTCTGTCTGCAAGCGCAGCATCATCACAATATCAGCTCCGGCAATTCCCGCTTCCAAATCGGTAAAGACAGGTACACCAAAGCTGTCAATATTCGCGGGTATCAGAGTTGACGGGCTGACAAAGCGCAAATCGGCCCCCAACGCGCCAAGAAGATACAGGTTTGACCGGGCGACGCGGCTGTTGGCGATATCGCCGCAGATGGCAATCTTCAACCCGGAAATCCGGCCAAACCGGCGCAAAATGGTCAGCGCATCCAGCAACGCTTGTGTGGGGTGTTCATGGCGCCCATCTCCGGCATTGATAACGCCGCCATCTACATGATGGCTGAGCAGGGTCGGCGCGCCCGCATTTTGATGGCGGATCACAAGAATATCAGGCTTCATCGCGTTCAGAGTTGTTGCTGTATCAATCAGCGTTTCCCCCTTTTTAACAGATGATCCGGAAACAGAAATATTCAGAACAGACGCGCCCAGCCGCTTTGCCGCAACCTCAAAGGAAACTCTGGTGCGGGTTGAATTCTCAAAGAACAGATTCACAACCGACACACCCTTTAGCAGGGTCTGCAGGCCGGGATCCTGGCGCTCGCCGGTGATGATGTCTGCAAAATAATGGGAACGATA
>MDTD01131513.1_pt1 | contig 10073 bp, 9 predicted proteins | sample 811221 | NCBI WGS metagenome assembly MDTD01 (sample SAMN05326646, study PRJNA326480) | marine metagenome | isolation source: seawater | place: Pacific Ocean: South West | collected 2011
AAAAAAGTATTTTTTGAGCAGAAATCTTGCAACCAAAACGCCGACCAATATTATAGATAAATTATTATGAAAAGTTATTTCATTAAATTGTGTGGGTGTATTGTCCCACCCCCCTAGAACGTAATGCTCACATTCGACAAATGAATTTACATAAACAGTGTTGAGTTCATTATCATATAATTGTTTTGCTTGATAACTTGGGTCATTTTTAAATACAAAATCTGGATTAGATAGTATGTCTGCTTTTACAAAGTTTTCTGGATAATTACCACACAAGTTTATTACTGTTGAGTTCTCCATTTTCATATCATAATAAAAGAATTTAAATGTAAGTGAGTCTTAAATAATTTTTAATATAATCTTCTTCTATCCGCTATTTTTATTCTTTATATTATTTGCATATAAATATACTAAAAATAGAACTGACGATGTAACGTTAAAAAAATTAAGATCAATGAATGTAAGTTCGAATGGCTCTAAGTATTTGATTGATATTTGATAAAATAAAATAGTAACACCAATCAAATATTTATAATGATCAATCTCTGCAGTGTAAAAAATAAATGAAAGAAACATGAAGTAGCCAATACTGTAATTTACAAATCTGAAACTTTCATAATATCCCATAAATGACCAAAAAATATAAGTAACAAAACAACTAACAAATAGTTGGTTAATCAGCTTATCTTTATTTAAAAAATTGAATTTTTGAGATATAAATAATACAAATAAAAAAGTTAATCCCAGAACAAAATACCCCATGTAGTTTACGGTTATTTCAAAACTGCATCTCAAGAATGTATCCAGCTGCTGACACTCTCTGGTCTCCTTACCTTGAAAAACATCAAATATCCAAAAGAATTGATTATATACCTCCCTTCCCCAATCATAAGATTGATAACCTGCCACACGATAAGAAAATTCATAAATTACCTGTGAAAGAGGCAATAAAAATAGTGAGGTTAGGTTAATTTTTCTATCGTGAAGAAAATCATAAATAAATATAATGAATGCGTACATAACTGCACTTGAGTGTGCCAAGGATAAAAAACCAAAAATAAAATATAAATTTTTTCTGTTTTGTAACAAATCAATTTTTTTATTTATCACACAAAGTGTTAATAACAAAAAAAGTAAAGTTAAACTTCCGTGAGAAGGAAAGAAAATATTCCATCTTATATTTGGAATCATAAGTAACAAAATTAAATAAAAATAATCTATAAATTTATCTAATTTTAAGTTAAGTAAGATTGTTAATAATTTTGTTATAAAAAATAAAATAATTGTCTGTAAAATAATTAGCGACATTCTAAAAATTAAGTATTCAGAAAATCCATTAGGAAGTACAAATTCCCCTACTGACCTTATTAAATACAATAAAAAAATATATAGCGGTCTTCCCTGATATGGGTTTTCTCTTGAGAAAAAAGTTTCAAGATTTGTCGATGCGTATCTATAAGGTCCTTCATCACAATGTATTGGTAAAATGATACTGTCAATAGAAAAAAAATTAAAATTTTTGATCAGTTCAACACAAATAAAATACTGGTCAGAAATATTTAATAGGTAATACTCAAAAAGATATACAAAGAATATAAAAATTAAAATAAATGAAAAAAGTTTGAAATTTAATTTATTTAAAATCATATATATTAGATATTTTATATCACTACTAGTATTGACTAATTGAAATGAATAAATTAACAGTTATTGTTCCTTTTTATAACGAACAAGATTTACTTTTAAAATCAGTTTCAAGATTAATTGAGCAAAAAATTGCAGACAATATTTTATTAATAGATGATTCATCTAATGACAACTCTTACCAAATAGCAGAATCTATCCAGGCAAATAATCCACATATAAAACTTTTAAAAACAGAAAAAAACTTAGGAAAAGGTGGAGCAATAAAACTAGGTATTGAAAATACAGAATCTGATTACATTATTGTCCATGATGCTGATCTTGAATATGATCCAAAAAATATAAAAGCTGCAGTTGATTTGGCCAATAAACAAAATCAAGAAAAAATAGTTATTCTTGGATCAAGGTTTATTGGAGATATAGATAGAAAAAATTTATATAGAAGAACCTATATAGCAAACAAATTTCTTTCTTTTCTTTTTTCAATTTTTAGTAAGACGAAGGTATCTGATGTAGCGACTTGTTACAAGTTGATATCCAGAGACATTTATAAAAATATTGAATTAACTAAAAATGGTTTTGAATTTGAAGTTGAAATACTCAGTAAATCTTTAAAATTAGCAAAAACATATCTTGAAATTCCTATAAATTATGAAGGAAGAAGTTACGAAGAAGGCAAAAAAATAAAATTTTCTGACGGATTTAAATATATATTTGCAATTATCACATCAAATAATAAAAAATGAAATTAAAAAATTTTGAAAAATTAATTTTTTATATTTTAATTTTATTGGTTTCATTCATATTAGTTTTTAATATTTTAAATTATGACCCTATTCAAGGATATGATGCTGAAGCACATCATGAATACATAAATAATTTTTTTTCAATGTTTATTCCAGGGAAATCTGATTCTCTAACCAGCAGTTTTACAAGAGAGTATTTTAGCCCACCATTACCATATTTTGTTCCAGCAACTATCGGTGCAGTTTGCAGAGATATATTAACATCAAGCCTTGATTTTGATAGGTGTAAAGAGATATACAGCTTACTTGGTCAAATCTTCCAAACATTTTTATATATTTTTTCAATTTACTTTTATTTACTCTCTTTTAAAAAACTTTATAAAAATAAAATAACAACCAATTTTGAAATATTATTGCTATTTTCCCTATTAACTGTCAACTACAAAACAATTTCAATGATACGTGGTGAAGCTTATATTATTTTTTTTCTGAGTATTTTTTTGTATAAATTATTGGATATGTTTGAAATGTCATTTGATTATAAAAAACTAGATATTTTATTTTTTGGATTATTGATAGCAGGGCTTGCTTTAAGTAGGCAGTGGGCATTTTTATTATTTCCTGGATTATATATTGCAGGTATTTCTGTAAGTAATAAGATTCAATATTTTAAATTTATTTCATATTCATTTATCGTAGGATTTATTTTTTCTTCATGGTTTTATTTTGATTTATATATCCAATATGGAACATTCACTTCATTTAATGCTGATGGACTTCCATTTAGCTTTTCAAATCAACCAAAAAGCTTTTATCTTCCAGATATACAAAGTATAAATTTAGTTTTCACCAAACCAATTAGACCTAATTTTAGCAATCAGTTCCTACCAATCTTATATTCAGACTTGTGGGGAGATTATTGGGGATATTTTTCATTTACAAGTAGGAGTCTAGATACTGGTAGAAATCAACTTTTAATTGGTGATTATTTAGCAAGGGTTAATATTGTTTCATTATTGCTAATGTCTTTTTTCTTATATTCAATTGTAAATTTCATATTTGATTTTGTTAAGAAAAAGATTGATTATAAAGACAGCTTTAATTTTTATATCTTCATATCAATAATTTTTTCTTTACTGGGTTATTTATTGTTCTTAATAAAATATCCCGAACTAAAAACTGGTGACACAATAAAAGCCACCTATATAATTCAAATGTTTCATTTAATAGTATTTATTTCAGCACAACAATTAATTAAAATTAAAAATTTCAATCCCAGACTATATAAGTTGATTACCACGTCATTTATATTTGTATTCTTTCATAATTTATCAGCTATGTTGAGCCATTTTTAATGGAAGACTAAATAAAATAATTGGAGTAGTCTTTTATAAGTATGAAATATATTTTTAGTTTATTTCGGCAAAACTATGTACTAATACTCTTCTCTCCTATTATTTTCAATGCAGTTTTTAACTTATTTAATACTGATATTTTAAATAATGTTTTAAAAACTAAAAATTTAATACTTATTATATCTTTTACATTAGGTTGCTTTTTCTTCTTTTACTTATCGAAAATAATAAAAACTTTTTTGCAATTAGATTCGTTTTCACTCTCTTTATCTATGTTTTTAGTTAGTTTTTTTGTTTTTGAATCTTTGTTTCTATTCATCACTAAAAACCTAAGTTTTGATATAACAATAGCAATTGTATCTACAATATGGATTTCAGTAATTTTGTTCAAAAGAAAAAACTATTTGGAAATTTTTAAACTGACTTCAATATATATAATATGGAGATTTTTTAACCAATTCTTTCTCAACACTCTTAAAGATTTAAGTTATTATGTCGAACTAAACTCTGATGTGCCTGCTCAATGGATAGGTATTGTTGAGATGATATATAATAATAATTATTTTTATGCATTCGAAAATAATTTAATTGAAGGCCAGGGTCTTTTACCAAGCTATATTCAAGCACTAATGCTTAAAATTGGATTTGGCTTAGAAAATTTTACATTTATACCGGTAACAATAAATCTACTATTATTTTTTGGCATTTTGCTGATTTTTGATTTACCCATAGATTCAAACAACAAATTAGTTTTAATATTTTCTTTTGTATTTTTAATCCTTAATAATAATTGGCTAAAATACCTGATGATAAACTCCCTAATGATAGAGGGGATTGTAAGCTTTCTGTTTGGTGTATTCCTTTACAACCTAAAAGATAATCTTTACTCAAAAAAAGTTAGCTCTCTTTTGTTTTTTTTATTTTTTGGTTCTCTAACACTAACTAAAAATTTTGTTTCATTGCTTGCAATAGTTGTTGTAATAATATGTCTTCTATTTTTTAAGAAAAATAGATATGTACTTTTTGGACCAGGAGTATATGGACTTTACTTGGTGTATCAGAAAATATATCTTTCTGGTTTACAAAATGTTGCTTATACAAGTGAAATTGACTTTAAAGACTTATTTTTTGATTTTTTATTTTTACGGGATTTAAATCTATCAAATATATCAAATATTTATAACCATTTTATTACTGATATTCCTTCAACCTATCTTGTATTTTTATTTTTTATATTTACTTTTTTAAATTTTTTAAATAAAAATAAATTTGAATTTACACAAACGTTTATATTTGTATTTATAATTATAAATTTTATTTTAGTGAATTTACTTTATGTCTCATATTGGAGAAATGTTGAATATGAATCTTCTTACCGTTACATCATGAACTGTTTTCACTTAATATTCATTTCAACAGGCTTGAGTGTTTCAAGTTTTAATAAAAGAAAATAATTTAGAATATTTAATTATTTTCAAAAATATTAATAGACCATCTCTTAAATTTATTTTTTTTCCTTCACTAAATAATCGCCCATCATAACTAATTGGGACTTCAATAATTTTTTTATTTATCTTTAAATATTTAGATAAAACTTCAACTTCAATAGCAAAACCTTTTTCGTTTAAATTCAAACTTTGTAGTGTGTCTTTTTCCAGTAGCCAATAGCAACTTGCAATGTCGCTAACTTTATAAAAGTTAAGAAAAGAAAATAGAATTGTTAAATACTTATTTCCATAAAAAGTCCAGAAATACTTATTATTCCTTGTTTTATCACCAATGGTTCGTGATCCTAATATAAGACTCCCAGGGTTTTGAATAGCGAGATTAAACATCTCAGGTATATCCCTTGGAAAATACTCTAGATCAGCATCATGAACTATAACATGGGTTGTTTTTATTTTTTCCAAAGCAGCTCTTACTGCATATCCTTTACCAGACTGGTTTTTTAACTTAATTACACTTATATTGGTATATTTATTTGATAATTCTGAAGCAATTTCAAAACTATCATCTGTCGATGCATCATCAACTAAAATAATCTCTTCAAATAAGTCAATTTCTAATAGCCTGTTAACAGATTTTTCCAAGAATTTTTCTTCGTTTAAGAAAGGGACGATTGCTGTAATTGATTTATTCAAGTTATTTTGTACCTACGATTGATTTATCAATGTAATCTATAATTTTTTGTGCAACATATTTCTGTTTTTTAAAAGTCAAATGAGGACCAATAGGAATATATAATCCATTTTTACCAATATATTCAGAGCTAACTAAATTCTCATTAATTGATCGATACTTTTTAGGTAAGGAATCCTGCATATGTAAAGGCCAAAAAAACTGCCGTGTTTGAATATTATTTTCATATAAATATTTCATTAATTTATCTCTATGATTTTCTTTTTTTAAAACTAATCCATATACCCAATAGTGATTTTTAGATTCGTTAATCTTATGCAATGGTAACTGCAAAAAGTCAATATGGGATGAAAACAACTGGTTGTAAGCTTCTCCTTGTTTAATTTTTAAATTAATTGTTTTGTTTAGACTATTTATTTGGGAAATTCCAAGTGATGCTTGAATCCCACTTATCCTATAATTCCAAAAAAGATTTTCATGATTAAATCTATTTGGTTCTTTAAAGTCTAAATTAATAATTTGTTTCATAACATCATACAATTGTAGAGAATCTGTAAGAACTGCTCCTCCTTCGCCTGTTGTTATATGTTTATTTGCATAAAAGCTAAGAGTAGAAACATCTCCAAATGTTCCGCATTTCTCTCTATTTTCATATTGTCCGTGGGCTTCAGCCGTATCTTCAATTAATTTAAAATTATTATCTTTACAAAAATTTTTTATATTTGTTGCATCTGCCGGCAAACCATAAGTGTGTACCATCAAAACACCTTTTGTCTTATCTGTTGCTACCTTCTTTACGTTATTAATATCCATATTCCAAGTAATTGGATCAACATCACAAAACACTGGGGTCAAACCATTTCTTATAATTGCAGCAAGACAAGAAATGATTGTAAATGATGGAACAATAATCTCATCGCCTTTATTAAAATCTAATGACTTCACAGCAACTTCAAGTGCAGTTGTTCCATTTGTTAATGCAACAGCATATTTGCGATCAAATGCACGTGCTAAAGAGCTTTCAAATCTTAAAACTTCTTCACTACTTCCAGATATATTAGATTTATTAAGAGAAGATAGAACTGACAACTTGTCTTTGGTTGATAGTCTAGGTTCAAAAACTTTTATCATAAGATTTAAAAATGGTTTTTATCAGAATTTTCTTTATAGGGACCCTGTTTGACCTCTACAAATTTCGAATCTTCTAAAATCTCTATCGCATGTCCGCCATCAAGCATGACAATTATTTCACCTTTTTCAATAATTACTGTTTCTATAAATACATTTTCTTTGTCATATAAATCAACCTTGATTTTTCCATCAATCATAAAAAGGGCTTCAGATGTTTTAAAAATTTTCCTTTCATATTCATTGTGAACATGTCTTTGTATAATGCTTCCTTGATCCAAATTAAATGTTCCCACCTGAAAAGAAATTGAATGATCAGTTAAAAAATTTTTTTCATTTTTAAAGTCTTGACCATTTATATAAATACCAAGCAAATTTTTATTATTATCGTAAATTTTCACATAACCTCATAAGGTTTAAAAATATATCTTTATGATAACATTGAAATTTTTACTATTTTAATTGATTAATTAGTTTTCTTGATTTGAATGCTGCTTGAAAGTATGGTCTTGATAAAGAAATCATTCTAATTAAATTAGTACTTGTTTTTGATTCACCATAAATTCTTGGTTTACAAAAATAACCAACTTCTTGCATATTTATATTTTGTACAAACAAATTGGACACAACATATATAAAATATTCACCATATACAGAATTATTAAACATTGCTTCATTAAAATATTTTTTATTACCAGTTATGAAACCACTTGTTAAATCTTTTACATTAATATTCAAAAGAAAATTTAATGCTTTGTTAAATAGTAGTGATAAGAAAATAGCAATTAATGAATCTTCCGATTTAATCAGTTGATATAACATTTTATTAATTGGAATTTTAAAAAATTCTTCTTTACCTTTGTAACCTCCTCCTGTAATAAATCTTGATCCAATAAATACTGTTTCACGATCAGAATCAAGCTTTTTCAAGAGTTTTATTATTGAATCGACATCCATTGATCCATCCGAATCAAGCCACATTATATTTTCCTTTGTTGAGTTAGTTATTCCATCGTAAATTGACAAAGGTAAAGATGGTTTCTTATTTCTTGCAATCAATTTTATATCTGAATTTTGTTTTGAAAAATCTATAACTACATCTTGAGTTTTATCGCTTGAATTATCATCTACGATTAATATTTCATAATTTTCAATATTTGATAATTTAAATTTTTCGATAATTTCAGGTATCAAAAATGCGACATTCTCTTCTTCATTGTATGTTGGGAGAATAATTGTTAAATTAATGTTCATTGTTAATTTGATAGTCGTATTTTGATATTTCTATTAAAAAAAGGAATCCTAGATTATTTACAAATGTTTTTTCAATAAATTGCTCTATTTTCATGCCTAATGAATTATTAAATATTGACATAATAATTCCAAAATTTAATATTTTTTTAATTTTGTAGTTTAAATTTAAATCTGAAAATGTTTTTTCCATTAATTTTTTAAGCTTTTTTGATGTGTAGTTTGTTTCTTTTACCTCATTATATGAAACTGTATTGAAAATATTAGAAAGACTTTCCAAAACAGGCATAAATCCACCATAATTTGGAGTTGTCAGTAAAATTTTCCCATTGGGTTTTAAGTTATCTAATAAAAACTTCAACTCTTCTTCAAATTCATCTATTGATAGGAATTCAATTAAACCTAAAGCTGTAATTATATCAAATGGGCCTTTTTTTAAAATATCACTTTTTGAGGTTGTAAAAATACTTCTACTCGTTTTATATTTTTCATTTGCATAATCAATTTGGTTGTGAGATATATCAAAACCTATTGAATTACAATTTGTATAATTTCCTATAAACGTACCGGGTCCACAAGCATAATCTAAATGATTATAGCTTTCATCAAAGTATTCTTTTACCTTTAAAAACGTTAAATTATGCCAACTAGATTGGAGATTAGCTTTATTGTTTTTTCCTTTTATAAATATTTCATCATAAAACCCTTTAGGGAGTTTATTGTTCCAAAAATCGTAATTATGTTTCATTGAATATATAATACTCAGGTGAAAAGCATAAAAAATCCAATAAATTTTAGAGTTGCTTTTATAGGGTTAAGTTGTCTAACTTTACCTTATTTATTCACAAAATTGATTAACCATGAAAAATTAGTATATATAGTTTCGAGTATTTTACTTCTATTACTCTTTTTATTTCAAACCACTTTAAAGAAAAAAGGGAATTTAAATTTTGAATTATTTTTTAACTTATCTGAAAGAATACATCTTTATTTATATTTATTAATTCTTTTTATTTTCACTTACATAACACAAAATGTCTTTCTAGATTTTGAAACAATCTCTTGGGATGTTGCATCATATCTCGTAGCATCTCTTCAAATCGGAGAAGGAAGCATACCTTATGAAACACAATGGGAATCAAAAGGTCCATTATTAATGTACATTTATTATTTTATTACAAAAATAAGTTCAAATTCTTATGTAGTTTTTCGATTATTGAACGATTTTATTTTGTTTCTTATCAGTGTTGTACTTTTTAAAAGCGTCCTCAAACAAAGTGATAAGAAAATTTATGCTTTCACTTCATCAATTCTTTTCTTATCAATTTTTAGTGATCCAGAATATATAAGTGAATTTTCAGAATTGTATACCTTATTTCTAGTTGCAATATCTTATTATTTTTTTATAAATAAAAATCAAACCAGCAAAAGTTTATTTATTATTGGGTTGATAATATCTGCATCATCGTTGATAAATCAAGTTTCTGGGATATTTTTAATTCCATATTTAGTTGAAATATATAAATCAAAAAAAGATCAAAGAAAAAAACTTTTTTATCTTTTTCTGGGAGTTCTTGTACCCGTTGTATTCTTTCAAACAATTTATTTGATAAATGGACTCTATGATATATTGTTAATCAATTATGTAATTATGCCTTTAGGTTATTCAAGTAGTGGAGATGTGAATGCAATTAACGAACTTAGAATCTGGATAAGAGAGTTTTATCATTACAACAAGTTCCTCTATTTTTCTATGATTACGACATTAATTATTGAAATATTGAGAGTAATTAGGCCAATAAAGCTCGAG
>MDTD01024337.1_pt1 | contig 10072 bp, 11 predicted proteins | sample 811221 | NCBI WGS metagenome assembly MDTD01 (sample SAMN05326646, study PRJNA326480) | marine metagenome | isolation source: seawater | place: Pacific Ocean: South West | collected 2011
CTGTTCTCGTTGTCCGGCTGCTCAATGATTATTGCACCCTATCAAAATCATCAGGAACAAATCGTCGGGGCGATTGGCGTGATCGGACCGACCCGCATGAATTACGCCCGGATCATTCCCATGGTCGACTACACGGCCAAGCTTGTTGGGCGCGTACTTGGTTAAGGAGATTAATTTAAAAATGACGGATACTGGCGAAGAACGTGAAGCCAAATCGACCCCCTTGGAAGAGCCAATCGAGGAGGCACAGATTTCCGAGGAGGCAGCGGCTGAGTCCGCCGACATGAGCGATAATCAGATTGAACTCGAGCCCGATGAACCAATAGAGGAGGCAGTACCCGAAGAAGACGCCGCCGATCTTAAGGACAAACTCTTACGGGCGCTCGCCGATTTGGAGAACACTCGCCGCCGCGCCACACGCGAAGTTGCGGATACCCGGAAATATGCGGCTAGCGGTCTCGCGAAGGAATTGCTCAACGTGTCCGATAATCTCCGCCGTGCGCTTGAGACCGTTACTGAGGAGATGCGCGAGGGCGATGCCAGCGTGAAGAATCTCGTGCTCGGCATAGAAATGGTGGAAAAGGAAATGCTGTCAGCGTTTGAGCGGCAGGCTATTACGCGGCTGTATCCGCTAGGCGAGCCGTTCGATCATAACTTCCATCAGGCAATGTATGAGAAAGAAGATACGGGTTATCCGGCCGGCACGGTAGCTGAGGTTATGCAAGCGGGATACGTGATTCATGACCGCCTGCTGCGCCCGGCCATGGTGGTGGTATCGAAAGGTGGTGGCGTGTCTGAAGAAGCGCCGCCGGAAATAGGCCCGGTCGACACCACGGCCTGAAATTAGTATCCAATAGTCCCAAGGTGCACCTCGCCGGGGTCATGTGCGCTGTGCCGATGTGTTTCAGATGTGGGGTCAGAAACGGCGTAGCAATAGGCGCAGCCGTGCGGGCAGGTGTCATAGGCGCCTATATCCCGTGACGCATGACATAAGCAATTGGTTCTGTTGCCCTTCCCTTTGAACGTAATTGCGTGGCCGGCGATGGGAGTGAGGCGGGTAGCGTCGATGCAGGCAGCGGCACGAGCGGTTCCATCGACAAGCCCTGGCTGGCTGCATACAGTGAGAAACATGCCGAATTTTTGGGAATTTCGGCCAACGCGGATTCTGTATCGTGGATGGCGTTGGGTGGTTCCGCGCTCCACGCAAAACCACCGGCGGGCGCTGCGTGAACCAAGTTCCGTTTGGTCTTGCGATAAGGCTTCACGGGGGAAATCGAATACCTTCGAGACGCTGTGCGTGCCTGTGAAGATTTCCAAATGCCATTTGGCTGGCGTGAGCTTCGATAGCACGATCGGATCGCAGCGCCATATGGCCGCCCGAGACACGCACCGTTCCGCCAGGTTAAAGAGATCGGTGACCGCTCGTTCCGTCGTAACGCCGCTTCGCTAGAGGGAGCATTGATATACGGTGACCGTGTGCTGCACGTAGAACGGGGCGCGCTCAGCAATCTGTGGGAGGAAATTTGGGAAAGGTGCCAGTTGACGCGTCCCAAAGACAAAACTGTCTGCATCATCCTGTGGCAGAGAAACCGAGCAGGTTTTTCGGTTCCGCGGATTGACGGCCTCACATCTTCCAATGGCAAATTGGTTCATGAACCAGGTCACGCAGAAGGCGTGTATATCAGTGCGATAGCTGGTTGAGACGAGCATTCCAACGATCTTACCATGTGGAATCCTCTCATGCCGCAGAAATTGCGAATGCCCAGAAGCTTGCAGTCCACCAAAGCCGTTCTTATATGATCCGAAGTGTCGCTTAATAATTGTTTGCTGCGCGTTGACGGAGGTTGAGGACCGGAGCTGCGAGACGGGCCGGCCAATCTTGCTGAGCAATAGGATAATAAAAGGTACTGCACATGAGCAAAGTTATTGGTATTGACCTGGGAACGACGAATTCATGCGTTGCTGTGATGGAAGGGACGCAGCCCAAAGTCATCGAAAGTTCGGAAGGGTTCCGGACCACGCCTTCAATGGTCGCCTTTACCGAAGCGGACGAGCGTTTGGTAGGTCACTCCGCAAAGCGGCAGGCGGTGACCAACCCAGAGAACACATTCTTCGCAATCAAGAGGCTTATTGGCCGCCGCTTCTCGGACGATGAGACGAAACAGGACATAGATCTCGTTCCCTATCACATCATCGAGGGCGAGAATGGTGATGCCTGGGTCGAGTGCCGTGGCAACAAGTATGCTCCGAGCCAGATCAGCGCCTTCATCTTGCAGAAAATGAAAGAGGATGCAGAGAGCTATCTCGGCGAGAAGGTCGAGCAGGCGGTGATCACCGTTCCCGCGTATTTCAACGATTCGCAGCGTCAGGCTACTAAGGATGCCGGTAAGATCGCGGGGCTTGAGGTACTCCGCATTATAAACGAGCCGACAGCGGCAGCACTCGCCTACGGTCTAGAGAAAAAGGGCGCAGGTGTAATCGCGGTTTACGACTTGGGTGGTGGCACGTTCGATATATCGGTGCTCGAGATCGGTGACGGCGTGTTCGAGGTAAAATCGACAAACGGTGACACTTTCTTGGGCGGTGAAGATTTTGATCAGAAGATCATCGACTACCTAGCGGAAGAGTTTGAAAAAGAGAGTGGTATTGATCTGAGGAACGATCGACTCGCGCTGCAGCGGCTTAAAGAAGCGGGTGAGAAGGCGAAGATCGAACTTTCAAGCGCGGTCGAGACCGATGTCAATCTTCCATTTGTGACCGCCGATCAGTCGGGTCCGAAGCACCTCAACATGAAGTTGACACGCGCCAAACTGGAGGCGCTGGTGGACCAACTGGTGCAGCGTACCATCGAGCCCTGCAAGAAGGCGCTTAAGGATGCTAATTTAAAGGCCAGCGAGATCGAAGAAGTGATTCTTGTCGGCGGCATGACCCGCATGCCGAAGATCATGGAGACAGTTAAGCAATTTTTTGGCAAGGAACCACATCGCGGTGTCAATCCGGACGAGGTTGTCGCTATGGGTGCCGCAATCCAGGCTGGCGTGTTGCAAGGCGACGTCAAGGACGTGCTGCTGCTTGACGTCACCCCGCTTTCATTGGGCATCGAGACATTGGGTGGCGTGTTTACCCGCTTGATTGATCGCAATACCACGATTCCGACGCGGAAGGGGCAGACCTTCTCGACAGCCGAGGATAACCAAACGGCGGTCACCATCCGCGTCTCCCAAGGTGAACGCGAGATGGCGGCGGATAACAAGGTGCTTGGTCAATTTGACTTAGTCGGTATTCCACCTGCGCCGCGCGGTATGCCGCAGATCGAGGTGACTTTCGACATCGATGCGAATGGCATCGTCAATGTCTCCGCCAAAGACACAGCGACGGGTAAGGAGCAGCAGATCCGCATCCAGGCATCCGGCGGTCTTAGCGATGCCGATATCGACCAGATGGTGCAGGATGCCGAAGAGCATGCGGCCGACGACCAGAAGCGTAAGGAGTTGGTCGAAGCTCGTAACGGGGCGGACAGCCTAATTTACTCCACAGAAAAGACGCTCGAGGAGTATGGCGATCAAATAGATGAAGAGGATAAGTCGCAGATTCAGATCGACCTTGAAGCACTGAAAAGCGCCGTCGAAGGTGAGGATGCGGCAGATATCAATGCCAAGACCGAAACGCTCAGTAAATCTTCCATGAAGCTTGGCGAAGCAATGTACAAGGCCAGCCAAGAATCAGCGGGCGGTGCGGCTACTGGTGGGCCGGATATGGGGGATGCCACTTCCGCGGAGGCTGCGGATGATGGTGTCGTAGATGCGGACTTCGAGGAAGTCGAGGAAGATAACAAAGATAAGTAGACCAAAACGGCCCGGGACGGATTGCTCAGGAATGCCGTCCTGGTGCTGCGCAGCGGAACACATTCTGCTGTAGGGTCGGCGGGGGTAGCCGATGGCGAAAGCCGATTACTACGAGATCCTTGGGGTCGGACGTGATGCCAGCGCCGACGATCTTAAAGGCGCCTATCGCAAGGCGGCGATGAAATTCCATCCCGACCGGAACCCTGAAAATGCGGAAGCCGAAGCCAAATTCAAGGAAGTGAACGAGGCTTACGAAGTGCTGAAGGACGAACAAAAGCGGGCCGCCTATGATAGGTTCGGCCACGCCGCTTTCGAGAACGGCGGCCCTGGCGGAGCAGGCGCTGGTGCTGGTGGATTTGACTTCACCTCTGGTTTCGCTGACATCTTCGATGAGATGTTCGGGGACTTTGGCGGGGCTCGGCGCGGTGGGCGCGGAACATCAACCCGCGGCGGCGACCTCCGTTACAACCTGGAAATCTCGCTTGAAGACGCTTTTGGCGGTCGGGAGGTAGAAATTCACGTGCCGTCGACATTGGTATGTCAAGCTTGCGAGGGTACGGGCGCCAAAGACGGTGCTCAGCCGACGACCTGTCCGACGTGCCAAGGCGTTGGCAAGGTGCGCGCGCAGCAGGGGTTCTTCACCATAGAGCGGACCTGCGCGACCTGTCATGGCCAAGGTCAGGTGATCGACGACCCGTGTCACGAATGCGGCGGCTCAGGTCGTGTGCGTAAGGAAAAGAAGCTGTCGGTCAACGTGCCGCCGGGGGTGGATGACGGCACCCGGATACGGCTTACCGGTGAGGGTGAGGCCGGGCTGCGCGGCGGCCCGCCGGGAGACCTCTATATATTCCTGACCATTTTTGAGCATACCTTTTTTCAGAGGGACAGTGCTGACATTTACTGTCGCGTGCCGATACCGATGACCATTGCGGCCCTTGGCGGGGCCATTGAAGTTCCCGCGATTGATGGATCGCGTGCGAAAGTGAACATTCCCGAGGGTACTCAGTCTGGCCAGCAATTCCGGCTGCGAGGCAAGGGCATGTCAGTGCTGCAGTCTAAGTTACGTGGCGATATGTATATCGATGCCCAGGTTGAAATACCGGTAAAGCTGACCAAACAGCAGAAAGACTTGTTGCGGGAATTCGAAAACGCCGGCGGCAGCGAGACCCACAGCCCGCGTTCGGAAGGCTTTTTCTCGAAGGTCAAGGAATTCTGGGAAGACCTGACCGAGTGATTACGCTCTACGCGGCTCATTTACAATTTCACCACCCCGGCTAATTATCGTGCCAACGATGATTGGGGAGGACGTTTGATGACCAACGATCTCAAAGTCGGCATTCTCGGCGGCGCTGGCAGAATGGGGCAAATGAACATCCGTCAGGTTACGGCGACGGAAGGTTGCGTTGTCGCCGGTGCGACCGCACGACCAGGTAGCGAAGCGGTTGGACGCGATGCTGGCGGGATCGCGGGCTTGCCCGCTCTCGGTGTATCGGTGAGCGACGATGCGGCATCGATGATCGCCGGCGTCGATGTGGTGATTGATTTTACTCTTCCGGATGTTGCAGTGGATGCCGCACGCCTTTCGGCGAAGGCTGGGGCGGCGTTGATTGCCGGCACGACTGGGCTCTCGCCGGAACAGGAAAAAGAAATCGTCAAGGCGGCGCGGCATGTTCCGGTCGTGCGTGCGGCGAACACCAGTATAGGGGTTACTCTATTGGCTGCGCTCGCCGAACAGGCGGCCCAAATGCTTGACGACGACTACGATATTGAAGTTTTGGAAATGCATCACCGGCACAAGATCGATGCACCATCCGGTACGGCGCTGGCGCTTGGAGGCGCACTTGCGCGAGGCCGTGGTGTTGAGCTGGCCGATGTTAAACAGGCAGTGCGAGACGGTTATACGGGGCCCCGCCGGCCCGGCGATATAGGCTTCGCAACGCTAAGGGGCGGCGATGTGGCCGGCGAGCACGAGATCATTTTCGCCGCCGAAGGCGAGCGCGTGATCCTCGGGCACAAAGCTTCCAGCCGCCAGGTGTTCGCGGTCGGTGCTGTTCGTGCGGCACTATGGACGCGAACGCAACGGCCAGGCCTGTACAATATGCGACACGTGCTCGGCTTCGACGACTAGGGGAGTGCCTTAGGGCGTTGCGCCCGGGGGAGAGCTGCGGCGCAAATGCAGTGCATCGCGCAATGCTTCCGCGACTTCCAGACGTTCTTCAGGAGTCAGGAATGCGCCGATGGTCAGTCTCTTTCCGTGGCTGCCCACCGTGAGCTGGCTTTGGTGTTCCGGTGGATTATCAATCTGCACCTGGAGCCAGGTAGGTTCAAAATGAAAAGCCGTTTGGTTGCCTTTCGGATTGACCCGTCGCACCTCGAAACTGTTGTCACTCAGGCGCACACGCTCGTACCCTCGTGCGGCCCGGTAATTGAGCCGGAACATGACGTAGATCAGCAGGAATTCGACACCACAAAATCCGAGGACGGGCCATGCTCCCAAGAACATGAAAATCAGTCCTGTGCCGAACATGAATATCGCTGTCATGATAATCAGCAGGCGAAAGCCGCCCGGACTCAGGCTGCGATGCGGATGTAAGATCGCGTCAAAGAACACCCGGCCAAGGGTGTGAGGACGCGGATGTGCCAAGTGCGACATAGATCCATAATAAGAGGATCGAAATTGTCTTGTCCACTGTCGAGCGGTGCTTGGCGCTTGGGACGGCAGAGCTTAGTTTGGTGATATGAAAAAAGTCGATATCGAAGAGTTCTATCGACGCCTTCAGGAGCAGATGCCCGAGCCCCAAGGTGAGCTGTGTTATGTGAATCCCTATACGTTGCTGGTCGCGGTCGTTCTCTCGGCGCAGGCCACGGATGTTGGTGTGAACAAGGCGACGGGCCCGCTCTTCAAGGTGGCGGACACGCCGGAAAAGATGGTTGCGCTTGGTGAGGCGAAGGTTCGGAATTACATAAAGACAATCGGTTTGTTCAATGCTAAGGCAAAGAACGTTATTGCGCTAAGCAAGTTACTAATCGCACATCATGACAGCGATGTGCCGCGTGATCGCGAAGCGTTGGAAGCCTTGCCAGGTGTTGGACGAAAGACAGCCAATGTCGTGTTGAATATTGCATTTGGCGAGCCGACCATCGCCGTCGACACGCATATATTCCGGATCGGAAATCGAACCGGTATGGCGCCCGGTAAAACGCCGTTGGCGGTCGAGAAGAAACTCGAAAAAGTGACCCCGGCGCATTACAAGCTGCATGCACATCATTGGCTGATTTTGCATGGGCGCTATGTCTGCAAGGCCCGGAAGCCGGATTGCCTAACCTGTGCCGTAAACGAACTATGCCGCTTCAAGGGCAAAACGCTATAGCGGTCTTATCCGCTCTTGGACTTCAGCTGTTTCCGGAGCATCTCGATAAAGCAGTCGTGTCGAGAGAGCGTGGTGGCACCGCGTCCGCGCAACTCGACATAGTCGACCTTGAAGGCTTCGCCCTCGCGGTAAAGGAAGACGTCGAGGATGCAGGCTTCTGCAGGGTACTGCCAGATTTCCGACCTGCCATCGCGGCGGACGAAGCCGGGTGGGCCAAGTCGTTCGGACACGCCACTTGGGGCCAAGCCGAGCAATTGTTCCGGGTCGTCCTCAATATTCGGTTCCGCTGGTTTTTCGACTGGCGACACGGTCTCGGGCGCCAGGGCAACGCTTTCTATACCGGCTTTTGTTGTGTTCTCAGGCGTATCCGATATGACCATAGGATCGCCATTACGAGCGCATGCAGCAAGCAGGCACAGAAAAACGGCCCCGCTAGTTGGCCGTATCCGCGGCATCGCCCTTCTGGTCGCTTTCTGACACCTCGGCGCTGATCAGTTCTATATCGCCAGAAATCTCGCCGCCGCGCTCGATCTCGATCTCGGTATAGGCAACCTTGCCGGCTACGCGGCCGCCTTTGCGAATAGTCAATCGCTCCCGCGCGATAAGTTCGCCCTCGAAATGGCCATTTATTTCAGCGACCGCAATATCCACCTTGCCTTTGAAGTAGCCGCTTTCAGCAATTTCAATGCGGTGGCTTTCGTTCAAAGTAGCTTCGACATGGCCTTCGACGACAAGGGTGTTGCAGGCCGTAATTTCACCCGTAAGGCAGATGTCCCGTCCGACGATCAGTCGCCTGCCGTCACCGGGGCCGCTGGGAAGGCGTTCGGGCCGGACGGGCCCGGGAATATTGATCACGCGCTTTCTGAAGTCACTGTTAAATGAAGGGGAAGCGTCGTCGTTGGCCATGTCAGCTCCTAGGGAAGAATTCCGAACTTGCGGCAAGATTACACGAAGTGGTTGGAACACACAGGGGAATATTTGGTGTTATGGCTAAGTGGTAATAACATCTTTGCGCCCGGGCAGGCCGTGGAAGACGTGGACCATGAACGCGGTGGCGATAATCGGCGTCAGGAAATTGATGATCGGGATGGTTAGAAGGAAGGTCAGCAGGATTCCTGCCAACAGCACCTTAGCCCGGCTGCGCTGCCGCATGGCGCGTGCCGCCATTGAGTCCATCCGCCGCAGGGCGACAAGTTCAAAGTATTCACGGCTGACGAGATATCCGTTCAGCAGGTAATAAAGCACAAGGTTGAAGGGCGGCACGAACATTAGGATCAGATAGAAAGGCAGACACAGCAGATTGAGGATGACTACGGCGAGGGCGAATTTAGCCGTCGACGCAATGACCTCTCCAACGGGCTGTGCGCGGGGCTGCGGCTCGTTCGGGTAGTACTTCGCTTCGACCGCAGTGACGACTTCTTCGAGAAAGAACCCGACGAAAATCGTGGCGACCCCCGGGAAAAGAATGGAGGAAACCACAAGCAGGCTAAGACCGACGCCGACCCCGGCAACCCATTTCAACAGGTCTTCAAACCAGCCCCACAGGTCTAGGGACGCCAAGTCGACTTGGCTCGAGAAGATCCACCAGATGCACATGTTTAACAGGACGAAAACAACCGTGGATCCGCCGATTCCGATCAGAGCGACGCGGCGCAACACCGGATCGCCGAGTTGCGAGATGGCTTTGGAGAGGTAACCGAGCATAGAAAATCCCTTGGATAGGCCCCCAGCGAGGCTGTAGCTGGCGCAAAAGTGACGTGCAAGAAGCGCGCCTTGTCGGACACCCGATGACGGCTATACTTTCGCGGGCCGACCGATCGGGCGGCAAAAATGGAATTCCGAATGGGGGTCGATATGACCGAGTACCATCTGGTGGGGATCGGGAACGCATTGGTGGATGTGCTGGCACCGGTCGAGGATACGTTCCTTGAGGAGCACGCGCTGGACAAGGGCGCAATGACCTTGGTCGACAACGAGCGGTCCGCGGCGATCCATAAGGACATGCCACCAGCGCAGGAGGTCTCGGGCGGCTCTTGTGGGAATACCATGGCGGGATTTGCTTCGTTGGGCGGAAAGGGCGCCTTCATCGGGAAGGTCCGAGACGACCAGCTCGGCACGGTGTTTCGTCACGATATGCAATCGATCGGGGTTGAGTTTGTGACTCCTGCGGCGAGCGAAGGCCCTGCAACCGGGTCCTGTCTCGTTCTGATCACGCCCGATGCGCAGCGCACCATGTGCACCAATCTCGGCGCGGCTTCGCATCTCACGCCCGCCGATATTGGCAAGGAGACGATCCAATCCGCCAAGGTCGTCTACATGGAGGGCTATCTCTTTGACCCGCCGGGTGCGCAAGCCGCGTTTGTCGAGGCGGCGGACGCCGCTCACGACGCCGGACATAAGGTATCGATTACCCTGTCTGACCCGTTCTGCGTCGATCGGCATCGCCACGCATTCCAGATGTTGGTCGCGGATCATACCGATATTCTTTTTGGCAACGAGGAGGAGATCAAATCTCTCTATCAGGTCGATGAATTCGACGCCGCGTTGCAGCACGTGCGCGGCCATTGCGAAATCGCCTGCCTGACTCGGGGCAATAAGGGCTCCGTCATCCTGTCCGGCGACGAAGTCCATATCATTGATCCGCTGCCGTTAGAAAGCGTGGTCGATTCAACCGGCGCCGGGGATCAGTATGCCGCCGGTTTCCTTTACGGGTATACCCAGGGGATGGATCTCAAGCGTTGCGGCCAGATTGCGACCCTCACCGCGACGGAAGTCATAAGTCATGTCGGGGCGCGGCCGGAGACCAACCTCAAGGAATTGGTCGAGCGCGAACTCGGTTAGGGGTTCCGGGATGTC
>MDTD01159462.1_pt1 | contig 10071 bp, 7 predicted proteins | sample 811221 | NCBI WGS metagenome assembly MDTD01 (sample SAMN05326646, study PRJNA326480) | marine metagenome | isolation source: seawater | place: Pacific Ocean: South West | collected 2011
AAGCATCCACTGGCGAAATAACGTGATCCGCAGGCAGCAGGATCATAGTCCCCTCGGGATCAATGGCTTCGATAATACGTGCTGCCAAGGCCACACAAGGAGCCGTATCACGACCGACGGGCTCTGCGATGATGTGATCTGATGGCAGAGCCGGGAGCTGGCTACGCGTGCTTTCTGCCAGCACTTCAGTGGTGATCACGAAAGTCCGCTCGGGTGGGATCAAAGGCGAAAGTCGGGCAACCGTCTGTTGGATAAAGCTCTCGGGGCCAAGCAGATTGATCAGTTGTTTAGGATGCTGGCGACGGCTTACCGGCCAGAATCGGGTGCCGGAGCCACCAGCCATGATGACGGCATACGCGTGTGGGGCATCAGCCATTGGGAAGAAACGTCCTTTTCTGTCTGAGGGTGAAAATATGCAGTGCCGCCGACAAGTCTGCCCGGCTCATCCTGAAGACACAGCAAGTTGTACACCCTTAGACTAATGGCCCATTGCCGTTCCTGCCAGGGGCAGTGAAGCATTTCGCCAGCATCCGCAAGCGTCTTATTTACTTGACGATCACTTCCTGGGAGCCGGAATCCGGGTCGTTGCCAAACGCGTCGAGCCCGGCCAGAAAGCGATAAACATGCTTGCAGTGGCGCCCACGATAGGTTGGCATGGAACCGGGAGGCAGCTCGATTTCACCTTCAAACTCATAGCTCTCGTTGGCAGAGAGAGTCTGGGCCTCGGAGATGACCTTGCGGATATCACAGGTTTCTTCGCGCTCGATAATCCCATTCAGACGGCCATCACTGGTGAAATCCTCGATCGTATTGCGGATGGTGCGCTCAACAGTTTTGCCATCGATTTCAATCTCTTCGGAGCCGCGCACTTCGATATACACCGCATCAATTTTCAAATCGGCATCGTCGACCTGCACCTTGACCCGGACCGGGATCGGCTCATCGACTTTTGCATCGCCTACTTCCAGATAGACCTTGGCGGCACCACCAGTCACCATGTTCTTGACACTTTTCAGCTTATCCAGAAAACCCATATTGCTCTCCCGTTGATAGATTCGTTTACACACACAGGTACGTGACTATACAGGAAACGCATGCCGCTGCAAGCAGGCTCAAAGCCTTAGTTAAATTCTGCAGTCTGGGATCACTCAGATCAAAGCTGAGATTGCGTCAAAAAACTTATCCATCTCATCATCCGTACCAATGGTGATGCGCAAATAATCACGGGTCCGTTCCCCTTTGAAGTACCGGATCAAAATGCCTTTTTCCCGAAGCTGCGTCATAAATACAGCCGAGTCATGAGGAGCAGGCGGTTTAGCAAAAATAAAGTTTGTCTCGCTCGGCAATACCTCAAAGCCCTTTTCGGTCAGGTTGTCCACGGTGCGGGTGCGGGTAGCGATGATTTTCTGCGCACATTCCAGCTTGTAAGCCTGATCCCGGATTGCGGCTTCAGCGCAGAGCTGAGTCAGCATATTGACATTGTAGGAATCCTTGACCTTCATCATGCCGTCGATCAGGGTTGGTTGAGCCATTGCCCAGCCAAAGCGAATACCAGCCAGGGAATATCCCTTGCTGAGGGTGCGGGAAACAATCACATTATCAAACTCGCGGACCAGTTCCAGGCAGCTATCCCCGGCAAAATCAGCATAAGCCTCATCAATGAAGACGATGCCGGCAAAGTTACGGCAAACCGCACGCACAGTGTCCAGCGGCATGGCATTGCCGGTTGGCGCATTCGGACGGGTCAGAAACAGCAGCGACGCATCACCTGCTTTCTCAGCCAGTTCCTCGCCGATTTCGAAGTGCGCATCCAGCGGGACCAGCGTTGTCTCCGCCCCCTGAATATTGGCCAGAACCTCATACAACGAATAGGTCGGGTCCATGCAGGCAATCCTGCCCCCCTGATCCACAAACGAACGGATCGCAATGGTCAGGATATCATCAGAGCCATTGCCGCACAGAATCCAGTCCATCGGCAGGCCAAAAACCTCACTGATCGCCTGTCGCACCGCATCAGCCGTGGGTTGCGGATAACGATTCAGCCGGGACAGATCCGCTGTGGCCAGAGCCTGAGTCACCATCGGCGAAGGTGGATAGGGATTCTCATTGGTGTTCAGTTTGATGAAGACGCGATCCTTGGGTTGCTCCCCCGGTACATAGCCATGCATCGCATCAATGGCAGGTCGAAAGTATGACATAAATATTCCGTCTGGCCTTTTTCCATAAAGTGTGACTCATTCGTTCCGCCCATACTGTAAACCCCAAGCAAAGACACTCAATCCCGAAACCCGACTCTTCTCCGCTTGCTTTGCTTTACCTGTAAATTCAATAATCTTACCATCTCTGGCACTGCCAGTTTGTCATTCGACAACCTGCACGTAGAAAACACATCTTGATACATAAAGTCTATTACCGGGTTAAAGCAGGATTTGTTTTTAGAGATATGCAGATGTAGCCTCACTGCTACCAGTTAAGAATAGATTAGAATACGTTGACCATGATGAAGTCCAATTCTATAAAAGTCATGATTATGCTGGGGGTGATTGTAATAGCTGCCAGCATGGCTAATGCGATGCCTCCTAGTAAGGAGAATCGGTCCTATACCTTTGAGGAGGCTCTCGACCTCTACAGGACTTATTACGAAGGGTCTCAGGAGGAGAAGGAAAATTATACCGGATTCTACTATCTTGGATCTTATGGTTTTTTGGAACTACCTCAAAATACGTATGATCAACATGGCATCCATAGGAAGCGGATTTTCTATGATGATTTATCATTTATCAGAGCCATTCAGAATCCGGAGTATCGGGATATTCTGAAGCACGCCGGTCTGCGAGGTGGCATGTTTGTGTTGTGTGAGAGCAGAACACGCGAATGTTTCCAGGATCCTGAAGCTCTGAAAGCCTATCTGGAACTGACCTGGCCACTTGTCAAAGTTCTGGAGATAAACGCCCAAATAACGGGTAGCCCAACTGGGGCTTTCCTGCCGGGATTGATCAAGTGCCTGGATTTTGCTCATGATTACAAAATGACGGCCATGGAGCAAAGTCTCAAGGCTATCCTTGCCGACCATTTAGCGACGTTCCCATACATGTATATACCTGGATATGATCTGAAAACGGTGCCTACCAGTTTGCCCGTGCCAGAACATGCATTTGAAGATAAAAACCTTTTGACCGCAATAGCAGCAGTCTGTAAGTACCTGCCAGAAGCAACGTCGCTGGATCTGCTGCAAAAGCAGATTACAAAGGATGAAGCCCATCTTCTCATCATCAATTCCTGCTATCTTCGGCTTGGCAAGGGAACAGACAAGCACCGACAGATGCTTATACAGCACTACAAACAGCTAAAAGCGAAGGCTCTGACTTCTTATGATACGATGCAGGACATACATCCGCAACTTTGCGAAGCAGCCCAATGGATGGCCTTTACCGATGATGCTGAGCTTCTAAAGATTCTGGCTGCAGATTTGGGTAATCATCGCATGATGTATACAGCCCGGAAGTACCCCGTATACAGAACATATTCTGTACTACAGCATCGAACAATCGGTTCTGCGGCATTATCTGGTCTCTCCTATCTGGATCGTTTCAATCTCCGCCCTGCGACCCGCCAGCAGGGGCACTGGCCGGACTATACATTTTGCATGAATCAATTGAAGGCAGAAGGATTGAGCGGTGCTGGGTTTGAGGACATGCCTTGGTTGGCGCTTTCCCAAGCTGAATATTGTCAACAGAGTCAAAGGAAAGGGGACCCAGGCTTTGATCAGATCATGAAGAAGTTCCATCACCTTTCAGAGATGAAAGACTCTTCTGTTAAACATAGGCTGCAGTCGCTTTCGACTTTTAATTATATAGGGAGAATGGCTGGCGTTGATGCACGCATTGCCAGAGACTTTGTAGAACATGAGCCGGAAAATATACTCTGGCTTATCAGTCATCCTCAACACTATCATCGCGCTTATTCTGTCGGCTATCGACCGTCAACAAACTTTGCAGAAGCTTTAGCGCCAATTTTTGCGTGCAACCTGCTCAAAATCATTGATTTTAATGGACAGCCTTGTGTCATTTTCAGCCGCGAGCCTCTGGATACCAGTCTCTCGGATACCCAGGCAGAAGTTTACCTGCGAACACAGGCCCCCTTCAAACAAGGGGAGAGCTCCTACCTGCATTATATTCTTGCCAGGCAATTTTTTTACCATAAAGAGCAACTCGCTGACTTCATGTATTATTACGTTGGTCCAATAACAGAACCCTTGCACCCGGATCGTATCGCTGCATGCACATCCTGGAATGAACTGTTGGACCTTATTCCAACAGAATACCCTAATGTCAGAATCATCTTTCGGGAAAAGCAGATTATTTTTCAGGCCGTCGACCCGCTCATGCAGCCCTACCCAGGCAAAACCTTGCCCGAGTGCAAGGAAAACGGCTGATAGTCCATACCGGCTCCCTTGACGGATTGCATGATGCAGGTGCTTGCAGGATGGGATGGAGACATTTACACTTACGGCTCATCGACCTATGGAGAAATCCCCATGACTATCACGCTGAACGGTCAGGCAGAGGCAATTGCGGATGCCTGTACGATTGCCACTCTGCTGGCAGAAAAGGGCTATGGAGATCGCAAGATCGCCGTTGCGCTCAATCAGGAATTTGTGCCGAAAGGCCAGTATGCATCGACGACGCTCAAACCTGATGATGAGCTCGAAATCGTCGCCCCCATGCCCGGTGGTTAAACACTGCGGTGCCGAAATTCGTCCCATAAAAGCGGTGCAGCCATGCACCTGACTCACCCATAAAGACTTCCTCTGATGGACCATTCCACCAAGCCTGTACAGGGCACCTATGACCTTGCCGGGGTCACCCTCTCCAGCCGCCTTTTTACCGGCTCGGCACTCTTTTCATCACCGGAAATCATGCGTGATGCAGTGCACGCATCCGGTTCGCAGGTGGTGACCCTGTCGTTGCGTCGCCAGTCGCCCACTGAACGTGCAGGTGCGCGCTACTGGGAGCTGATCAAAGACATGGGAGCACGCATCCTGCCGAATACCGCCGGCTGCCGTACCGTAAAGGAAGCGGTGACGACGGCACAAATGGCCCGGGAAATTTTCGACACCAACTGGATCAAGCTGGAGGTCATTGGCGACGATTACACCTTGCAACCGGACACCCACCAGTTGGTTGACGCAGCTCGTATTCTGGTGGAAGACGGCTTCGAAGTCTTTCCCTATACCACCGAAGATCTGATCGTGGCGCAGCGCCTGGTTGAGGTTGGCTGTCGTATCGTCATGCCTTGGGCCGCTCCCATCGGCAGCGGGCAGGGCATCGTCAATGCCTTTGCCCTTGAGACCATGCGCAAGCGGCTGCCGGATACCTTCCTGGTAGTGGATGCCGGCATCGGCAGGCCGTCTGATGCGACCCAGGCTTTGGAGCTTGGCTATGATGCCGTCCTGGTCAACAGTGCAATTGCCCTGGCGCAGAACCCCGTGATCATGGGTGCAGCCTTTAAAGATGCCGTTAACGCGGGTCGACAAGGTTTTCTCGGTGGCACCATGGCCCCCCGCAATATGGCCAGCCCCAGCACCCCCACACTCGGCACCCCTTTCTGGCATCAGTCCTGAGCAAAATGCGAACCGAAAAAGGCGTGCCTGCATCATCAACAGCCACGCCTTAAAGTCACATATCTATAAAGCTGTTCACCATCAGCTCATGCAGTGTACGCCGACCCTATTGCCATCCAGGTCGCTGAAGATGCCGATAAAACCATGTTCGCCGATAGCCATTTTCGGGGCGATGGTCTGGCCACCTTTTTCGTTGGCACGGGCGAGTGCAGCCTCAATATCACTGGTGGACATGTAAACCAGGGTGCCTTTATCCGAAGGCTGCATGTAGTCGTTCTTGATCAGTGCACCGGCAGCACCGTAACCTTCATCACCCATGGGGAAAAAACCCATCATCATCTGGCAGTCACCTTCGCCGAAGGGTTGTTCGGTAATCTCTGTTTCAAGCACATAGTTGTAGAATTCAATGCTTTTGCTCAGATCAGTGACCGGGATTTCGAACCAGCAACACAGATTTTTAGGGGCACAGTCAGACATGGAAAACTCCTAAGGGTAAAGGGGGAAATTAGAGGAAAACGGCCACCAGAAATTCGCATCAGGCCGACCTGCAAGTTTTATTCATCAACAAGCAAAAGACAAGTCACCAGCCAAAACAGAAGAGGATTATTCATCATTCTTTAATTGATATCAGGTCGTAGGTCCCGGGAAAACAGGGTGGCGGAAATTGCGTGTCGGGGATTTTACGGGTACATTGGCAGGGATTTCTCTTCCACCCTGAAATAGTGATGAAGTTATCGTGTTGATCGCGTTCTATTTTTGCCTTGGCCTGGCGGTCATCCTCTGGGTTGCCTTTACGATCGAAGCATTTCGCGGTTCGATCCTGCAAGGCATCCTGGCCTTGATCTGCCCTTTTTACGTCTGGTACTATGCGTTTCTGCACAGTCGCTTTGGCGCGCCGGCACGTTTCGCTCTGGTGCTGGCATCAGCAGGTGTGATCCTTTTCTGACCGCATGTTGGCTGCTTGACAAAGCAGTGTTCGGTTTTTTCGCTGGAATGCGTCCAAAATCGCTTCCACGGTTAACCTGGAGACAAGAGCGTCTCCAGGCTGATTTTGCTCAGAATGCGCTTTAAGAGGCTCTTGCGCGTTTACGGCAACTGTTTTTTGTCTTGGCCGATTGCAAAAGGGGGGTGCACCACTATTGTTTTACTGTTGCCATAGCATCCGTGCCAGATGCTTGCATTCAATTTCATATATGTCGTGCCAGAGGGAAGGAATTTTTGCCCATGTCCGAAGAACCCACCGATCAACCAGTCACTCCTCCGAAGCCGAGAGAGTATGATCAAAACAGCATCACCGTGCTGGAAGGGTTGGAAGCCGTCCGCAAACGCCCATCCATGTACATCGGTGACACCGGCGAACGTGGTCTTCACCACCTGGTTTACGAAGTTGTCGATAACAGTATTGACGAAGCTCTTGCCGGGCATTGCTCGAATGTCAATGTGATTATTCACGTCGGCGACAGCATTACCGTACGCGATAATGGCCGCGGTATCCCCATCGGCATGCATGCGACCGAAGGCAAGCCTGCGGTTGAAGTGGTGCTGACGGTGCTGCACGCAGGCGGTAAGTTTGACCATGATTCCTATAAGGTTTCCGGTGGTCTGCACGGCGTAGGTGTATCCTGTGTAAATGCACTCTCAGCCTGGCTCGAAGTGGAAGTCAGGACCAAAGGGGGTGAGCATCATATCAAGTTTGAACGCGGGGACACAGTCAGTCCCCTCAAACGGGTGCGCGATTCCGACGTAACCGGAACCAGCGTCACCTTCCAGCCCGATCCACAGATTTTTTCGGTCACCACCTATAAATGGGACATACTGGCAAACCGTCTCCGTGAACTGGCCTTCCTCAACAGTGGCGTCACCATCACTCTGGTTGATGAGCGTAACGAAGAAGGTGACCGTAAGGAAACCTTCTACTACGAGGGCGGCATCAGCGAATACGTCCAGATGCTGAACACCGGCAAACAGACATTGACCGAAGTCTTCCAGATCCATGACAATCGTGAAGACGTCGATGTGGATGTGGCGCTGCAGTACAATGATGGGTTCAGTGAGGCGATCTTTGCCTATGTGAACAACATCAACACCCATGAAGGTGGTACCCACCTCACCGGATTCCAGACAGCCCTGACTCGCGCGGTCAACAACTACATGAAGCAGATCCCGGCTTTCCGTAATGAGAAGTCGATTTCGGGTTCTGATGTGCGTGAGGGCATGTCCTGCGTCATCAGCGTCAAGGTGACCGATCCGCAGTTTGAAGGACAGACCAAAACCAAACTGGGTAATGGTGAAGTACGCGGCATTGTGGACGGTGTGGTCTACGAAGCGCTTTCAACTTACCTGGAAGAGCATCCGGTTGAAGCCAGGGCCATTATCGACAAAAACCTGCTGGCAGCCCGCGCCCGGGAAGCAGCCAAGCGAGCCCGTGAACTGACCCAGCGCAAGGGTGCACTTGAGTCTCACGCCCTGCCAGGTAAGCTTTCCGATTGTTCAGAAAAAGATCCCACCCGTTGCGAACTGTATATCGTTGAGGGTGATTCCGCCGGCGGTTCTGCCAAGCAGGGCCGCGACTCAACTTTCCAGGCAATCCTGCCCCTGCGCGGTAAGCTGATCAACGTGGAAAAAGCCCGTCTTGACAAGCTGCTGGCCAACAAGGAAATCCAGGCCATGATCGCGGCTGTGGGTTGCGGAGTCGGTACCGATGAATTTGATGTCGGCAAAGCCCGATACCACCGCATCATTATCATGACGGATGCTGACGTCGACGGCAGCCATATCCGGACGTTGCTTTTGACCTTCTTTTTCCGCCACATGAAGCCGTTGATCGAAAAGGGTTATGTTTACATTGCCAAGCCCCCCCTGTTCAAGGTCAAACGCCGCAAGCGTGAAGAGTATGTCGAGACGGAGGATCAGCTCGATAAATTCCTCTTTGATAACGGCATTGAAGATGTCAAAATTGCCCGTATGGATGGCGAAGAACTCTCTCGCGAAGTCGTCACCGAACTGGTCGAAGCGATCCGTAAAATTCAGCAGCTCTCCAGCAGTCTTCATCGACATGGCATCATCCCGGAAGATTTCGTCAAGCTGCGTAAGGAAGACACAGGTGCCTTCCCTATCGCGCAGGTGCTGGTGCGCGAAACGGATGGTACCATGAGTCAGCACTTTGTCTATGATGATGAAGAGGAAGCCAGGTTGATCTCTTCCATTCAGGAGCGTCTGCGCCCCGATGAGATGCCGGAAGATGAAGAATCCGCCAAATCTATCGAAGCCAAGATTCTGGCTTCGATTGACGTCGCCCGCATTTACGAAGCAAAGCCATTCGAAGAAGTCGGCGAGGTCCTGGTCCGCAACGGGCTGAACCTGAGCCAGTTGTTTGCCGGTGATGATCCTCTCTTTGTGATTGATACAGGAGGGGTGGAGCCGAAAACGATCAGTTCTGTGATGGAAATGTTTGAAGAGATCAAAGCCGCCGGTCGTTCCGGCATCCAGATCAGCCGCTACAAAGGTCTGGGTGAAATGAACGCCGACCAACTTTGGGAAACAACGATGGACCCGGACCATCGTAAACTGATTCGTGTCACCATGGATGATGCTCTGCAGGCCGAACAGATCTTCAGCCTGTTGATGGGTGATCATGTCGAACCTCGCCGTGAATATATCGAGCGCTACGCCCAGACCGTCAAGGATCTGGACATCTGATGCCCGTCTCCGACTCCATTCGCGACCATCTTCCAGCTTTATACCTACCGAAAGAGATTGATTCATGAGTGAGGACCAAGTAACCCCTCCCGCTGAGCCGAGCAGCGTCTATCCGGTCAATATCGAAGACATCATGCATACTGCGTATCTGCAGTACTCGCTGAGTGTCAACGTTGGCCGCGCCATCCCCGATGTGCGTGACGGCCTCAAGCCTGTTAATCGCCGTATTCTTTATGCCATGCGCCAGTTGGGTCTGACCCATTCCCATTCCTATAGCAAATGCGCCATGGTTGTAGGCGAAGTCATGGGTAAATACCATCCCCACGGCGACTCTGCCATCTATGATACCCTGGTCCGCATGGCCCAGGAATTTGCCATGCGCGCCCCCCTGATCGATGGTCAGGGTAACTTCGGTTCTATCGACGGTGACCCTCCGGCTGCCCAACGTTATACCGAATGTCGCATGAGCCGCCTGTCTGAAGAATTATTGGCGGATCTCGACAAAAGCACCGTCGATATGATCCCCAATTACGACGAAAAACTGCTTGAACCCGCCGTGCTGCCAGCACGTTTCCCGAATCTGCTGGTTAATGGTTCCACTGGTATCGGCGTGGGTATGGCGACCAATATCCCGCCCCACAATCTGGGTGAGGTCATTGATGCAACCGTGCACCTGATTGACGATCCCAGTGCCACCGTGCGCGACCTGTTGCAGCACATCAAAGGCCCGGACTTCCCGACAGGTGCTA
>MDTD01010687.1_pt1 | contig 10069 bp, 5 predicted proteins | sample 811221 | NCBI WGS metagenome assembly MDTD01 (sample SAMN05326646, study PRJNA326480) | marine metagenome | isolation source: seawater | place: Pacific Ocean: South West | collected 2011
TATTGTTTTTTTACATGGATTTATGTCAGACTTAGAGGGAAAAAAACCAAAGTTTTTTTTAAATTTTGCAAAAAAAAATAATCTCGGATTTCTAGCTCTTGAATATTCTGGTCATGGTAAATCGTCAGGAAAATTTATCAATGGAAACATATCAAAATGGAGTAATGACACTCGATTTCTAATTAAAAAAATCATAAATAAAAATAAATTTATTTTGGTTGGCTCAAGCATGGGTGCATGGATTGCGTTAAGACAATTCGCTTTTTATAAAAATCAAATTAAAGGTTTTTTGGGAATTGGTTCTGCCCCTGAGTTTTTAGATTATTTAATGTGGAATAAATTTTCAAAAAGAATGAAAAAGGAAATTAAGCAAGAAGGAGTTATAAATCTAAAACATGGGGAGTATGAATATCCGATCAGTTATCAACTTATTAAAGATGGCAGGAAAAATAAAGTTTTAAGTAAAAAGATAAACCAAGATATAAATGTTGTTATGGTGCATGGCAGTAAAGATAGTTCTGTTCCAGTAATTTATTCAAAAAAGATCTTAAAAATTTTTAAAACCAAAAAGAAAAAATTAGTTATAATTAAAAATGGTGATCATAGCTTATCGTCAACAAAATACTTAAAAATATTGAAAAAAGAACTCAAATTGATGATTAACTAACTTCTTTAATTTTTGATCTTGTTGTGATTGGATATTCAAGCTTATTAATCATTTCTTTTGGACAAACTTGAATAAAATTTTTAATTTCATCTTGATAATTATTTATAATTTTTTTTGATAATTCTGAACCAGTTTCTCTATGATGCTCTAAAACCAAATCTTTTAAAAATTTTTTCCAATAATCAGTTTCGACAAATTGCCAAATTACTGACTCTGGATTTACTTTTTTTTCAAAATCTTTAGCAATGTCATAAATAAATGCCATTCCGCCTGTCATACCAGCTGCAAAATTATCACCAACTGTTCCAAGAACTACAGCTGTTCCTCCTGTCATATATTCACAACCGTTTGAGTCACACCCCTCAACAACAGTAATTGCACCAGAATTTCTAACCGCAAATCTATCACCAGCCTGGCCCGCTGCAAAAAGTTTTCCTGAGGTTGCTCCATAAAGAACAGTATTTCCAATAATTGTATTTTCATTTGATATTAAATTACTTTCATCTGGCAGCTTTATTGCTATTGTTGCTCCTGACAATCCTTTACCAACATAATCATTCGCATCACCTTTAAGATTTAACTTTAAACCTTTAGCTGAAAATGCTCCAAAAGATTGACCTGCGGAACCTTTAAAATTCAAAGTTAGAAAGTCTTCTTTTAATTTTTCATAGCCGTATTTTTTAAAAAGATAATGTGAAATTCTTGTACCAACTGCTCTATTAGTATTTTTAATATTAAAATCTTTTTCAATTTTTTCTGAATGTTCTAGTGATCTTTCAATTTCAGGCCAAATCTCTTGATCTAATGTTTTAGGAACCTCATTTATTTCTTGGGATTCACAATATCTTTTGTTGTTACCTGGATCAGCCTGAACAAATAGAGGATTCAAATCCAAATCATCCAAATTTGGTGAAGCTTTATTTACTTGCATTAACAAATCTGTTCTACCGATAATATCATTTAACGATTTAAAACCTAACTCTGATAGGATTTCTCTTACCTCCGATGCAATGAAAGTAAAAAGATTTACGACTTTATCTGGTGTTCCAACAAATTTTTCCCTTAGTTTTTCATCTTGTGTGCAAACGCCGACTGGGCAAGTATTTGAGTGACACTGTCTTACCATTATGCACCCCATCGCAACCAAAGCAGTCGTTGCAACTCCATACTCTTCTGCTCCCATCATAGCAGCAATAACTACATCCCTGCCAGTTTTAATACCCCCATCTGTTCTTAAAGTAACTTTATGTCTCAAATTATTAAGAGTGAGAACCTGATTAGCCTCAGTAAGTCCCATTTCCCAAGGTATACCAACATACTTAACACTTGTTTGTGGGGTGGCTCCAGTTCCACCATTATGTCCTGAAATTAAAATAATATCTGCCTTTGCCTTTGCTACTCCTGCAGCTATTGTACCAACACCCGATGAAGCAACCAACTTAACACCAATTCTAGCTTTTGGATTTATTTGTTTTAAATCATAAATTAATTGAGCTAGATCCTCAATTGAGTAAATATCATGATGAGGTGGTGGGGAAATCAATGTTACTCCAGGTGTTGAATGTCTTAATCGAGCTATTTCATCGGTAACCTTGAAACCAGGTAATTGACCACCTTCGCCAGGTTTTGCTCCTTGAGCAATCTTAATTTCAATTTCATTACAATTATTTAAATAATTTACTGTTACTCCAAATCTCGCTGATGCGATTTGTTTAACTCTTGAATTAGCACTATCCCCGCCATCCATAATTTTAAATCTTTTTGCATCTTCTCCACCCTCACCACTACAAGATGCTCCTTTAATTCTATTCATGCCAATTGCTAAAGTTTCATGTGCCTCCTTTGACAATGCTCCATGAGACATGCTACCACTACCAAACCTCTTTAAAATTTTTTCTACAGGCTCAACCTCTGATAATTCTATTGATGGTCCCAATTTCTTCTTTCTAAAATTTACCAAATCTCTTAAATTTATTGGTGGTAAGTTATATATACCTTCAGCATATTTTTTATAAAGTTCGTAAGAATTTGAACCTACTGCACTCTGCAACAAGTGGATAAGCCTCCCTTGGTATTGATGAGTTTCACCATTTTTTCTGTATCTATAAATACCACCAATTGGCAAAACTGTTTCAGTGCTTTCAAATGCCTCTTTATGGATCCCTCTTATTTTTTTTTCGATACCAGTCAAACCTATTCCTGATATCTTTGATGTTATACCAGGAAAATAATCGTTAACGACCGTTCTACTGAGACCAACAGTTTCAAAGTTACATCCACCCCTATAAGAACTCAAAACCGAAATTCCCATTTTAGACATTATCTTTAAAAGGCCAGCATTAACTGATTTTATATATCTTTGAACACACTCATCAAAACTAAACTGATCAAAAAGTTTTTTTGAATGTCTTTGGTATAAACTATCAAAGGCTAAATATGGATTAACTGTAGTGGCACCGACTCCTATTAATGTTGCAAATGAGTGAGTATCTAGAGCTTCTCCAGATTGAACATTGATAGATACATATCCTCTCAATTTTTTTTTAATTAAAAAAGTGTTTATAGCTCCTACACACAATAACATTGGCATCGGTAGTTTTTGTGATGAAAGATTCTTATCGCTTAACACGAGTTGTGTAACACCTTGTCTTACCGCAACCTCTGCCTCTTTTTGAATTCTTTTGATAGAATTCGCCAAATTTTCATTTTGAGAGAATGTACAATCAATCTCTATAGAATTTTTTCCAAAAAAATTAATAAACTTATTAAATTGTGAGTTAGATAAAATTGGACTATTTAGTACATAAATATTTTCTTTTGTTAAAGTATCAAAATCCAGGATATTTCCTAAATTTCCAAATCTAGTCTTTAAACTCATTACTTTATTCTCTCTTAACGAGTCTATTGGAGGGTTAGTTACTTGACTAAAGTTTTGTCTAAAAAAATGATAAAGTGGTCTATATCTGTCTGACAAAACAGCTAAAGGAGTGTCATCACCCATAGAACCTGTTGCTTCTTTTGCATCCTCAGCCATAGGGTGTAAAATAAGCTCTAAATCCTCCAAACTAATACCAAAAGTATATTGTTTTCTTCTTAAATTTTCTCCCTCGAAATTATTTTGTTCATTTGAGATAGATAATTTTTCATCTAAATCAATAATTTGTGAATTAAAATGTTTGAACTCCTTAGCTAGATAGTCTTTTATTTGATCGTTAAAAAAAATTTTCCCTTTTTCAATTCTTACGCCAATAATTTCGCCTGGACCTAATCTTCCTTTTGATAAAATTTTTTTTTCATTTAATTCTATCATTCCAGTTTCAGATCCCGCAAAAAGCATTTTGTCTTTGGTAATGGCGTACCTAAGAGGTCTAAGTCCATTTCTATCATTAGCAGCAATAATCCATTCATTATCAGTTGCTGCTATTGCAGCTGGTCCATCCCAGGGTTCCATCGTACTATTTAAAAAATTGAATAATTGTTGATGACTTTTTGGAAGGGTTTTGTTTTTTTTTGACCAAGCATCAGGTACTAGCATTAATTTAGCTAGCGGTGCAGGTTGACCAGATTTATTTAGTAATTCAAAAACATTATCCAATGCTGCTGAATCAGAAACACCTTTTTGAATTACTGGCTTCAAATTTTCAATATCATCAAAAAGAGGACTGCTCATTTCTTGTTCATGAACTTTCATCCAATTTTTATTTCCTTTATAGGTATTAATTTCCCCATTATGAGCAATAGCTCTAAAAGGTTGCGCTAAACTCCAACTAGGGGCTGTATTGGTTGAAAATCTCTGATGAAATATTGCATACCTTGAAATAAATCTCTCATCTTTTAAATCTAAGTAAAAATCTGAAATAGCTTCAGCTAAATAAAGTCCCTTATAAATTATTGATTTCGAACTAATTGAACAAATGTAAAAATTATTTAATGACAACTCAAATGCTTTATTTTCAATTTTTTTTCTAGTTTCATATATTTTTCTCTCTAAACTTTTATCGATCAAGTTTGGATCATTAGCTTTAAATAATACTTGAATTATCTCTGGCATTGTTTGTAATGCTTTGGCACCAAGAATCTTTGGATTTACTGGAACCTGTCTCCAACCATAAATACTAAAATCATTTTTTGTTAATTCACTTTCTACGATGGTTTTGCAGCTTTCCTGAGAGGAATAATCATTTCTAGGCAGAAAGATCATACCAACACAAATTTCTGAATTATCATAATCATGTCCAGTGACTTCAATTTTCTCTATAAAAAAATCTTTTGGTATTTCAACGTGTATACCTGCGCCGTCACCTGTTTTTCCATCAGCATCAACAGCTCCTCTGTGCCAAACTGCTCTTAAAGCTTCAATTCCATATTCCACAATTTTCCTTGATCTTTTACCTTCAGTTGAGGCAATTACACCAACTCCACAGGCATCATGCTCCATGTCTTTTGAATATACTAAATTTTCAGTTAACAATTTAAGATTTTTTTTATAATTATCCATTACGCAACTTTTGTTTTTTTCAAATCAATATCTTCAAGATATTTTTTCATAGCATCAGCTGCATCTCTACCATCCTTAATTGCCCAAACAACAAGTGATGCTCCTCTAACAATATCTCCTGCAGCAAATACACCTTTTAAATTTGTCTCCATAGTATTAAAGTTTGTTTTTAATGTTCCCCATCTTGTTACTTGTAATTCCTTAGAGCCAAATAAATAAGGTAAATCTTCTGGATCAAATCCTAGTGCCTTAATAATCATATCAGCTTTAATTTTAAATTCTGAACCTTCCTTGACTTCTGGTCTTCTTCTGCCGGAATCATCAGGTTCACCTAATTGAATTTGATCAACAATCAATTCTTCAATCTTATTTGTACCTTTAAACTCTTTTGGACTTGATAACCAAACAAATTCAACGCCCTCCTCCTCAGCATTTGCAACTTCTCTTGCTGAGCCTGGCATATTTTCTTTATCCCTTCTATAAAGACATTTAACTGACTTCGCTCTCTGTCTTATTGAAGTTCTTACGCAGTCCATGGCTGTATCGCCACCGCCAATAACAACTACATCTTTTCCCTCTGCATTTAAAATTCCTTTATCAAATAGTTCAACCTTATCTCCTAAACCTTTTTTGTTTGAAGCCGTTAAAAATTCCATAGCAGGAAAAATATTTTCCAAGTCATTTCCTGGTAAATTTATCTCTCTTGGTTTATATACTCCAGTTGCGATCAAAATTGCATCATGTTTTTTTCTAAGCTGTTCTAAAGTAGCATCTTTGCCAACCTCAAAATTATGTATAAAATTTATACCGCCATCTTTAAGAAGTTTAGTCCGTCTTTCAACTACATGTTTTTCTAATTTAAAATTTGGAATTCCATAAATTAATAATCCACCGGCACGATCATAACGATCATATACCGTAACTTTATATCCATTCTTTCTTAGCTGTTCTGCTGCAGCCAAACCTGCTGGCCCTGCTCCAATGATCCCCACACTTTGATTTTTTTCATATTTTAATTCTATGGGCTTAACCCAACCTTGATCCCAAGCATTATCTGTTATGTATTTTTCCATTGATCCAATGGTAACAGTCCCATGGCCTGACTGTTCAATAACACAATTTCCTTCACATAAACGATCTTGAGGACATATTCTTCCACAAACTTCTGGCATATTATTTGTGCTTTGAGATAATTCATAAGCCTCTTTTAATCTTCCTTCTGCAGTTAATTTAAGCCAATCTGGGATATTATTGCTAAGCGGACAGTGAACCTGGCAAAATGGTACTCCACATTGTGAGCATCTGCTTGACTGTTCTTGAGCTTTTTGCTTTATGAAATCATCATAAATTTCATTAAAGTCCTCTTTTCTGTTTTCAACTTCCCTTTTAGGTGGAGTTTGTTGACCTATTTTTACAAATTTAAGCATTTTATCTGTCATTTTTTTTTCTAATTTAAGGCAAAATATACATTGTTTTCTCTAGGGAAAGAACTATTTAGGTCAGTGTTTGTGACCTATTTTTAATTAAAATTAGCTATAAATCAGGTATTTTTAATTTTTGCATATCTATTATGTTTAAATCGAATTGTTTTAAAAAGAAATTTTTTAAGTTACGACACTTATATGCTCCAAGATTTTATAGAAATCCTAATTCTTTCATTAATTCAGGGGATATCAGAATTTTTACCAATAAGTTCATCGGCTCATTTAATAATAGTATCTAACTTATATGATCTTAAAGCTAGCTCATTGTTAATCGACATAAGTTTACATTTGGGGTCTTTATTAGCGATAATATTTTTTTTTAGAGAAGATTTATTTGATCTTAAGAATAATCTAAAATTATTAAAACTAATAATTATTGGCTCTATACCACTTATTATTTTTGGATATATACTCCACACAACTGAATTAATTCATTTTTTAAGAAATATAAAGATTATAGCTTGGACTACATTATTTTTTGGAATAATTTTATACTTTGCTGATCAAAGAAAAATTGATCAAAATATTTCTTCAGATCTTAATATAAGATCAATCTTATTTATCGGAATATTTCAAATGCTTGCATTAATACCTGGTGTTAGTAGAGCTGGCATAACAATGACAGCAGCAAGATTCTTGAAATTCAATAGAGTTGACTCAGGTAAAATTTCTTTTTTACTTTCAATTCCTGCTTTAGCTGGATCCAGTTTTCTTGGATTAAAAGATATAAAAAGTGAGTCTATAGAAATAAATATATTAGTAATTATTTCAATAATTCTATCTTTTTTTTTTTCATATCTTACTGTAAAATTTTTCTTAAATTTTTTGTCTAAATTTTCTTTAAATATTTTCGTAGTTTATAGAATTATAATTGGTTTAATTTTATTATTTATAATCTATTTTTAACTTGTTTTTTTCATCAACGGCAATAATTGAGAAAGTAAAACACCACATAAAATAAAGAGGCATCCTAATATATTATTAATACCTAATATTTGATTTAATAAAAACCAGGCTGCGATAGTTGCGAAAACCCCTTCTAATGAAAAGATAATTGCTGCAGGAGCGGGGGTAATATTTTTTTGTGCATAAATTTGTAAAACAAAAGCAAACCCACCAGACAAAATTCCTGCGTATAAAATTGAGTCTACTTCATTTAAAATATTTTCAAATATGAATTCTTCATATATTAATCCAATAACAAATGAGAACAGTGCTACAAGCAGAGTTTGAATTGCTCCAAGGGTTAAAGGTAAATTATATTTAGTAACTATAATCCCTGTAAAAATAATATGCGTGCTCCAAAATAAAGCCCCTAAAATAACAAGAGTATCTCCCAATCTTACCGTTGCATCATAAAAATTTGTTAAAAGATAACCACCTATTAAACATAATACTACAGATGGCCATACACTCCAATGAATTGATTTTTTTTTGAATAAAAAAATTATTATTGGTACCATAGGGACATAAAAAATAGTAAAGAATGCAGCATTAGCAACATCTGTGTAAAGAAGAGCAACTTGCTGTAGCGCTGAACCCATGAAAAGTGACAAACCAATTAAAAATGAGAGTGTAGCAAATGTTTTGAAATCTAATTTGAATTCTGATTTAAATTTTTTCAATTCAAATAAAAGCGCTAGTGGAATAATTGCTAAAAAACCTACAAAAAATCTTACGGCGTTAAAAGTGAATGGACCTATATTATCCATACCTGTATCTTGGGCAATAAAAGTGGTTCCCCAAATAAATGTGCACAATAATGCACTAAATAATGAGACAGTTTTTGACATAATCTTGTTTAAATAGCTAGTTTGTAAGCAAAATTTCTTCCTAAATTTTCTTTTAGTTCATTGTTAAAACGAGCTGCTTCTGCTCCATCAATGATTCTATGATCGTAAGATAATGATAAAGGCAACATCGTCCTCGTAACAAATTTACCATCAAAAAAAACTTGTTTTTTTTCAGATTTACCAACCCCTAAAATTGCAACTTCAGGATAGTTTATAATCGGCGTGAAAAATGAACCACCAATTCCACCTAAGCTTGTTATTGTCATAGATCCACCGAATAATTCTTTTTTATTTATTTTAAGATTTCTACATTGATCACTAAGCTCTTTTAATTCAGAACTTATGAGATTGATATTCTTGTTGTTTGCATTTCTAAGCTTTGGAACCATTAAACCATGTGGTGTATCCACAGCTATTCCAATATGAAAATATTTTTTAATAGTCATTTTTCCGTTATCAATATCATCTATTGAACTATTAAAATGAGGAAATTTTTTAAGCGTTGCAGTCAAAGCTTTAATAATAAAAGCTAAAGGTGTAATTTTTTTTTTTTCTCCAGTATATATATCTGTCAAAGATGTTCTAAATTCCTCCAGCTCTGTTATGTCTGCTTCATCATGATTTGTTACATGAGGAATATTTGTCCAAGAATTCATTAAATATTTTGAAGACAATTTTTTGACTCTTGGTATGTCTTTTATTTCTACATTTCCAAAATCTGAATGGGTGTATTCTTGTTTAATCTTATCGTTACTTTTATTCTCAGTGGTAACCAAGTTATTAAATTTCGAAGCTACAAATAATTTTATATCACTCTCAATGACTCTGCCCTTGCGTTCACTACCGGTAACCTGACTGATATCTACTCCAAGTTCCCTAGCAAATTTTCTAACTTTTGGACTTGCAGATGATATATTGAGAACTTTATTTTGATCAACTGAAGTTTTTTGAGCCTCTGGTTTTATTTCCCAGGTTTTTTTAATCTCATTTTCAATAACTGGTTTGTTTTTAACTTTTTCTTGTACTTCATTAATACTTTCTAAAATAAGAATTAAGTCGCCCTCTGAAACTTTATCTCCTACCTTTATTTTTAAATTTTTGATTTTACCATCAAAATTTGAGGGAATTTCTACGCTAGATTTGTCACTCTCGATTGTTATTAAAGGGTCATTTTTTTTAAGAGTTTGACCCTCAGAAACTAAAACCTCTATCACCTCTACATCTTTAAAATCTCCTATATTTGGTACTTTTATCTCAGTTTCTGACATTATAGCTTTGTTGGCATTGGTTTATTTGAGTCAATTTTATATTTTTTCATTGCTTCTTTAGCATGTTTAGTCGCTATTAATTGCTCTTTTGCTAATACACTCAATCCATAAGTAACAACATGTTCTTTATCAACTTCAAAAAAATTTCTTAAATTTTTTCTAGTATCACTTCTCCCAAATCCGTCAGTTCCTAGTGAATAAAAACTTTTATTAACATACGGTCTAATTTGATCTGAATTCATTCTCATATAATCTGAAGCAGCCAAAATAGGTCCTTCAGTTTTACCTAAACATTTTTCAACGTAAGACTTTTTTGGTTCCTTATCTGGATTTAAAAGATTATATCTTTCTACTTCTAA
>MDTD01021850.1_pt1 | contig 10069 bp, 8 predicted proteins | sample 811221 | NCBI WGS metagenome assembly MDTD01 (sample SAMN05326646, study PRJNA326480) | marine metagenome | isolation source: seawater | place: Pacific Ocean: South West | collected 2011
CTTAAACTTGAAAATAATAGCCTCATTTGATACTATCAATAGATGGTGTATGCTTCACCTTTTTATATTAATCCTATAATTTTGAAACTCTCTCAACAGGTTTCTAAAGAGTTAGGTATCATTGCTGGCCTTAAGATTGGGAATACTCCCATACAACTCCGAAAAAAAAATAATATTCGCACCATTCAGGCTTCTCTTGCTATTGAAGGTAATACTTTAACAATAGAACAGATCACATATATACTTGAAGGAAAAAGAGTTTTAGATCCTAAAAAAGATATTTTAGAAGGCAAAAATGCTCTTGATTTATATCAAGATCTTTCACAATTCAACTTCTTTAAGAGGCTCTAAAATCTTTTTAGAAGTATTAAAATTAACATAATTTCAGGAATTTTGTCGTTTTTTAGGTGGTTGTGCAGAATTGTTTACCCTAATCGAGCAATCTATAACTGGTGCTGCGTCCACCACCGGGGTTTTTGATAAAGATGGTTTTCTCCTTCAAATCTTGAATATCTCGCAGTGCTGTATCATTTGAACACTTTGCCAGCTTAGCATATTTGGAAGTGTTCATGTGACCTTTAAAGTTATCTTCGAGCATGCGGTTAATAATCAGACGCTGACGATCATTAATAGGGTTCTGATTGATTTTCGCCCAAAGCTGTGCTTTGAACAGAACATTACCAAGGGTAGTTTCAGCATTAGTAATGGCGCGCCCTAGACAATCTAAGAACCATTCTAGCCAGCCGGTAATTTCGAGTGTGCTGCGCTGCTGTTTCTCGAGTTGATCATAATACTCTTTTCGCTCAGACTCAACCTGATAGGATAGGCTGTAGAAGCGATCTGGTGTCCCATCAGCGCGTGCAAGCACCATATCACCAATGGCTCTAGCAATACGTCCATTCCCATCTTCAAACGGGTGGATAGTTACAAACCACAAATGGGCAATACCAGCTTTCAAAACTGGATCGATATCTTGGGCATCGTTAAACCAACCAAGAAATGCCAGCATTTCTTTTTCCAATCTATCTGCGCTGGGGGCTTCAAAATGAACGTTTTCATGACCTATTGGACCAGAAACAACTTGCATTGGCCCAGCATCAAGTATGCGCCAACTTCCCACAGTAATACGCTGCATACCACTGCACCCTGTTGAAAACAGGGCTGCGTGCCAGTCGAATAACCTCTCTTTGGTTAAAGGTTTTAAAAATTCCTGTGTGGCATCTAACATCATGTCAACGATACCTTCTACATCCCGGCTAGCTGTAACAATACCTGCAAGATCAATCCCTAATCTACGAGCAATTGAAGAGCGTACTTCTTCTGTTTTGAGATTTTCACCCTCAATAGCTGAAGACTTCACCACATCATTGGTTAAGGTGTTAAGGCTTGCTTCTTGTTTAAGCTCGAAGCCCAGACTCTCCATTCGTCCAAGCAAACGTCCTTGTCGATGACGTATATTAGCTAGCTTGGAAGCGAGAGTTTCGCTATTCCAAGTAAAGGTTGGCCAGTTCTGATGTTCGTGTATCCACATATTAATCACTGCACTTTCTAAGTGGATTATACGGGTTATTCTCCGCAAGGTCAACATAATTAACCGCATATTATGCGGAGATTAAAAAAGAACACATAGCCTCGTCAACTTAAGTTAGAGAAATAGGATATATTGATTTGAAGTTAACGATAGAGATCCTCGAGGCCCGCAAACCAGATATAAATTCAAAGAATTTTGCGTTTCCATACGTTTTTTAAAAAGGCCCTGATAGGTATATCTTCACTAGGATCATCAAGTCCTTTGATAATTTGCTGTTTACCCTCATTGCACATAATTATGGATTTTTAGGCTTATGCTCTTCGTCAAATACCTTTAATCCTTTTAAATTCTCAAGAGTTTGTGTTCAGGGGTAAGACTGTAGAAGCGCTAAAACTTTAGCTTTTTCAGGATGATTCTGTTTTATAAAAATCTCTAAGGCCTTTTCAAGAAATTCTCTAGCTTTTGGAAAATCTTTTTCTAGTAAATAGACTTCCCCTAAATTTTTTAGAATGCTCGCAACTTCAATATGATCTTTGCCACTAAATTTCTGATAGTCTGCTAATGCTTCCTCTAAGAAAGTTCTAGCTTTTTCATATTTCCCTTTTTTTAGGTAAAGGCTCCCTAAAAAATTTTTTACTCTAGGTATACGAATATTGGTTTTTTGATGTAATTTTCTATATTTTTTACGATGTTCATCGGCTTCTTCATATATCTTTAAACTTTGTGTTAAGAGTTGTTTCGCTTTTTTGTAGTTTTTTAATTCACTATAGACATTGCCAAGTATACTTATAATATAAGCGCGACGATGATGGTTCTCAGGCAGATTTTTACAGATAGCCAAACTTTTCTCAAGAAGATGTTTCGCTTTCTCATAGTTACCTAGGTCTCTATAAATGACCCCTAACGCACTTAACGTCCAGGCAATTTCTGTATGGTCTTTGGGAAAATATTGTTTGTAAATTAAGCCACTTTCTTTGATAACCGTTTTGGCTTCTTTATAACGACCAAGTTGCCCATATACGGTACCAAGACTTGTTAAGAGCCACGCTAAATAAAAGTGTTTTTTTTGAAGATGCGCTCGCATCATTGATAAGCTTTCTTCAAGGACAGTGCGGGCTTTTTCATATTGCGTAAGTTCCCTGTATGTACACCCCAAGAGTCCTAAGGTTCGCGCAATACCCCCATAATTTTGAGGGTCATACTTTCTATATATTTCTAAGCTTTCTTTCAGAAATTTTTTTGAAGTCTTATAAAAACCCATATACCTATAGATATTTCCTAGGGCTGATAAACACCGGGCGACATCAATATAATTTTTTTCAGGAAGAATTTTATAAATAGACAGACTTCTTTCCAAGGACTCCTTCGCTTTTTCATAGTCCCCAAGGGCACTATAGGCCTGACCTAAATAAGTTAATGCATAGGCCATCTGTGGTGTGGAATGACTTTTACCTGTTAATTTTTCTAGAGTATTTATACTCTCTTCTAGTACTTTTGCTGCTTTTCTGGGTTTTTTTAAATAAACATAGAGACTGCCTAAATGTGCTTCAATAGAACTTCTCGTAAAATTGGTTAATAAATGATCATGATTCAAAAGAGCTTCACAGTGTAAAGTTAAGGAAGTAATTTTTTGCATGTCATCTTTTTCTTTGACATAATTTGTGTACTGTTCCAAAGCTTGTGCCATTTTATGTAACAATTCGTTTTTTTCAGGGCCGAGGGTTTTTATAATATAAGAACGAATCCGTTCTTGGAGAGTTCGATGAATAGTAAACGTATTTTTAAATCTCTTAGGTGCAAAAGGACGATTCAGAATAAGAGAATACTTTTTCAAAGAGTAAACAAACGTATCAACAAGTGTTTTATTTTTATAAAAGGCAAGGAGCTTTTTTGGGATATTTTGTGAGTCAAGAAGACTGAGAAAAAATAAAAGGCCCTTGAACTCTTTGTTTTTTTCTATGAGCCGTTCTACGGAAAGAATAATAATTTTATAACGGGTTTTAGTATAATCATTTGTTTCTTTGAGGATGCCTTCTTGTAGGGATAAAAAACATTGTTCGCAATTTGTGACGTTAGATAAATACTCTTTGTAAGAAACATTCGTAACTCTAATATAATTCGCAGCAAGAGCTGTATCGAGGGGATAGGGAGGAATATCTTGTAAAAATTTTCTTATGGATTCTTCGTTTTTTATTTTAGAAGAAGAGGACAAAGAGGAAGAGGAGTCAGAAAATAGAATTTTATTAAAAAGATGATATTGTTCTTCTGGTTGGAGTTCCTCTACGTGAATCGTTGCTTTAATACAACTGTTATGCGCTAAAGTTTCATCTTGCGTTGTGATAATAACTTTACCTTTCCCCCAGAGATCTACATCTGAAGAAGGAATATATTTACGGGTTTCTTCATAACTTTCTACATTATCATAAATTAATACCCAAGGAGAAAGCTTACGTAAGTGTTGTTTGACAAATAAAAGTATTTTTTCTTCTCGTTGTGTGGTATTCGGAATAGCTTGGAGGCTTGTTAAGAAATTTTTTTCTTCTTCCGTGCGGCTTAAGGCATAGGCTAAATTTTCAAAGGAAGCAAGGAGGCTTTCCTTGGTTTCCGCATTGATTTCCCAAGTGATCTTTTCTCCATATTGTTTTGCATAATAGCGTGCAAGAGTTGTTTTCCCAGATCCGCCAATGCCTACAAGAGCTATTCGTGGTATATCTCTAGAGGTATCTTGGAGAGCGTCCTGTATTTTTTTCATAAGCTGAGGTCTTTTAAGAAATGTATTTGGGTCAGGAATAGAAAGCTCAGAATGTGCATAATAGTCGTTTGAGGGCAGAATATAGTTATCTGCCAGGAAAGTTAAGAGGCCTATGCATAGAATCGTTATGGCAAAGTATAGAAATTTGTTGTGATTAAAACGAGGGTTCTTTTTTCTTGTGGGAAGTGTGCTTTTTTCTAAATGGAGAGTACTTCCCTCTAAAATATCTGTATGTTTTTGTTGGAAGGCTTTTTCTATGGGTGAGAGGTCTAAGGGAGCGTGCAGTATTTTTAAAAGAGAGAGAAGACTTTTATAGTATGTGTTTTTATTTAAGGGGAATTGTGTAGGAGGTGTTTGGTGTAACGTGCCGTCTGCTTTTAAGGTGTTATGCGCAATAACAAGCCCATGGGCTATGTCTGGATTCTGTGTTTCTTCCTTGGGTTGTTGTGGAGGGGTGAAAGAGCTAAGGGAAAGGTTTGGTCTCTCTCTTTTTCTTCTTCTTCTTTTTTAACATGGACGCCTGCTAGGGTGAGGTAATTTTCTAAAGGCTTAATAGAAATATATCCATCATTTACCAAAGAATTTTTAAAAATACAGAGAGGTTTCTTAGATCCCACACGATGAGCGATTTGTTTTAAGACCTCCTTAAATTCTTTGTCGACTAATAAATAGCGATAATGAAGCTCAAGCACATTACGTGTTTGTTGATCACATGTATCGAGGAAATGGTGGATCCCTTCGGATATTTTATTAACATCTGTTTCTTTCTCTGTTTTAAAATTACGCAGATGAGAGCTTACCCCTTTACTTGTTAATCCAAGAACAAGGGCCGTTTGTTGAACGCTTTTAGTATGATAGAAAACAGCTAGGCAATCGAATTGATGGAAGGTGGCTTCATGTTTTCCGATAAGAATAGGAGGGGGAGGATAAAAATCAAAAGGTAATCGTGTTTGAACAGGGGCGACCTTATACATGCTGCTAGTATAAATACTCTACGCATACCTTTCTATTAGTAAACGATCCCTTTTTTCTAACGCAATTGTTTTTTCAGGACTGAGAGAAACGCTTAAGAAAAATTCCTTAAGGGGGTTTTTAAGAATTATGACTGATTTTAAAGCATTTTATTTTCTCGTAGTTTTAGGTTGTAGCCCCGGCTAAACCATATATCCGGGGCTTAAAAAAGAAGGTCATGGGGATCGGTAAATTCAGGGATGAGGTGCAACGCCTTTAAAAAGATGCTAGAAGCATCAGTAGAAAAAGAAAGACGTTGCAATGACAAAATATACGCATTTAACAGAAAGTGAAAGAACTTTAATAGCCCATTACCATGAACAAGGGACATCCATCAGTGCGATTGGTCGGTTAATCAAGCGCCCAAAGTCAACAGTGTGGCGAGAGATCCTCCGGAATCAGAACAAGTCGGGCATCTACAATCCAAGAACCGCAGCAAAGCGTTATCTTGCTAGGCGACAGCGTCCTTTGATCTTGGATCAGGATACTGATTTACAGGCCTACATTGTGGGATGCCTTCAAGAAGGCATTTCTCCAGAGATGATATCACTCCGATTAAAGCGATATGGCAAACGAGAGGGTCTCCACTATATCAATCATGAAAGCATCTATAAATGGCTCTATCAGCCAATGCAAAAGAAGGAGAAGTTCTATAAACTCTTGACGCAACAGCATGCCAAGCGGGGACGGCACAAGCGCATTCATCGTGGGGAAATCAAGCACCGTGTCAGCCTGGCGAAGCGGCCTGCTCATATATTAAAGCGCAGCCAGGTGGGTCACTGGGAAGCTGATCTTATTTCTTTTAAACGCAATACCCAACATATGCTTGTGCTACATGAGCGTAAAACGCGTTATCCCGCCCTCTTGAAGCTTGAAAATAAAACAGCCACGCATACCTTCCAGCAACTTCTGTCTTTTATGAAACAACTCCCAGGCCACCTCCGGCGCACCATGACCTTTGATAATGGCATGGAATTTGCCCATCACTTTAAACTGAAAGAGGCCTTAGGGGTGGATACCTATTTTTGTGATGTTTATGCCTCTTGGCAGAAAGGGAGTATTGAGAATATGAATGGGAGGATCCGCCGAGATCTTCCGCGCAAGACAACCCTCCATGCCCTCTCAGAAGAGGATATTGAGCAGATTATGCTAAGCCATAACTTCATGCCACGCAAAGTCCTGGGAGCCAAATCTCCTATCGAAGCCTTGGCGAATGAATCTGGTCATGCTATCTTCTTCTCATTCAACCATCGCGTTGCATCTCACTATTGAATGTGCCATCTTCTCGTAACATTAAGATGAAGGAGAAGTAAAATGTTAAAGAAAAAATACTACACAGTACTGCAAACGATTGTTCTTGCAAATACGTTGCTTACAAACCAGGCGCCTCTTGCCTCTGCAAATTTAGAAGAGGTGCTAACGTCAAACTCTAGCCTTAGAAGACAAGTAAAGCAAAATGGGGATATGACATCAGATACTATCCTATACGGGCAACTACAGGGGAGTTTCCTTATAACTTGGCAAGGGAAAAGCAACGCCCTGTCTTTGAATGTAGATCCAGAAGCGCTTGCACTAAAGTTTGAGTGCAACAAAATAGGGACAAGCGTGTCCCTTGATAATTAGTATGATTTGGTCAACTTAAAGAGTGAGAGAGCCTATTCTTTCACTCTTTCCTTTATATAATATCTTCCTTTCCTTATCAAGTACAGTAAAATTCGTATCATTTTTTCTTGATCTGTTTTTAAAAAGGTAGTCAAATCAAATGGTTAATAGATGTTTGAAAAATAATTTGAATGCAACAAAAACTTTTAAGAAGGAGCAAATAAGATGAAAAAATATTTTAAGTCTCTTTTATTTTTCTGGTGTTGTTTACATCTTTCTTATGAATTTTCTAATGCTGCAGGTCCGGAAGAAGGCCCTGCGGAGTTTGGGGGAGAGGCAAGTGGCACTCATCAGCCCGTTGCTGTAGACTCGGAAGGTGGCCGTGCAGAAGAAAATGGTGCTAAGCAGCCTGCCCCGCGCCCTGTAGAAATATTTCAGGCCCGAAATTCCCTAGGTAATATCCCAGATAATCTCCAAGGCATGAGACGTAAAACCTCCTATCGTGAAAAAGGGGGTGGGGATTCAGAAGATCTTAAGCTAGGTCATACAGTGAAGAGAAAAAATTATAGTATCCTACATAAGGATGACGATTGGTGGGTGGATCATAGAAACGTACGCTCCACACCATCTTCAAGTCCTTTTGCTGCATCTGGTTATAAAGAACTCGTGGGAGGCAGAGATTTCGTTGTCCAAGAAAATATTTCAACAACTGTTTCTATTTTCGCCAAAGTAGAAGAGATTACAGGTCCTGAGGGTATTGTTGATGATGTTATCCATGTTATTCAAGAAGTTCATGCTTCCCCTTTTCAGAATCGTAATCTAAGAATTGGCAGTTATTCAATTACTATAGACTTGATGCAAAAATATGATGAAAGAGTAGTTCAACAAGCACAACAAGAGATCCGTTTTATACCCTATCCCATCCCCAATATTGCTAGGATAAATAACACAGAGACTAGAGTAGAAACAGAGACCAGAGCAGCAGTAGCTTTTGAACGCCGTCCATTTGTAGCTCTTACGCATATTTCTCCTACAACAGGTATAGGATCCCTCCGCACGCAAGATGGGTTTAATATGGGATTAGCTATGGGGGGCGGTGGTCCAAGTGGTACTCTTGGAATAAACCGCCTGCAAGCAAGAGAGACGGCAGACATAGAGGTTTCAAGTTGTCCTTATTCTATCCATCCTAGATGGACATATACTATTAATAATATTTCGATAGATCGGGCAAAAACGAGTGCTACTTCAATATCTGGTTCCTATATAAAAAATGAATGGACATGGAGAATAGATCAAGATTTTGCTAGGAGGCATTTGTATCATCATGTTCTTATGGATGGAAAGAATTTTTACTTTCTTGGGATGCGTGCTTTTTTGGAAATAACAGTGTCCAAGCCGTGTTGTGGTTGTGCCTATGATAGCAGAAATGGATGTTTTGGCTGTTTAGGTGGATGTTTATGTAATTTGTTCTGTTGCTGTTGTACTTCTATGGTCCCGCATGATAAAGTACCTATAAATGTTCTAGGAATGCATGAGGATGATCCACGAGTCGATAGAAATGAGCAAGATCTTTATTTCCATAATATAATTCCTATAGACCCTACTTTGTTCTCGGAAGTAAGAAGAGGTCCTGAAGAGATGGTGGTGGATGGGCGATCTGAGATCCCCCGTTATCCTAGTAGTTGAATCTAATAGGATATGAATGTACGGTTGATGAGGTTTGACGTGTTTTTAAATCTCTTAGGAAAAGGTTCATTTTTAATGCCAAAATAAGGTTCTATAGAAAGTATGCACCTTAGACTTTGTGGAATTATAAAAATTATGATTTTTTGTCTCCCCATAGTCCATGGATATTACGTTGTATACGTTTGTCTCCACGGAACATACTTACCCTCCTATATCTTTTTGCAACAGATCCCTTAAAAACTCTTAGAAAAATCTAAACAGCCTACAAAAATCGATATACAATTTGATTGTTCTCGCCTTTTTTGGTCAGGAGGGCGTTGTTAAGGCCATAGAGTAGGTCTCTGCTGGCTGTGGCTGATGAAATGTCTTTATGGATTTCGAGGTAAACTTTTCTTGAAAAATATTGATTTTGAAGTTTAGTTGAGGCATAGGTCAATCGAGAGGCTGCATCTTTTAAAGTGTAGGTGGAAGCTTTGTTAAGCTCCTTAAGAGCCAAGAGGATAAGGGAAAGAGAAAACTCAATAAATTTGGTGGAGTTTCCTTCGGCGTCACATATACCAAGCACATCATAGTAATCTCGTTGATTTTCTTTAATAAGAGCTTCGACAGAAATGTACTCAAAGACAGGAGACTCTTTCATAAGGAGAAGTTGTTGCCATAAGCGTCCAATGCGACCGTTCCCATCTGAAAAAGGGTGAATAAACTCAAACTCATAGTGAAAAACACACCCCTTGAGGAGCCAAGAAACTTCCGTGTCTTTGGATATATAGTCAAACAAATCGCTCATGAGGCCTGGCACCTTTTTAGAAGGCGGAGCCATATGAGCAAGCTCTTTTCCCTTAAAAACACCAACATTTCCTGAGCGCCACATGCCTGCCTCCTTTTCGATATCTTTCACAAGGAGTTCATGTGCTGTTAGGATGTCTTTTTGAGATAGCGGGTTTAGATTGTGAAGATTGTTATATAGCTCTAAGGCATTCTTAACTTCAAGAATATCTTTCTTAGGGCCAATGACTTTTTTGCCATCAAATAAATCACTGACTTGGTCAAGGCTCAGGGTATTGCCTTCAATGGCCAAAGATGACTGGATGGTTTTAATTTTGTTTTCACGTCTGAGTCTAACTGGAGCTGAATCAAGTTTGGCCCCTGACAGGGTGCCCAGTTCATGAAAAACGCTCTGAGAGAGGGATAATATTTTTGGCGTAATTGAGAAGGGAGGTTTGTAAGTCATGCTATGATAGTATCATATGATACTATCATTCGCAATTGATTTAAAACATAGAGGATCATTTAGTGTGTGGCACAATGTCCAAAAAATGACCGTTTTTCTTACATGGTCTGGTATCCAAAAATAGGACTGAGGGATATGAGAAAATTCTCACTATGGTAAAGTAAGAAAACCAAAGGAGAATTTAATAATGAAAAGACGTAAATTTACAGACGAACAGATTGTTTTAGCTTTACAACATGCTGAACAAACAAATGTA
>MDTD01062697.1_pt1 | contig 10069 bp, 7 predicted proteins | sample 811221 | NCBI WGS metagenome assembly MDTD01 (sample SAMN05326646, study PRJNA326480) | marine metagenome | isolation source: seawater | place: Pacific Ocean: South West | collected 2011
CGGCTCGTCATACAACACCTCCCCGCCCCCCGGCAACAACAAGAACGCGATCACCGTCGGCGCGCTCAACTCCAACGACGATTCCGTCACCTCGTTCACCAGCTTCGGCCCCTCCGACGACGGGCGCATCCGCCCCGTCATCGCCGCGCCAGGCTGCCAGAGCGGGGGCGACGGGGGCGTCACCAGCCTCGACAACGACAGCGACACCGATTACACATCGCTCTGCGGCACTTCGATGGCATCGCCCACCGCCGCGGGTGTCGGCGCCCTCATCTTCGAAGACTTCCGCGCCACTTTCCCCGCGATGGGTGACCCGAGCAACCAGCTCATGAAGGTCTTCCTCGTCCACACAGCCGTCGACCTGTTCAACCCCGGGCCCGACAACCAGACCGGGTACGGCTCCATCCGCGCCATCGATGCGATCGAGTTCATGCGCACCGGCAACTGGGAGGAAGGCGTCGTCCTCGACGGCGGCGTCACGACCTACTCGGTCGATGTCCAGCCGGGCGACCCCGAACTCAAGATCACGCTCGCGTGGGACGACGCGCCGGGCACGCCCAATGTCAGCCCCGCGCTGGTCAACGATCTCGACCTCGTCGTGATCGATCCGTCCGGGAACCGGCACTACCCGTGGACCATCCCGCTGGGCAGCCCGGGCTCGCCCGCCGTCAAGACCGCCGAGGACCACCTCAACAACATCGAGCAGGTCCAGGTCGACAACCCCGAGGCGGGGCGCTGGTCGATCGAGATCACTGGCACGAATGTCCCCGAAGGCCCGCAGGGCTTCGCCGTGGGCGGCTCGCCCGACCTGGGCGAGGGCCTCCTCGCCGTCGCGCTGGTCAGCGATGTCCCCGAACTGCTCGCGCCCGCGACTCCCCTCGAGGTTCGCGCCGCGATCACGCCCGGCATCGACAGCCTCGTCCCGGGCACCGTCACCATGCACTACCGTCTCGACGGCAGCGACTTCCAGAGCGTCCCGATGAGCGACGCCGGGTCCGGCGATTATCTCTCCTCCATCCCCGGCGCCGCGTGCGACGAGCTCATCGAGTTCTTCGTCACCGCGCAGGGCGAGCAGGTCGGCGCCGTCCGTGTCCCGCCGGGCTCGGGCGCCTTCGAGGTTCCCATCGGCGAGATCGAAACCGTACTCGTCGACAACATGGAAACCGACCAGGGCTGGACCGTCAGCGGCACCGTCTCCGACGGCGCCTGGACACGCGGCGTCCCCGTCGATTGCGCCTCCCGCGGCGCGCCGGGCGCCGACTTCGACGGGTCAGGTCAGGCCTGGCTCACCGACAACGACGCCGCGGGCAGCTGCAACTCCGATGTCGACAACGGCACCACCTCGCTGACCAGCCCCGCCTACGACCTCACCGACGGGTTCTACGAGGTCTCCTTCCGCTACTGGTTCAGCGACATCTCGACAGGCTCGCTCAACGGCGACGAATGGGCGGTCGATGTCTCACTTGACGACGGCGCGACCTGGCAGCGGGCCCGCACCGTGACCACCGCCGCCCCGACCTGGCGCCTCGACACCATCACCGTGGGACCGGACGCCGAATACCCGGCCTCCAGCGCCGTCCGCTTCCGCTTCTCCGCGGGCGACGAGGGCACCCAGAATGTCGTCGAGGCGGGCCTCGACGATCTCCGCGTCACGCGCCTGTTCTGCGAGGAGGCCGCCTGCCCCGCAGACATCGCGCCCCCCACGGGCGTGCTCGATCTCGCCGATGTCCAGGCCTTCATCGGAGGGTTCACCACCCAGGACCCGATCGCCGACCTCGCCGCCCCGTTCGGCGTCTTCGACCTCACCGATGTCCAGACCTTCATCGCCTCCTTCAACGCGGGCTGCCCCTGATCGCCTGATCACACCGACCGCCCGCTGAACCAGCGAATCACGCCCTGACCCCGGGTCCCGACCCGGGGTTTTTGTTGCGCACTCGGGAAACCGCGTTGCCGGAGTACCATCGACCGATGCCCACTGACCCCGCCGAGAGACCAGCCGAATCGAACGACGAGAGCGTGTGGGGAGAACCCGGCGCATCACCCGACCCCGCGCTCGTCGCCGCGGTCACGATCGACCACATCCGCGACGCCTCGGAGCGGATCGACGGTGTCGCGACGCGCACCCCGGCCCTGCGTGCGCCCCTTCTGGACACACCGCTCGCCTCCCGTGTCACGCTCAAGTGCGAGAACCTCCAGCCGATCGGCGCCTTCAAGATCCGCGGCGCCGCGAACGCGATGCGTCGTCTCGACACCGCCCAGCGCGAGCGAGGCGTGATCACCTATTCATCGGGCAACCACGCTCAGGGCATCGCCTACGCCGCCCGCGAACTGCAGATCCCCGCGGTCATCGTCATGCCCGCCAACGCGCCCCGCGTCAAGCTCGACGCGACCCGCCGCCTGCTCGAGGGCGCCCCGAAGGGCAGCGAGGTCGTCGAGTACGACCCATCCAACACCGTCCGCGAGCAACTGGGACGCACGCTCGCCGCCGAGCGAGGCCTCCACCTCATCCCACCGTACGACCACCCCGATGTCATCGCGGGCCAGGGCACCGCGACCCTCGAGCTGTTCGACGACGCAGGCCCGTTCGACACGCTCTTTGTCTGTTGCGGCGGTGGGGGCCTCCTCGCGGGCGCCGCGACCGTCGCGAAGGCCCTCGCGCCCGCCTGCCGCGTCATCGGGGTCGAGCCCGCGTGCGCCGACGACGCGACCCGGAGCTTCGAATCGGGGCGGCTCTGCACCGTGAACAACCCGCCCACGATCGCCGACGGCACCCGCACCGCCTTCCTGGGCCGATACACCTTCCCGATCGTCCGCGAGCGCGTCGACGCGATGATGACCGTCACCGAACAGGAAATCGCCAGCGCGACGCTGTTCTGCTTCGAATCACTCCGTCTCGCTGCCGAGCCGAGCGGTGCGCTGGGCATCGCGGGCGCCATCAAGGCCGCGTCGCGGGGCGAGCCCCTGGGCAACCGCGTCGGCATCATCATCAGCGGCGGCAACATCGACCTCGACCGCCTCCCCAAGATCCGCGCGATCGCGTCGGGTCCCGGGGAATAGCGGTACGCTCACCGAGGTTCGACCCGCCCGCGAAGCACACCGACCGCCGCGCACACCGCCGGACACACCAGGAGCCCACGATGCGCCGATTCCTCACCCACGCCGCCCGCGTCGCCTTCCTCGCCGCGCTCATCGGGCTCCCCATCTCAGCAGACGCCTCCTCGGACCTGCTGGGCCCCGACTGGACCCCGCCGATCTACGAGCCCCAGGCCGCCGTCCCGCCCACCGCGCAGGCCGCCGCGACGAAGGCCCTCCGCGCCGGCAAGCAGGCGGCTCAAGTCGCCTTCAAGAACCCGAAAGGCGAGAAGGTCACCCTCGAATCGCTCATCGCCGACGGCCCCGTCATCCTCATCTTCTATCGGGGAGGCTGGTGCCCCTACTGCGTCAAACAACTCAAGGACTTCGAGCAGCACCGCGCCGACATCGAGCAGGCCGGCGCCCGCGTCGTCGCGGTCAGCACGGAACTCCCAGAGCACGCAGGCAACACCAAAGAGAAGAACAAGCTCGGCTTCGCGGTCCTCAGCGATCCCGAAGCCGTCGCCTCCCGCGCGTTCGGCGTCGCGTGGGCGAACGAACGCTACGGCCCGGGCCTCGAACGCTACAACGGGAACGACAAAGGCGAGATCCCGCTGGGCGTCACCTATCTCATCGACACCAACGCAACGATCCGCTGGGCCTTCCTCGAGGACGATTACAAGAAGCGAGCCACACCCGATCAGGCGATCGAAGCGATTAACGCGCTCGACTGATCACACCCCGGAGAGCCGCGCCGGCACGATCGTCACCCCTCGCCCGCGAGCGACGCGTCCGCCTCCCGGACCGCCTCGCAGAACGCGCGGATCGCGCCGTGGTCTTTCACCCCGGGCGAGGATTCCACCCCGCTCGACACGTCCACCGCCCAGGGCCGGCACGCGCGGATCGCATCGCCCACATTGTCAGGATTCAACCCCCCCGCGACGATCACGGGCTTGGGCAGCGCGACCTCCGCGAGCGCGTCCGTCAGGCGTGCCCATTCGAACGATTCCCCCGCGCCGCCCGATGATCCGTCCACCAGCACCGCCGCGACCTCGCCGAGCCGCGACCAGCGACGCAGATCCGCCGTGATCGTGTCCGCCTCGAACTTGAACGCCTTGATCACGCCCGGCCCGCACGCCGCGACGGTCTTGTCGTCCTCGTCGCCGTGCAGCTGCATCAGCTCGCAGGGGCATCGCTGCTCGAGCTCCGCGAACTCGTCGACGCTCAGGTCCCGCACCACGCCCACCGAATTCACCATCGGGGGCAGCGCATACATGATCGCCGCCGCCGCCTCGGGCTCGATCGTCCGCGGCAGGCCGGGCACCAGGATGAACCCGATCGCGTCCGCGCCCGCCTCCGCCGCGACCCCCGCCGATGCGGGGTCCTTGATCCCGCACACCTTCACGCGGGTCCGCACACGATTCGCGTTCATGCCGTTCCTCCGCCCCCGTCCGCGCCGGGCGGATCGCCCAGCGCCGCCCGCTCGTCGCGCGCCATCTCGCGCAGGGCGGGGTCCTTCGCCGAGGCGATCGCCTCGTCCAGCAGCCTCCGGGCGCGAGCCGTCGCCCCCGTCTCCACGCACAGCCGCGCGAGCAGCACCCGGATCGCCCCCGCCTCGGGGTCGTCGGGGTACGACCCCAGGAAGTCATCAAAGGCGCGCAGCGCGAGTCCTGTGTCACCAACCGATGCGAGATGCGTGCCCAGGCGGTACTGTGCTTTCCGAGAAAGCGTCACCGCCGCGCGGTCTCCTGCGCTCGCCATCCCGTGCCGATCCAGCAGGCCCCGATACGCCGAGACCGCCCCGTCGAAGTCGTGCGCCGAGATCGCCACGCTCACCGCCGCCCGATCCCGCGCGAGCGCCTCGCTCCGCTCGTCGAGCGCGGCCGCCGCATCCGGAGCCGAACTTCCGCGCGACGCCCCCGCCGGGCGCGCGGGCCCGCCCCGCCGGTCCGCGAGCCGCGCCGCCGACCGGAATTCCTGCCGCCGCTTCGCCTGCCTCGAAATCGAGAACAGGTCGTAGGGCTCCTTCGCGATCAGCCCGCTCGCGAGCAGCACGAACGCGACCACGAACCCGAACGCGTACCCCGCGAGGTGCGCGATCACCGCGACATTCCCCGCGGTGCCCGACACCCCCGCAAGGATGTTCCACGCGATCTGCAGCCCGATGAAGAACCAAGCGGGCGCCATCATCAGGCTGATGATGATCATGAACCACAGCACTCGGATCCGCGTCCGCGGGAACAGCACCAGAAACGCCCCCGTCACCGCGCTCACCGCGCCGGACGCCCCGATCGCGGGCCCGCGCTCGAGCCAGGCGTGCCCCAGCCCCGCCGCGACCCCGCCCGCGAGATACAACGCCGCGAAACCGACCCGTCCCAGCCGGTCCTCCACGGGACGCCCGAACACCCACAGGAACAGCATGTTCCCCGCCAGGTGCAGAAAGTCCCCGTGCAGGAACGCGTAGGTCACGGTCCGGTACCACGCGAACCCCTCGCCCCCGAACACCCAGAAGCGAGACTCGAACAGACCCTCGTCCCCCGTCGAATCCATCCACCGCTGCACCACGAAGGCCGCGACGCACAGCACGATCAGCGTCGGCGTCACCACAGAGGGGCGCCGGATCGGGCGATCTGTTCCAAGCGGGATCAGCACGGGGCAATCCTAGAAGACCCCGGACCCCGAACAGGGCCATTCTCGGATTCGCGCGAATCCGGGCCGCATCGCCCCACCAAGAACGGTTTCTCGACCGGGAAACCCGATTCAGCCCCTGATCGTGACTACCCTGTGCCGGGGCGCGGACCGGGAGGGCCAAGCCCCGACAGCACGCAACCGTTTCTCAGAGGAACCGCACCATGTCGGACTTCGTCAAGGGTCTCGCGGGCATCGTTGCCGCCGAAACAAACATGTCCTTCATCGATGGGCAGAAGGGCATCCTCGAGTATGTCGGCATTCCCATCGGCGAGCTCGCCTCCAAGGGAACCTTCGAGGAGTCCGTGTACCTCCTCTGGAACCAGAAGCTCCCCACCCGCGCCGAACTCGACGCCTTCAACGCCCAGATCCGGGGCTACCACGACCTCCCCGCCGGCATGGCCAACCGCCTCATCAGCCTGCCCATGCAGGCCCACCCGATGCATGTCCTGCGCACCATGATCAGCGCGCTGTCGATGCACGACCCCGATCCCAACAACATCGAACTCGACGCCGTCCGCGACAAGGCGATGAAAATCCTCAGCCGCGCGCCCACCCTCATCGCCTACTTCGACCGCTACCGCCGGGGCCTCCCCCTCATCCATCCCCACAAGGAACTCTCCTTCGCCGGCAACTTCCTCTACATGCTCAACGGCGTCGCGCCCACCGAGGCGATGACCCGCGCCTTCGACATCTGCATGATCACACACGCCGACCACGGGCTCAACAACTCCACCTTCGCCGCCCGCGTCGTCATCTCCACACTCTCCGATCTCTACTCCGCCCTCACCGCCGCGATCGGCTCCCTCCGCGGGCCCCTCCACGGCGGCGCCAACGAGGGCGTCATGCGCATGCTCAACGAGATCCCGAGCGTCGACGAGGTCGAGCCCTACATCCTCGGCAAGCTCGAGCGCAAAGAGAAGATCATGGGCTTCGGCCACCGGGTCTACAAGAATGTCGACCCGCGCGCCACCGAGCTCAAGACACTCGCCCGCCAGCTCGCCGAAGACACCGGAAACATGGAGCTCTACGAGAAGAGCAACGCGATCGAGCAGGTCATGGAGAAGGCCGTCGCCGCGAAGGGCATCTACCCCAATGTCGATTTCTACAGCGCCACCACCTACCACTGCATCGGCCTGAGCCTCGACCTCTTCACCCCCATGTTCGCCCTCAGCCGCATCGCGGGCTGGTCGGGCCACATCCTCGAGCAGCTCGAGGACAACCGTCTCTACCGTCCCGCCGCCGAATATGTGGGCCCGCACGATGTGCCCTACACGCCCATCGATCAACGCTGAGAGCCCGAATGCAAAAGAGCCCGCCAGATCCGCACCCCCGAGCCGTCGGTGCGCTCTGGTACGGCTTCGACGACGCCGACTTCCTCTTCAACCAATGCGAGGGCCCCGCGGGCCGTCACCGCGATCTGAGCATTGTCCCCAACGACCGTGACGCGGAGCGTCTGCTCGTTCTCGCGCCGCCCATCGGGCCGGGCAGCAAGCCCAAGCCCCGCAACGGGCCGAAGCGCTGGATCGCCCGCCGCCGCGGGACATGGGACGCGGTCTGGACCGACCACGCCTGGGATGTCCTCGCGCGCGACCCGCGCGACATCATCTCGCTCGTCTACGAACCCCCCGAGCAATTCACCGACGCCTGGTGGGAGGTCGCCAACCGGCGCGCCGCCCTGAACTTCGGACCAGACCCGAGGGCCCACCGCCCCGTCCGCCTCCCCACGATGTGGACGCTCGACGATCCGCTCGCCCTACTCCGCTCGACGACCCCGCCCCCGCCCGCGGACCGCCCGCTCCCCCTCGTCGCGATCACCAGCGGAACACGCCACCTCCCGGGACACAAGCAGCGCATCGCTTTCCTCGAACGCCTCGCCGCCGAGGGCCTCCCCCTTTCCGCCTTCGGGCGCCGCCTCCCCGCGACGCTCCAGCCGGGCGGGCCCGTCCGCAGCAAGGGCAACATCCTCCGCGCCGCCCGATACGCCGTCGTCGTCGAAAACTCCGCCGAGGGCGATCTCTATGTCAGCGAGAAACTCTGGGACGCGATCCTCTGCGGCTGTGTCCCCCTCTACTTCGGCTCCCGCGCCGCCGACATCATGATCCCCAGCGACGCGTTCATCCGCCTCCCGGACTTGGGCAACGCGGGCGTGCAGGCCGTCCGCGACGCGGTCCATCGCGAACCGGCGCAGCGCACCATCGACGCCATGAACGAGGCGCGCGCCGAGATCCTCGGGCCCCTCCGCCTCGTCGAGTGGCTCGCCGCCGTTCTCGACGATCGGCCCATCCACCCCGCGCTGCGTCCGGACAGCGAAACCACGCCCGCCGGCGCGCCCGCTCCCGCGCCACCCGGTAGTGTGCCGTCATGACCGCCCTGCTCGCCCTCATCGCGATGGTCCTCGCCGCGATCGCGCTCGCGTTCGCCCACAGCGCGCGCAAGCGTGCCCGCGCCCTCACGCGTCGTCTCGCGCGCTCCAACGCCCGCCTCGCCTTCCAGGAATCGCTGCTGCGCCCGCTCGCCGAGGCCCGCATCCGCGAGGACCTCGCACGCGTCGGCGCCGAGCCGCGACTCCCCGTCCGCTGCCGCGCCCAGCACGCCGAGGACATCCTGCTCTACGACCTCTTCGAGGCCAAGCGCGAGGGGTTCTTCATCGAGGTCGGCGCCTACGACGGGTTCTCCCACGCCGCGACCTACCTCTTCGAAGCGATCGGCTGGACGGGTCTGCTCGTCGAGGCCCTCCCCGAGCGAGCCGAGCAAGCGAAACGCTGCCGCCCCGCCAGCCGGGTCGTCCACGCCGCGCTCGGCAAGCGGGGCTCGACCGGCACCACCACGCTCACACGCTTCAACGACCCCGACGGAACCGACGAACTCTCCTCCTACATCGCCGACATCGGGGGCGACGCCCCCCGCCCAGGCAACGACACCGCCGAGTCGATCGAGGTCCCGCTCACCACCATGGACGCCCTCCTCGACGAGACGAGCCCCGATCAGCCCATCGACCTCGCCGTCATCGATGTCGAGGGAGGCGAACTCGCCCTCCTCGACGGGTTCGACCTCGACCGCTTCCGCCCCCGCGCCGTCCTCATCGAGGACCATGTCGGAGGCGACGATTCGCCCAACGCCCGAGCCCTCGCCTCCCGCGGCTACACACACGCCGGGTGGATCGCCTTCAACCGACTCATGATCCGCACCGACGAGCCCGACCTCCTCCTCCGCGCCCGAGCGCTGCTCTACACCACCGACGCCGGCACCATGCCACCCGAGCCCGTCCCGCAAAACGCCTGAGCATGCCGCTCAAAATCGACTGTGCGCCACAAGAAACACGCCCGACTCACGCCCGTTCCGAACGGTCCGGCGCGGCCGTGTCGCATAGACTTGTCCCGTTTCGCAACACTTCCGGGCCCGCGTCCGTTCGCGTCCGCCCGCACTCGTTCCCAGGGGAGTTTTTCAAGCCATGGCCAACACCACCATCAATGTCAAAGAAGTCCTCGGAGCCGATGCCGAAGCCCTGCTCGGCTACAGCAACACCGCCGTCTCCAAGGACCGCCTCCACCTCCCCGGGCCCGACTTCGTCGACCGCATCGTCGCCAGCTCCGACCGCAACCAGGCCGTCCTCAACAACTGGCAGCGCATCCTCAACACGGGCCGTCTCGGCGGCACGGGCTATGTCTCGATCCTCCCCGTCGACCAGGGCATCGAGCACTCCGCCGGCGCGTCCTTCGCGCCGAACCCCGACTACTTCGACGCCGACAAGATCATCGAGCTCGCCGTCGAGGGCGGCTGCAACGCCGTCGCCTCCACCTACGGCGTCCTCGGCATGACCGCCCGCAAGTGGGCCCACAAGATCCCCTACCTCGTCAAGTTCAACCACAACGAACTGATGACCTACCCCAACACCTTCAACCAGATCCCCTTCGGCACCATCCGCCAGTGCTGGAACATGGGCGCCGCCGCCGTCGGCGCGACGATCTACTTCGGCTCCGAAGAGTCGGGCGAGCAGATCCAGTATGTCGCCGACATGTTCGCCGAGGCCCACGAGCTCGGCATGGTCACCGTCCTGTGGTGCTACCTCCGCAACCCCAAGTTCAAGGTCAACGGCGTCGACTACCACACCGCCGCCGACCTCACCGCCCAGGCCAACCACCTCGGCGCCACCATCCAGGCCGACATCGTCAAGCAGAAACTCCCCGAGCTCAACGGCGGGTTCACCGCCCTCAACTCGGGCGATTCCTCCTACGGCAAGTTCAACAAGAAGATCTACACCGAACTCGCGGGCTGCGACGAAAACGGCGGGGGCGGCCACCCCATC
>MDTD01092447.1_pt1 | contig 10069 bp, 10 predicted proteins | sample 811221 | NCBI WGS metagenome assembly MDTD01 (sample SAMN05326646, study PRJNA326480) | marine metagenome | isolation source: seawater | place: Pacific Ocean: South West | collected 2011
ACCTGGTAGAGTAAAACGTGCAGGTGCAAGTTGCAAAGGTTCTGTTACAAGTTTGCGTAAAAAAGCAAAAAACAGCAGTGGTGAAAAGAAAAAAATGTATCATTGGTGTGCCAACATGAAGTCCGGACGCAAAAAATCCTAAATAAATATGTGTTATGCAAATAGCACATTTCCAAAATCCTTTTTACGAATTTATAAAGTCTTGCAATGAGTCTTGGATAGATATAGATAATATTCCAAGAACTAGTAGAGACCACATACTTGGAACATGTACTTTTTTTGATACTTATTGGAAAAATTTAGATAAGATAAGCACATATATACCTACATTGTATATTATTAGTTTGGATGGAGTAGGTTCTAAAGAACTTTACAAAATTTGGGAAAAACATCATTTAACAAATAAAACACTTATACCTGAACACATATTAAAAAATGAAAAAGCAGTAATACTATTTGATAATAGTGCAGAAGGTCATTGTGATAATTATATGTTTAAATTTATATCACAAGTTGTAGACATGTATAAGTTAAATCCTAACACAACATTTTATGGGAATAGTGCTATAAACATCAAAGAAATACACGAAAGAACAGAATATAAAAACTTTAAAACAATGTATCTTGCTAATTTTCAAGAAGACACAATGACTGAATTATATGAAGAATTAAAAGACTTGGATGTTACATATGATAATAAAACTAATTTGTTTAGTTGCCTCAACAATGCACCTAAACCACATAGAGCATTACTATTAGGTGCTTTACCAAATACACAAGATAGTTTAATTAGCACACCAACTGTAGACTGGCAAGAACTATATTCTAATACTATAAAATTTTTATTACAACAATCTCAAAGAAAACAGATTACAGCACAAGATTTTGAAATAGGATTAGAATATTTACAAAATTTAAAACAATGGTATCCACAAACAATTGATAAAAGAACAGATGATGTAGTACACATGAAACAAGTTTCTGCAGATAATAAATTTGTACAAAAATTATTAGATTGTGATTTTCAACTTATTACAGAAACATTCAGTGACCACACATTAGTATTAACAGAAAAAATTTTTAAAGCAATAATTATGAAACAACCTTTTATAATTTTAGGACCTAACAGAATATATAAGTTTTTACAAGAACGTGGTTATAAAACATTTGACCATTTATTAGGATTAAATACTTGGAAAGGTACTAGCAATTATGATAGTGAAACAAATATTATTAAAAAAATACAGTTTTTAATTACACATTTAGAAACATTATCTATGTATAAAGATAATCCTACACAATGGAAAGAAATAGAACAAAAAAATAAAGCAGATGCAGAGTACAATTATGAAGTATTCAAAACAAATATGAATAAAATAACAAACTCTGCAACAGATGGTTTAGAAAGTTGGTTACAAAACTATGCAGATTTTAAAATGCTGTTTGATATAGATATAGATAAATACTAGTATGAAAATACATGAGATTATTCAGGAAACAGCATCTGTCGGGGGTATGAGCGCCGGCGCAGTTGCAACAGTAGTAAAACCTATTGCTAATGATGTGCAACGTGTTGTGCAACGACCCAAGAAACCTAAAAAGATTGGCAAAAAGAAACCAGGACCTAAAGGTAAAAAAAGTACTTTGTTAAGGAGATAAAATGAGAATACTTATTTCTAAGAATGGTCCAACGTTTTGCAGTTCAAAAGAGTTTCAGTTATTTGATAAACTTCGACACGAAAATGGTATATACGAATATAACCTTTCTGAAAATGATGTGCATACATGTAATCAATTAAGACAAAGAGGATTAGTACTAAAAGTAAATAGCAATGGTCAAACGAAATACAAAATCTACCCGCAAGAAACTAACTAAAAAGCAAAAACAAGATATTGCAAACAAGTTAGAAAACACCGTAAAAAAAGTCAGTAAAAAAGGTTTGTTTTTCAAAAGTAAAGACAAATCTGGAGAATGGACGATTGTAGATGGTAAAACCAAAAACGTTTTGTTTAGCGGAATAATTTTAGTAGAATCTGCTAATATAATGTTGAAAACATTAAATCAAGCAAATCCTAAACAGTTACAAAAGATAATACCTTCATATCAAGAAACCTTAAAAAATTATCAAAATGATGTGCATAAGCACTTAAATGATATTTTCTTCTATAAGCACACTATGAAAACAACAAAAGACAATGTGTTATTCTATGCCACAGAAGCAAGAGTTGACATGTCTTTAATGAAATTACGCCACTGTAGAGAAGAATTACACAATAAATTAGAAATAAATTCTTTGCATGGTATCCACCTGGTTTAATAAAAACACAAAAATTTCGTGATAATTGATAAATACAATTAACAAATTATCATTATCGGGAAAATAAAATGAAAATTAACAATTTTAACAAAACAGGTTTTGAAAAGGTAAAAGAGTTAAATTCTTACCTTAAAGAAAACCATGGTGTTAAAGTAAGTGGCTTTCATCCCAAAGCAAAACTTGAAAAAGTTAGGGAACAAGCACAACAACATGTTATTACTTTAAGAAACACCAACAAAAAATTTAACTTAGATCCAGAATACGCAAAGTATTTAGGAGTAAGAGACGTAATAGATGTTATACTTGAAGCAGGTTTATATGCAGACAGTCCAGCACTAGCAGGTATGAAAGAAGAAATTTATGCTAATGTGCAAAATTTAATGGACAGTGGTTACACGATGGAAGAAGCAAGTAGTCAATGCATGAACAATTTCAGACAAGATTCCCGATATGCTTATGATGATGAATTTGTTTTACCGATAGTTTTAAAAGCCGCAAAAGATTACTATGAAGCATCATGCGGTGGCGGAAGTCATAAACATGAATCTGTTGAAGAGGAACTAACAGAAGAACCTAATACAGATTTAAATGAATACTTGTTAAGAGAACTTGCAAAAGAATGTGGTGTTGAAATATCAGATACTGCAAGTTTAGAAGCAATTGAAGAAAAAATTGGACTGTTTGCAGAAGTAAGTGGCAAAAGCAGAGATGCAGTTGTTGGCTTCTTAAATGGTTTAGAAGAAGATGCAGTTGTTGGTGGTATTCAAATGTTTGGTAAAAAAGTTGCTGAACAAAACAAATTTACAGGTGCTAGAAAAGATGCAATAGCGGCTGGTAAAGATGAATTTGAAGTAGATGGTAAAACATATAAAATTACTGGTGATACTTCCGATGAAGAAAAACAAGCCAAAAAAGAAAGCATGTTTAGTGACATCATAGACGACATGTTAGCAGAAGAAGTTAATGTTGAAGAAGCAGAAGTTATTATGGCGGCTAGAGCATTAGCAGATGATGTACAAGATATGATTGCTAGATTAGGTAAAATGGTAAATGAAGATTTACCTGCAATACAAGACCAAATGAGAGCAGAACTAGGAGCGGAAGTTGCCGCTAGTTTCCAAGACTCTATGGTTAGTGCTGTAGATGGACATCTTGCACAAACTAAAGCAACAAAACAATCAATGGACGATGCAATAGGTATGTTATCAGGCGAAGCACCTATGGATTCAGGTATGATGGCAGATGAGCCTATGCCTATGGATGCACCTGTAGACAATATGGATGCAGAAGTAGATGCTATGGCAGAGCCAGATGCAATGGATGTAAATGATCCTGCGGCGGCTGGTCCAGAAGAAGAACCACTAGGCAGAGCACCAGTAGACGCACCAGAAGGAGTCTAGTATGCGAATACGTGATGTATTCCTATTAGAGGCATACTATGATGACTTGCAAGTTGCAATCATGGATAGACTTGCACAATACTTAGGTAAAGAAGTCAACGAAATTCCCACAGATGAATTTAGAATGAAGTTAGCAGATGATGGCTTCATGTTAAGTTTTGAAGAAATGAAAGCGGCTATGGAACAAATGGGTGTTGTTGCAAATATTGATGACCAAAATATAACACCAAAAGGAAAAATACCAAACGATTTAGCAGAACCAGAAGGTGAAGAACCATTACCAGGTGAAGAAGAACCTGTTGATGTTGCTGGTATGGCTGGCGACCAGGCATTGTCTGCCGTAAAAGACGAACTCCCACAATAACAACCAAATAAATACTAGCATGGAAGATAGACTACTTCGTGCGGCTAAACTATTGGATCTAAAATCTTTTGAACAATACGATAAGCCTTATCCTGAAATTGCATACAAATTTGTTAGTGGACTAACAAGGGGTGGTCATGTTAAGTATTATAAAGAACAAGAAGTCATAGAAAAGACATATGAAGTTTTACAACAACAAGATGATTCAACTACTTTTTCTTTGGACACAGAAAAATTACCATTAACTACAAACTATTTTAATTTTGATACACCTGATGACGGCAGAGGTTTTCTTGAAGATATTAAAAGTGTATTTGCTAACCATACAGACAATAAAGGTATCCATCAAAAATTTGTAAATGTTGGTAACAAGTATAAAGAAATTTTTGGTATTACAAAAAAAGATTGGTATGATTTTTTTCCTAGTGTAACTTACAATTTTAACAAAGAAGGTATGAGGAATGATTTTGATTTTGCAGATGTAAAAGAAAAAGAATATATTCCTGTTTTTGGTGACAGTAATACACTTGGTATGGGACTGCCTATAGAAAATTTATGGTATAATAAACTTAACTTAAATATGCCAATTTTTAATTCTGCTGTTTGTAGTGCAAGTCTTATAGACATTTACATATTACTTGTTTCAATGTATAAGACTAAAAAGTTTGATACTGCATATATTTGTAGTCCACATTCCGAAAGATGGACAGGAGTAACTAAAAGCGGAAATATAGAAGGAGTATCAAACGGACAACATTATATACTAAAACAATTTATAAATGCAGAAGAAGTTTTAAACACAAACACCAGACAATTATACAGATGGATGGCTTTACAGTCTATAGTAAATTTTTGTTTGGCAAACAATATTAAATTATATATTTGGGAAAACAACACTTTTAGAACTGTAACATGGTGTGCTGAAAAAAACATTCCAGTACCTAATTGGTTGTTTATGCATAAAAGCATGATAAAAGGTTTACAAATTGCAAACGACTTTACAGAAGATTACAAAGTATGGCCCAAATATGTTGCAAGAGATATGACACATTTTGGCACAGATTGGCATGATGCCATTGCAGATTTTATGTTGACAAACGAGCCAATATAGTATAAAATAGTAGATTAAGGATCTTATATGTTACTTACAGAAAAGATAGAATATAAAAAATTAGAAAGAGTTACAACCGCGGAAGGTAGAAAGTATGTTGGCGATGACAATGTACCTGTACCAAGTGTAACAACAGTATTAGATAAAACATCTGATAAAACTGCTCTTATTGCCTGGCGTAAAAGAGTGGGAGAAGTTGAAGCAAATCGTGTAAGTAAAGAAAGTGCTGGTTTAGGTACTAAAGTACATGACGCATTAGAAAAACATATACTTGGCGAAGAAGTTAAGTTTGGCAATAATATGGTAAGTGTTATGGCTAAAGACATGAGTGAACTTATGATTAAAGAAGGTTTTGCTAATGTAGATGAAGTTTGGGGTACTGAAATAGGATTAATTGCACCAGGACTTTATGCAGGTACAACAGATTGTATAGGAGTACATAATGGCGAAGATGCTATTATAGACTTTAAAACAAGCAAAAAAATTAAAAAAGAAGAATGGATTGAAGACTATTATTTACAATGTTGTGCATACGCACTAGCACATAACGAAATGTATGGCACAAATATTAAAAAAGGTGTTATACTTATGGTCAGTAGAGACATTAAATTTAAAGAATTCATTATAGAAGGCGCAAGATTTGAGATGTATTGTGACCTTTGGACCCAAAGACTAGAAGAATACTACTCTAAGTTCGGATAGCATATTATTTAGCACTCCACATTTTTGTATAAATGATAAATACATACATAAACGTTATTGGAGTTAAATATAGTGTCACACCAGGACGATGCAAATTTAAAAGTAATTATAAGTAGAATTCAGCAAAGACGAGGACTGAAGCAAGATTTACCTCAACCTTTGAGAGCAGGTGAAATTGGTTTTGCTACGGATAGCAGACAAGTCTATATTGGTGCTGATACTGACGACAATGTTAGTAAAACTTATAACAAAACAGTATTTTTAGAAAATACATTAGGTGCTCAAGCATCAACACTTAATCTTGCTAACACGCAAATTGTAAAGTTTGAAGTTCCTCATATTAGATTTGCAAAAGGTAGTAGCACATTTGACGGTGTAAGTAAAACACAATCCTGGTTTGCAAATACTTCCACAACATATAATTTATCAGACAATAGTAATGTTGCTAGAACAACATTTGATGTCACAGTTGCAAACTCTGGAAATGCAGTAGTTAATCAAAATCAAACTGCTAAGGCATTTGACGCCGATGACGTAACAGTTTTAATAGACGGTAAAAAACAAGTAGGTGATAGTAGTGGAACAGGTGCTACTGTAAATGCATCTTTTGATTATAATTTTGTAACAGGTAATGCTACAGGAGATAGTCATACAATATTCTTTAGAACTGCACCAACAAATGCACAACAAGTTGCAATTACATATTATGGCAATACACATGTAAATCATGCTATTGCAAATAGTGTTATTGCCAATGGTGCAACAGTAACAGGATTCCATACACAAATGAGCATACCTGAATATAGGTATATCAATCCAGATTTAGTATTAGTAAATCCAGAAGCAGGATCAGGTTTTATTGGTTTAGAAACAAAACATATAGACGTTGTTCAAGAAGGTACAGGTGTTGCCAATGTTGCAAACTTAACATTAGGAAATATCGTTGCAGTAAAAGATCCTTTAGATCCAGCATTGTTTAGTCCGGACCCGGCAAATGCAAATGCACAAATTTATACAGGTATAGGTAATGTTAGTGCTACTAAAAGTGGTACAGTACATGGTGGTCAAACTATAACATTTGATATGGGTGCTGATAGTGTTACATTCACAGAGTATGCAAATGCTAGTGGTGGATTTAATGGATATGTTTGGTTACAAGGTCAATCAGGTAGTGCAGTTGCAGGTAATACACAAATTGAATCACAACATTATTTACATCAAAAACTATTACCAATAAGTGCAAATAGTGTTGGTACAACATTTACAATAGAAACTCCAGCAAATAGTTTCCAAACTGCAAGAGCAGTAACAACAACTGGTAGTGGTACTATTACTGTTACAGGTAATGTTGAAGGATTAACAAATGGAGACCAAGTAAGATTTGCAGGAGCAAATGCAACAAACTTTACTAATGCTCCATATTCAATATCCAATTTGAATACAGGTGCTGGAACATTCCAAGTTACAGAAGCCGGACAAACTACTGCTATTGCAGGTGACTTAGATTTTATTAACCATGGTAGCAACGTTGCAAACGTGCAAATCTTTAGTGCTAATCATGGTATTCCAACAACATCAAATGTTGTCTTTAGTGCGGCAGTTGGAGCCGCAGGTGCAAACACGGAAGTCGAAACAGTAGGCGACCAGGATACAACAACAACTAACACATTCTTTGTAAGTGCGGCAAGTGTTACTGCAAATGTAACAGGTAACATGAGTCCATTTATAACTAATATTACATCAGCAGATGGACTAACTGTTAAAGAAGGATACCTATTAGACCTTTCAGGTACAACTACACTTAATGGTGTAATAGCATCAATTAACGGTAAACAACAATGGATTAGAATGAGTCTAAAACCAGGCATCAATGATGAAGCATACGTTTTTAGTAATGACCAAACTCAATATAGATTATTTGATGATCCACAAAATGATGCAAACACATGGACAGCATTAGGATTAAGTGAAGGACACTTTACTAGAAAAGACCACACAATCAAAGCAAAATTAGAAAAATGGTTTAAAAATCCTGTAGGCAATGTATCTGCTAATCCAGGTATATTAGGTGATGAAAAAGTTAATATCCTTTCTAATGTATTCATTAATCAACCTTATAGTGATGAAACATTTGATACTTGGTTAGTTGATATAGATACTACTAACGGTGAAATAGACTTTAACAGTAATGATGAAGCAGGACACTTTGCAGAGATTATAAACAAACTTTACTTTACAACTTCTAATCCTGACAAACGTGGACTTACAACTGTTAAAACAAATATAGAATTATTAACAACTGCCGCTCAAGAAAGTGGACAGTCAGTAAGTACGTTTACTCAACCACAACAATTATCGATTGGTACAGGTAACGTAACACTTACTAATTTAGGATCAGATGCAAGTATATATGATACACTATTTGTTGATTATTCACTTGTAGGTACAACACTAGATCCAAGTAATGCAAACGTGTCAAGATTCTACAATAGAGTAGGTACACTTATGTATCATGGTAACCCAAGTGCTGATATAGATGCAAATGGTGTTGCTAATGGTGTTGTAACAATAAATGATATATCTACAGAAAACAAAGATGCTAACATTTCAGGTAATTTAACATTCTCAGCAAGTATGGCAAATGGTACTATTAGCATTGGTTGTAACAATGACCTTACACCTACAACAAGTAATGTTGTAATGAAGTACATTGTGCGTAGATGGAAATCACAGTAGACAGTAAACAATGTTTGAAAAAACTACCGACGTCACTCGTCGTTTGAATCAGTGGAGAGAACTTAGATATAACGCAACTAGCGAACAAGAAGTTCTTGAAGCATTTTCCCAAGTAAAAATACTACCAAGATATTTAGATTATTGGACTCCAAAAGACTGGCCCAACCCATTTGAGATTATAGAACATGGGTACTTTTGTGCGACAGGAATTGCTATACTTTTATACCAAACCTTAGGTAATTTAAAATACCTAAATCCTAGTGAAACTACATGGAAAGTGATAAGTAATCATGTTACAGGAAATGATGGGGCGGTGTTTATACATGCTGAAAAGGTGTATAATTTAACACCAGGTCAAACTAATAACTTAGATGATTTGGTGGCGAATTCTATTACTCTTAAAGACTTTAAAAATCTTTACATTCCTTTAATATAATACTTGACGCCTTAGTCGTTTGGTGTTATACTATCTTAGAACAAACAATTATAGGACAAACACATGCAGGTACAAAAAAGAGATGGACGACTTGAAGACTTGAACATCGACAAGTTGCATAAAGTCGTTATGTATGCCTGCGAAGATATCACAGGTGTAAGTGCAAGCCAAGTAGAGATAAACAGTCAAATTCAATTCTTTGATTCCATAAAAACAGAAGACATCCAAGAGACACTTATTAAAAGTGCGGCAGACCTTATTTCCGAAGAAACACCCAACTATCAATTTGTTGCAGGTAGATTAATCAACTACCATTTGCGTAAAATGGTTTATGAACAATTTGATCCACCATGCCTTTGCGATATTGTACAAAAAAATATCGATGAAGGTTTTTACGATTCTGAGTTTACAGAATTATTTACAAAAGATGAAATTAATGAATTACAAAGTTTTATAGACCATACTAGAGATGAATATCTTACTTATGCGGCTATGGAACAGTTCCGTGGTAAGTACCTTGTACAAAATAGAGCAACAGGTAAAATATATGAAACACCACAAGTAGCATATATGATGATTGCGGCAACATTGTTTGCAAACTATCCTGCAGATACAAGAATGTCTTACATTAAAAGATATTACGATGCTATCTCACGTTTTAAAATTTCTTTGCCTACGCCAGTTATGGCTGGAGTTAGAACACCTCAAAGACAATTCAGTAGTTGTGTATTAATTGAAACTGATGATAGTTTAGATAGTATCAACGCAACAAGTAGCAGTATTGTTAAGTATGTAAGTCAAAAAGCAGGTATTGGTATAGGTGCAGGCAGAATTAGAGCGATAGGTTCTAAGATTAGAAGTGGAGACGCAACACATACAGGAGTTATTCCTTTCTATAAACTATTCCAATCTGCTGTAAAAAGTTGCAGTCAAGGTGGTGTAAGAGGCGGAGCGGCTACATTATACTATCCTATTTGGCATTTAGAAGTTGAAGACTTATTA
>MDTD01010706.1_pt1 | contig 10068 bp, 9 predicted proteins | sample 811221 | NCBI WGS metagenome assembly MDTD01 (sample SAMN05326646, study PRJNA326480) | marine metagenome | isolation source: seawater | place: Pacific Ocean: South West | collected 2011
TATACCGAACGGATAGTCCATACAAAAGAATCAAAATCATCAAGTGTTTTGATTGTAATTATTTCAGAAAGTATTTATTCTAGAGTTAGTTAATCCCGCTTACAAAAGCATAACTGAGTTAATTTAATAACTTTGTATATGGCTTTGGCAAAATTCTGGATCATTTTACCTTAAGAGGGATGAGATGATTTAGGATAATTGGCGTTTGCAGGAGAGGAGTCATAGTGTCCGACGATAAGAAAAAACCTTCCGATTTTGATGATGATATATTTGATAACGAAGACAAACAGGATGATGAGGATTTTATCGAGGAGGATCTTGATGATGAACTCGACCTGTTTGATGATGATGAATTAGATCGTACAATTGAGACGGATGATGAGAATCTTCCTATTGTAATTGAAGATCGAGAGGCTAGAAAACCTCGAGAGAAGGAGCTGGAGTTGCCGGTTCTTCCTTTAAGAGAGATAGTGGTTTTTCCTTATATGGTTATTCCGTTATTCGTTGGTAGAAGCCTGTCCCTTAAAGCTATTGAAGTCGCGATGGAAACAAATCGTGAGATACTACTCGTCTCGCAAAAACATGCTAAGACTGATAGCCCCGGAGTGGAAGATTTGCACGAAGTAGGCACCGTTGCTGAAATTATGCAGTTACTAAAACTCCCGGATGGAATTGTAAAAATTTTAGTAGAGGGTACGGCTAGAGCTAAAGTTCAGAACTACACTGAAACCAAAGATTATTACCGTGCCAAGGTGGAAATATTTGAAGACGAGGAAGAGAAGAATCTTCGTACACAAGCCTTAATGCGAAATGTAATTGCACAGTTTGAGCAATATATTAAATTAAACAAAAATGTCCCTATTGAAATAATCAATGTAACCAACTCGGTAGAGTCTCCTGGTCGCCTAGCGGACATAATCGTGGCTCACTTAAAGCTGAAAGTAGAGGTAAAACAAAACGTTTTGTCAGCTTTCAGTGCGGAAGAGCGCTTAAGTATGATTTGTGACATTCTTAACCGTGAGATCGAGATTTTGAACATAGAGAAAAAGATCCGTGGTCGCGTTCGCAAGCAGATGGAACAAGTTCAAAAGGAATATTATCTCAGAGAACAGATCAAGGCAATCCAGAAGGAGTTGGGCGAGAATGATGAGGTTGCTCAAGAAGTTAAGGAAATTAAGAAGGCTATCGAAAAAGCGAAAATGCCAAAGGAAGTCAGGGAGAAGGTAGAAAAAGAGTTAGATAAATTTTCTAAAATGTCTTATTCGTCAGCTGAGAGTGGAGTGATTCGTAATTATCTTGAAATTATGTGTGAATTACCTTGGACCAAAAAATCCCGTGATAAATTGGATGCGACTCGGGCTCAAAAAATTCTCGACCGGGATCACTTTGGTTTAGAAAAGGTCAAAGAAAGAATTACTGAATTTGTTGCTGTATGCCAACTTAAAAAATCAATCAAGGGTCCTATACTGTGCCTGATAGGCCCTCCTGGTGTTGGAAAGACCTCGTTGGCAAAGTCTGTAGCTGAGGCGTTAGGTCGCAAGTTTGCTCGAGTTTCTTTGGGGGGTATGCGAGACGAAGCCGAAATCCGTGGACACAGACGCACTTATGTAGGCGCTCTTCCCGGTAGGATAATTCAAATGCTGCGACAGGTAGGTACCAAGAATCCGGTAATTCTTCTAGATGAGATTGACAAAACGGGTTCAGATTTCAAGGGAGATCCTTCATCGGCTTTACTAGAAGTGCTTGATCCTGAGCAGAACAAAAACTTTCGAGATCACTATTTGGCGGTGCCTTTTGATCTCTCCCAAGTTTTGTTTTTGACCACAGCGAATTATATTGGTGGAATTCCCGGGCCTCTTAGAGACAGAATGGAAATGATTAACCTATCAGGATATACGGAAGAAGAGAAAATCGAAATAGGTGACCGTTACCTAATTCCTAAGCAAACGGAAGAAAACGGGGTCAGCGCTAAAGAAGTCGATATTTCGAAAGGCGCTTTGAGTGAGATAATTCGATGTTATACAAGAGAGGCTGGTGTCCGAGATCTTGAAAGGAAGATCGGATCAATTTGTCGCAAAATAGCTAAAAATTCAGTAACCGTAAAGAAATTCAAGCAAGTTAAGGTCACTGAAAAAACAGTCAATGAATATTTGGGAGTTCGTAAATTCCTTCCTGATATGCAAGGAGTCGTTGATCAGGTCGGTGTTGTTATGGGGCTAGCTGTTACCTCGCTTGGCGGCACGACTTTGCCCATTGAGGTGGAGGTGCTTGAGGGTAGTGGCAAGATTATGCTCACAGGTAATCTAGGTGATGTAATGAAAGAAAGTTGTCATGCAGCAGTGACTTATATTCGGCGTCATCGAGATATTTTTGGTATTGCCAAGGACTTTCATAAGAAGGTAGATATTCACATTCATGCTCCAGAGGCGGCTATTCCTAAAGATGGTCCATCAGCTGGTATCACAATAGCAACGGCAGCTGTTTCAGCGTTGGCTGACATTAAGGTTCGTAAGGATGTTGCAATGACTGGAGAGATTTCACTGAAGGGTAAAGTGATGCCCATAGGGGGAGTTAAGGAAAAGTCTTTGGCTGCTTATCGAGTGGGGATTAAAGATATAATAATATGTCGAGATAACGAAAAAGATCTTGAAGATATTCCCGATGAAATCAAACGTAATATCAATTTTCATATTGTGGAAGACATTTCAGAAGTGTTAGAAGTGGCTTTTGTGAAAAAAGATTTTGAAAGGGTTAAGAAAAAGAGTTTAAAGAATTCTTCGAAGAAATCCAGTTCTTCGAAAAGCTCTGCCGATCGCTCCAAAAAAACCGAGGATAGTCCTAAGGCTACCGTCAACTAGCTAGGAGTGTAAATGTCAAAATCTATGACAGGCTTTGCCAAGGGTACTTTTACTTGGCAAAATTCTCGATTTGACTTAGAAATTCGCTCAATCAATCATCGCTACCTTGAAATGAATATCCAGCTGCCGAAATCTTCAATGCAGCTTGATTTGAAGATTCGAAAAATGCTAGAGAGTTGGTTTAATAGAGGTAAAATTCAACTTAATATTCGAGCAGATAATGCGGGGTTTGAGGTTGGTTATGAAGTTGACCATAACCGACTCCGTGACTACATCACAAATTTGGGTGAAATCAAGGAATCTTATAAGTTAAGTGATTCTAGTCCAAGTGCTTATGAAATGATCAAATTACCGGGTGTTTTGGTGGAAAAGGTTCAGTCTCAATGGCCCGCGGCTCTTGAAGATGAGTTGGCAAAAAACTTAAACACTTTGTTCAAAGATTTGAGTCAAGCAAGACATCGCGAAGGTTTGAGCTTAGTGAAGGAAATTCAGGAATACTTGGGGCAAATTAAGACAATTTGCTCGAATATAAGCTCTCTTCGTGAAAACTATGGAGATGAATGTAAACAAAAATTCGAGGAAAAATTACTGGCTTTTGATCAAGAAAAGTTAGATGAACAAAGACTTCACATGGAGTTGGCTCTTTTAATTGAAAAAAGTGATGTTGAAGAAGAATTGGTTCGTTTAAAAAGTCACCTTGATTTAGGTTACGAACTCTTGGCTAAGGATGGTCCGATCGGCAAAGAATGGAATTTTCTGTGCCAGGAGTTGAATCGTGAGATTAATACAATTGGCTCTAAAAGTAGTCAACTTGAAGTGTCCCAACTGGTTTTGCAGGCGAAGGCTTGGCTGGAGAAGATAAGAGAGCAAGTTCAGAATTTAGAGTAAAAGGAATTGAATGAGATTAAATTTATTAAACATAGGTTTTGGTAATTTTGTCATTGCCGGTCGAATTGTCGCCGTAATTTCTCCTGGCTCAGCGCCTGTTAAACGAATCAAAGAGGTGGCCAAAACTAAGGGTTTATTGGTGGATGCGACCTATGGTCGTAAAACACGTGCCATTGTGGTCATGGATAGTGAGCATGTTGTTTTGTCTGCAATCAATCCAGATACTATAGCTTCTCGATTGGATCAGAAGGGTTTGTTGAATCAGCCGGACCCTGAATCTATAGATGATGAGGAGGATTAGTTTGGAACTAGCATCGAAAGGTCTATTGGTGGTTGTGAGCGGTCCTTCAGGTTGCGGAAAATCTACCTTATGTAAAATGTTGTTAGGGAATCTAGAGGACAATTTTGGTCTTGTGATATCTCATACTTCTCGCGAGAGGCGACCCGGCGAGCAGCACGGTGAGGATTATTACTTTTTAAGCCGTGAAGAGTTTCAAAAGAATATCGAGGATGATGCTTATTTGGAATGGGCAGAAGTACACGGAAATTTTTATGGTACTCCTCGTGATCAAGTGGATCGCTTTCTTGAAATGGGTTCGAATGTTTTACTCGAAATTGATGTTCAAGGTGGCTTGCAAGTTCGTGGGAAGATTGATAGAGCTATTCTTATTTTTATTAGCACGCCTACTTTCGATGAACTTAGTAAAAGGTTGAAGGGTAGAGCAACTGATTCTGATGAGGTCATTAAAACCAGGATTCATAATGCAAATATGGAGTTGCGTATGGTCCCCAATTATGACTTTTTAGTCATTAATGATGAGCTTCAAACAGCTCTATCTGAAATTCGTCAAATTCTCTCTAGTGAAAAAAAGAGGGTTTGGCGTTTGAATATTGATGAATACTATGATAAATTGCAGGCTCCCAAAATTCACGGTGAAAGGAACTCCGAGTGATTGAATTCAATATAGATCGTGTTCAGAAAGAGCTAGACGGTAAGTACAATTTGTCTCATTTGATTATCAACCGCGTTAAAAGGTTGAGAGCTGGCGTAGAGTCAAAAGTAGAGAAGAAAATGCGCGAGAAGGATATAGTTCTTGCTATCCGAGAAATAGAGTCTGGCGATTTGGTCTATGAAAGAGATGAGGAAACAACTCGGCAAATGGAAGTCGATCTCACAGATACTGTCATTGACGAGGATAACTCGGCAGTTCTATTAGGTACTGAAGAGTAGCTAACGGCTTGAAATTTTACAGGTACAGGAATACTGTTGCTGTTAGCCAAAGTTCTGGTGCCAAGACCCGTTTATGGCACTTATACCTATAGTATTCCAGAAAAGTTTCAAGGTAGAGTTCGGGTTGGATTAAGAGTCCAAATTTCTTTCGGCGGACAGACTTTGATAGGCTGTGTTGTCGAATTAAATTGCGATGAATCGAAAAGTTCTAATGAAAGCTTAACCACAGCTGAAGCACCTCTTGAAAAAAAAATTGAATACAAAGAAATAGATGAGATTTTTGAATCCTTCAGTTTTTTGACTGGGGATGACTTAGAGCTTGTATATGAGATTTCAAGGCACTATTTGATTTCTCCTGGAGAGGTTATCAATTTGTTTTTACCTCGCTATCAGCCAAAAGCTTCTAAGAAATATGTGATGACTGCAGATTTAACAAGTTCTCTTGATACTATTCCACGTAATAGAAAAAAGTTACGGCAAGGTTTAATTCGATTGGCAATGGGAGAGATTTCTTCTCTAGATCGTGAAAAATTGCTTGAGAAAACCTCATGGGGAGTCGGCTTGTTGCGAGATGCTTTGAAGTTGGGTCTGTTGACGGAAATCAACCATTGGGCTCAGCTTGATGTTAATGATGAAATCGAATTTAGGCTCAATCGAGATAATTGGCCCAGACTAAGCAGCCAGCAAGAACAGGCTTATAATGGGATTAAAGCTGACTGTAATACGGTTCAGTATTTACAAGGAGTCACGGGTTCTGGTAAAACCGAGGTTTACTTGAATCTGGTTTACGATTGTTTGAAGATGAATCAAAATGTAATATTTTTGGTTCCTGAAATCGCTCTGACTCCTCAATTTGTAAATATCTTTAAAGAGCGTTTTGGAGAATTGGTGGCGGTTTTTCATTCCAAAATCAGCGATCGTCAAAAGTATATGGAGTGGAAACATTTGCTCGAGGGTCGTAAGAGGGTAGTCATTGGTGCCCGTTCAGCTCTCTTCTCTCCAGTACCTAGACTCGGATTAATTATTCTAGATGAGGAAGGTGAAGGTTCTTATAAACAGGATACTTCCCCTTTTTACGATGCCAGAAGAGTTGCTGAAAAAAAAGCTCGGATTATGAACTCCAAACTCATCATGGGGTCTGCAACACCCAGTCTTAATGCGTGGAGTCGCATTCAATCGGGAGAGATTCCCTGCCAAACAATGCATCAGAGGCATAATCAGTTTGAGCTTCCTCAGATTTCCATAATTGACCTCAAGAATGAATTTAAGTCCGGTAATTACTCAGTTTTCTCGAGAGAACTCAAAAATAAGATGGAGCGGGAGATTAATATAGGCAATCAGGTAATTCTTTTCGTCAATCGTCGAGGTCATTCAAGTTTCGTGATGTGCAGACAATGCTCACATACCTTAACTTGTCCTCGATGTGACTTGTCATTGACTTATCACGATAGTGATGTTTTGCATTGTCACTATTGTGGTTTTTTTATACCCAAACCGACTGAGTGTCCTAAATGTGAGTCTAAGGCGATCAAGCAATTTGGCTTAGGTACTCAAAAAGTAGAAAGTTTTTTCAAAAAAGAATTCCCCGGTGTATCTATGGCTAGGTTGGATACAGACTTAAGTTCGAGAAAGGGTTATGCAGAATCGGTTCTTAATAGAATGCGTAATAAAGAAATACAAGTTTTAATTGGTACTCAGATGATCTCCAAAGGGCTTGATTTTGAAGATTTAACTCTGGTAGGTATCATGAATCCAGATTCACTCGTAAAAATGGGTGATTTTTCTGCCCGAGAACGTGCTTTTCAATTGTTTGTACAAATTGCGGGTCGCTGTGGAAGATCGAGTAAAAAGGGCGAGGTCGTATTACAGACATACACTCCAGAGTTAAAAATTTATGAACAACTATGTGAATATGAGGTAGATCAATTTGTTGAGCAGGAGTTAAATGTACGAGAAACTCTCCAATTTCCTCCATATAGCCGTCTAGTCTACATTGAGAGTAATTCAGAGATTCAGGATAAAGCTCTCAAGAACCTGCAGCGTGTCCACCAAATGCTACTAAAAATACCTACAGATTTAATTCGAGAGGTTTATGACCCTCAAGCCTGTCCGATACCCAAAATAAATAAGAGGTATCGTTTTAGATGTGTAGTCAAAGCCACAGACTCTCCGAAATTTTGGGAAGAGCTTGAGACCGTTCGTAAAAACTATCGGAGCTTGAATCGTACTCGAACTAAATTCCTAGTAGATCCCGAAAACTTACTATAATTCATTTGAGGAGTTATGACAGTTTTAATTGGCTTTACTTATGTTTCAGAAGTGCCATATTTTCCTCCATTGCACGAAGCAGATTGCTCTTGTTGCCACGATGACAGAGCATGCAATTTACCTGATCTGCTTTACGACCTCCAGAGTGTTTCCAACTAAGATATTTTTCGTTGATCTCTTGTGTCATACGAATCATTTGGCGGGCTATTTCTTTATGTTTCAAGCGCTGTCGGATCTTAGGATTGGTGATGGAGTCGTTTAGATCCACACTTTTGTCTTTAACGTGGCAGAAACTACATTTTTGACCTAAAGATTTTGAATAGAACTTCATAGTGGCTTTGAGCTCTTTTTTGCTTAAATGCCCTAATAGTTGAAGAGTAGAACTTTGATTTTCACCAAATTTGTTTGTTTTACCGCTGATAGAAGGATTGCTTAGTAACAGCATTCCAAATAAAACAAAGATTGTAACCCTACTCATAATCATTCAATTGCTATTAGTCAGGATTGATAACTTTTGTTGAGGAAGTAGTGATTGCAGTACTTTCAGCGGGCTCTAAATTTTCAGCTACTTTATCTTTCTGAATGTCAGCCAATACTTCTTCCAGATTTAACGAAGTTTTTTCTTTATCTACGGGGTCATTTCGGGACGGCTCATACAACTGTACCCTCTGAGGGACGCGACCTTCAGTTAACATTAGAAAATGCTTTGTATCAAAGCCCCAATAACTAAGTATGCAGTAAATAAATGCCAAAATGATCATAGCCTGTATAAGAATTTCTAAAAGTCGCATAATTAAACTCATATTTGATTGATTAATTGAGCCTGTATACCATCATAAGCCTGCAATAAAAGTTGTTGTTTTTCAAGTTGATCGAGAAGGTAATTTACGTCACGGGTTGCTCCACGGAACCCCAAGTAAATTCTATCTTCCCCATAACGAGTACCTAAAACTTTGGTTAGCTCATATATTTGTTCAAGTAATTTTTCTGCTCCGAAACATACTTCGATTGTTTTTTCGCTTATTTGTGAAGAGAACCGATCAAATATACTATCTTTAAGCTTGATTATATCTTCACCTGTCCTGGCCGAGACAAAAATAGCTTCAGGATAGATTGACTGAATCAATTTGCGCTCTAGACTGGTGTTAAAATTATTAGAGTCGATTTTGTTGAAGACCAGCAGACGTGGGATGTTACTTATGTTCAAATCTTCTAGAACTTGGTGAGTATCCACAATTCTACGTTTGTACTCGGGGTCGGAAATATCCACAACATGTAGCAGAAGGTGAGCATCTTGGATTTCCTCGAAAGTAGAGCGAAAAGAAGCTACAAGTTGATGAGGAAGCTTTTTTATAAAACCTACTGTATCACTAAATAAAATTGCAGGTTTTTCTTCAGGTTTAATTATTCTAGTAGTGGGATCTAAAGTTGCAAAAAGTTTATCTTGGACCAGAACTTCACTTTCGCACATCCGGTTCAAAAGTGTAGACTTACCTGAGTTGGTATATCCAACAATAGCCACTTTGAAAAATCGTTGTCTTGCTTTTTTTTGTACATCTCTTTGACGTTGAATTTTATTAAGTTTATCTTTTACGACTTGAATTGATTTACGAGTCATTCGTCGATCAACTTCTAATTGAGTTTCACCTTCTCCTCCTCTTAGCCCTAATCCTCCTCTTTGGCGGGATAGGTGGGTCCATTTGCGTTTTAGTCTACTCAGCCCGTATTCCAATTGAGCTAGTTCGATTTGTAATTTTGCTTCATAGGTTCGTGCATGCTGAGAAAAGATATCCAAAATAATGCCACAACGATCAGTTACAGGTTTGCCAAGTTCAGCTTCAAGATTACGAGCTTGTGTTGCACTGAGATCGCCATCATAAACAACAAGTTCAGCTTTTAGTTTCAGACATAGGGCTTTTAATTGGGTAACCTTACCACTGCCGATCATAGTTCTGGCGGTGGGAACATCTTTGTGTTGAATGAGTTTGTCTGCAACGTCGTAACCTAGAGTATCTAGTAATCTAGATAATTCCGCCAGAGATGCCTCTACTGCAGTGAGCGGCTCTTCTTTGCTAACCATTGAAAAAGTAATCGCTTTGGGTCTATTGAGTTTGTGGCTGTTTTCACCCATATGCCATCATTATACTTCAAATTCGGGTTAGAAATGATAGTTGAGTGAGAATCTAGGGCCGCTAAAGCTAAGATCTTGGAAATTACTGCGCGCAAAACCCTGTATTTCATAAAAATTCCAATGAGAATAGGCGTACCCTAAATTTAATCGGGTGGAGTGATCCCAAAAGAAATTGATCTCAGCAGCAAGCTCAGTGATTGGAAAAGTACTGGATTTTTTATCATTGATATTTTCGTTCAGGATTATTTGTCCAACTCCATTTCGATTGAGTCGACTCAAACGAGCAGTACCTCTGCTAGGTAATAAAAATTGTTTTGCTGAAATCGAAAAGTGTACACTGCGAGTTATTGGAGTCTGTGCTTGAAATCCAAGAAAAGCACCAATACCAGTATTACGAAAGTGGTAGTCACGAATAGCACTGGCCAAATTATTGTTGGCACTAGCCGGATTCGCGTTAGTTCCATCCTGTCTTACTTTGATAGCAAGGTCACTCAATCTAATTCCACCGAGCGCATTGAGACTAAAGCGAGAATTAGCTTTCCATAAGCGACTGAATGTTAGGTCTAGGTTATACATGTTGTTATCTTGTGTTCCAGTAAATGCATTAACTTGCTCTCCACCGGGCATAGTCAAACGTGCAGGACTACCTAATGCAGTTGCGCTAATATTTGCATCGCTCATCCGATATGATA
>MDTD01179321.1_pt1 | contig 10068 bp, 9 predicted proteins | sample 811221 | NCBI WGS metagenome assembly MDTD01 (sample SAMN05326646, study PRJNA326480) | marine metagenome | isolation source: seawater | place: Pacific Ocean: South West | collected 2011
CTATACTTTAGATATCCCTCCTAATTTTAAATAGTCTATATCATATACATATGAAACTACGAATCAAAGAAAGTCATGTCTTTGTAGGTGTCATCATTCTGCTTTTGCTTTATACTCTCCATCACAATCATCAGATGTATAATAAAACCAACAAACACGTGACCTTCAATGATGAAGTCGTTGTCTACAGCTCGGACTCCGATGAAGATGACGATGTTCCGAAAGAACCTCGGAGATACTACGATTCACGATATTACCCTAGAAAAGCAATGAGAATCAATGTTCCCACGAGAGGCGAACCTCCCTCCTATCAACAGGTCGGTTTATTACAAGATACCGAAGATTCTCAAAATGTGAAACCTCTCTATGGACGCCAGACCTATCCTGGCTCCAATCAATGGAATTACTTTACATCGACGGATTCTCATCTGGCAACCAAGATCCCTATTGAATTGGATTCAAGAGACTGTACCGATGAACACGGATGTAAAGAATTACAGAAAAACGAACAGTTACATGTCTTAGACAAGGACTACAAAGTGAATATCTATGGCACAATTGCCCCCAGATATATCCCTTATTAATCCACTAATTTATCTAACTAATAGAATATATGTTGGAGGCTATCCTGAAGATATGTACCGTATCTCTGATTCATATCTTTATCCTGTTTTCGATCGCCCCTATCATCGATGGTGCGTTCAGTCCCCTACAGAAACAAGATTCCAATTCCGAAATCTTATTTGAAATCGTCGCTCAATTGCTATTCATCTCTATAGTATGGTCCGTATTGAATCAATATGTCTTGAAAGCCATCAATCGCTACTTCAAGATCCGCTACACAAAAGTCATCAATAATATCACCAGCACCATCTCAAGTCTCGTCTTGATCGGTCTCCAGAGCCATCTGATAAACAAATTGAAATACATCACCCACGAACATCCCTTGAGGGTCTTCCAGATGTTTGAGTAATTAACACTCCTTCTTGTCTTCCGCATCCTCCATGTCTGATTCTGATTCTGATTCGGTATCTGTATCTTGAGACAAGTCCTCCGTCATCGGCGTCAAATATAAGTATCTCTTACAATCTCCTAAACCTACAATACACTCATCCACCATCTCCCCAAACCACAATGAGATTTTGTGACACACACTCTCTCCAACTTGGCACTCATATAGAAACGAATGTTTGTCATCATACTCCTCTAAAATACACAATAGCCTCTGTAATCCGGTATCTGTATCTGTTTTCTCAAATGTCTGAGTGACTTGATAACACGTCTCTAAGGCATGCTCCATCAATAGCAAGATCTCCTTCTTCTTGTATTTCCCAAATCGCAAGCGATTGGTATCCTCCAAAAACAAAATCAACCGATGAAATGTTACGTGAATCGGATATTCCAACGAGGACGCCGTAAGACCTCCCTCATATTTATCCTCTAATACCTTCAGCTCAGGTCCTTCTGTGACCCAATGTATCTCTTTTTCATTTTCATCTAGATCATCGTCCATGCGATGGGTGGATAGCACCATTAGATTCCGTAATGCGATATTGTCTAGCACATTCATCTGCGTCGGACTGCTCATTCTCTATATATGTTATGAATATATTAAATCCTTAAATATGAATCTATTCAGGCTCAGGTGTTTCAGGCTCAGGTGTTTCAGGCTCAGGTGTTTCAGGCTCAGGTGTTTCAGAAGGTGTAGGAACCGATATAGGTAGATCTGAATCTTCTTCCTCCTGACCCAGAAACTCCTTTCTCACGTAGATCCCCTTGACCGAGACATACTCATGAGTCTTACACGACGCGATAATACCCATCATCTGCTCGTGATTTTTATGAGTTTCCAGCATAATCAAATCAAAGGGAACGTGTTCAAAGAGATCCCACGCCGGATGTTTGGATCCATACAACAACACATTGAATGATGTATCGATCTGTTTGACCTTGGAGGCAAGCTTTGTCTGCTTCCACTTTTCCGTGATATTATGAGTGGTCCACGTCTCCTGAGTCACATTCTCCAAAAACTCGCTGTTGATCCCTAACAACGAGATCTGGTCTTTCCCATACAAATCATTCATCGTGTTCACAAACGGATGCGTCTCCACCTTGATCTCAGACACGATCTCTGGAATCTTGATGTCGATGCCATCCAGTGTGACTTCCGCTGGCTGATACCCATTCATATTGTGAATGCTGAGCAAGACAATCGTATCATAATAATTATCTTGCTTTCTGTCTGACCCATTGTTGTAATGAAAATACTTCCCTTCTGCTTCCACATCCGACCACTGAAACCCCCGTCGCTTCCAAAACTCTTGGCTATGACATAACGTCGCTTCATATATCTTATGATTGGAAATACTCTTGTAAAGCTTTTTGTTATAGATATCATAACATAACATCGTATCACAATAGGTACACTCCGCTCCCACACGTTTCATAAAGCGAATTTTACGATCAATCGCCTTCGGATTATAGACGCAATCCGCATTCATATGAAACATATACTCTCCTGACGCTAATCCACACCCATAATCTCGCTTGAATCCATTGGGAAGTGTCTGAAGCTTTCTCTGATAATACAACGGCGTCTTATTCGGTTGTTTATAGCCATCCATGATCTTCTTGAAAAAATCAGTGATCTCCTCTTGATCCAGATGAAGATACAAACAATTCTCCACATCCGCAAAATGTAACGCCAGACTCTCCTTACCATCATCTACCACGACCAACTCCAACTCTTGATGTTGTAAAAAGTTCTGATAGTTGTGAAGGATCAATGGCACAAATTCCTTTTCTCCATGCAACAAGGTAATCACTGAAACCTTAGGTTTATCTCCAACAATCTCCATTATATCAATGTGTGATATACTAGAGATAACCTTTAAACGTATTTGAGGGATCACTTTAATAAGCGAAGCATAAACTGAATCATCTCTTTGGATGAATCCTTCGATAAGATTCTATGAAACTCCCTGAGAGTGGGATTGAGTTGTTTCATGAGCTCTTTGTGTTTGATCGGATCGATTTTATCAAAGGTCTTGGAAGGGGGGTTCATCTGATATGACTTAGATTTCAATGTCTATGTATGTCTATGTATGTCTATTTATGTCTATTTATGTAATTTTATCTGTAACCTATCAAATTTCGTCTATGATTTTTCCGTGCCCCGATTTTGTCAGATATCGGGGATCAATTTCATCTGGGCAAGATGCGATCTTTTCTCTTAGATAACAGACAAAACTGATTCTCGTATATTTTTTATAGAGACCCGCAGTCCCGACTTCAGGATTATCCTTGAAGTCGGAGTCAATGGTTTCATTGTAGGCTTTGTCTTCGTCTGTTTCATAGAGAGGTGTATTCGAATGCCACTGATGAACATCCATCGCTACGAAATCAGTGTTCCGTAGATTGATGGCGACTCCATATTGGGGAAACACCGTATAGCCCCCGTGATATTTCCCCTGTTCAATCACAGTCAAGTTTCCAAATCCCTCTTTGAAATCTCCAGCATCCCGATGAAGAGCCGTCCGAAAGTTCCGATTGATGGTGACTGTTGAAAAGCAAGTCTTGGGTATCGTCAGATGCGGTTTGAGATTCGCTCTGTCATATTGTTTCTGATAGGCTTCGGGTGTCAGTTCTTTGAACAAACCATCGATGCGCTGGATGAACGGTAACCCCTTGTTATATTTATCATAATTGGTTCTCGTAAAATGAGTGAGACGACATGGTAGATCTGCGAAGTTTTTCCCCGCTTCATAAAATCCAATCGGATTGGAGGCCACTTGATTATTCACCTTCATTTTAGAGACACCCCCATCTTTCTTGATGAGAGATAATATCATTTCGTCACGTGTGAGACCTTCAAAACTTACTTGATTCTCAGAGCATTTCTGTTGTAACTCGCTGTCCGGTAAGAGATCTAATTCGGCTTTCAACTCATTGCCTTTGGGATTTAAGTAGCCTGTGGACCATTTGCTCGTTTTCACAAGATTCCGTTTCTTCCAATAATCGCTATCAGCATCAATCGGTCCTGCAGACGCTCCCCTACCTCGGCTCGCTTTCGCAAGATCTTTATACGAGTCCCACCCTGTCTGAAGCAGTGACGGATGTATCTTGTTTTTCCTAAATTTCAAGAGCAAGACTTCCTTGCCGTCGTTATCAATGCGATACACATCGGTATTGGATTCAATGATTGGATGCGTAATATCGGATTCTTCAATCCAGGTGCCTTCTTTTTGCTTCATCTCTTCGTCGGTAAATAAAGGTTTGACGACGAGTTTCCGAGGTCTGCCACGATTGGAGGGTTTCTGAGAGTTATTCATGAATATGATATGTATAATCAGGGATGAGAAAATAATTTCAGGTGATTCAGACGAATGATTCTTACATTGAATGTAAAAACAGGGTAACGATATGCGCATTGACAACAGACAGCAAACATCTGTTTCGTCGCGTCGAATTCTCAATCTCTCCTTTTCGCACGATATCATTGATATAGGTTTGGAGATACTGGTTTGTAAAGATAAATCCTCCGACTACCTTGACGGGAAGCTCATTTAGTGAATTGACATGTCGTATACAATGAATCGGTGTATGTATCAATCCCATATATCCAAGAATCGCGTGTTGGGCCCATCGTCTTTTACGACATAGGATTAGATACGATAAGACAGATCCGTAACATAGATACCGAATATGAAAGGGTATAAATAGAAAGATATCTTGAGAAAAATGTAACACCGATAGCAGATACGAAACACCTAATAATATCTTATAGGGTAACACGTGAGAATATAGAACCGACATCAGATAGACGGGAATCCATAAATCAGGGGGGAGATACATATCTGTCAGTCCGTGACATCCAATAAACGCATATAACAAACGCTGAAACATACCTATAGGAAAGAAACGACGTTACTGTTTATGTAAGATCAAGAAATATAAGAAGACCAAAATCGCAAGTAGCACCAAGACTTTACATAAGACATCGAGGGCGGGGAATTGCTTTTGGGTATAGAGTTTGAGAGCATCTTCATAGGATAAGATCGGTTTCCCCTTTAATTTATTGACTTCATTGTGAATGTCAAAGGTCCATCGTAACAACGATTCTCTATCTTTGAGATGATCATCAATAGGAACATTCGCGATATTTTCTTTATAGTGATTCGCACATCCTTGGCACGGCAACACATCCACCAATGACTCATAAAATCGTTTGTAAGACATACGGTCGTGTTCTGTGGGTTCATCGGGATAACCGAGAGCGACATAATGCATAAATCTCCACCCACTCGGACCCCAGACTTCAGGTAATAAATTGTTCTTCATATATGAATCGTAGATTAAATATCGTCCTCATTTAAACATATACAGGTAGTCTATGAAAGATGACTGATATCGTATGTAATAATTGCGGACATAGGGGACATATGTATCGCGAATGTCGGAAACCTGTGTTGAGTTATGGTCAGATGATGTATCGTATGGATCCGGAGCCCAAGATATTGATGATTATGCGGAAAGATTCTCTCTGTTACATTGAATTTTTGCGAGGGAAGTATGATATATATAATCTATCATATATCCAAACATTGATTGATAAATGTTCAAATGAAGAAAAACAGAAATTGGTGAATGGACACTTTGATACATTATGGGGAGAGTTATGGATGTTAGATGACATCGATCCAGAGACGATGAAATTCAAGAATGATTATCTCAGAGGCAAGAGCAAATATGAAAAGCTTCGTGCTGGATTTGTCTATACTCATCAAGAGATTCACGTGGATGTGGCATATTTTGTGAATATGTCAAAGACGTCTTATGAAACGAGTGAATGGGAGTTTCCTAAAGGACGTCGCAATCAGTGTGAGTCAGATAAGGAATGCGCTCAAAGAGAGTTTCACGAAGAAACTGGCTATGAATCAAGTGATTATACTCTCATAGAGAATATGAAACCATTCTCCGAAGAGTATGTCGGTGAAAATAAAGTACGTTACAAACACATCTATTATGTAGGATATCTTACAAATACACACAAAGAGGTTTCAGTTGGTGAGGAGCAGATATCTGAAATTAGAGATATTCAATGGTTAACTCAAGAGGAATGTTTGGAGAAGATACGAGACTATCATCATACGAGATACAAAGTGATTCATCAGCTCTTTGATTTTATCCGAGGCTTAGATACAGATTATTTTGTTACGTGATAGTATAGAATGAAACGGCGCTCTAGTAGACTGAAAGGTGGTGGCGACGTATCAGCCTCAGTTCCATCTGGAGATAAACTAAGCTTCGGTGCGAATCCAGGAGATACGGGGAAAAAATTGTTAGAAAATCCCCATACAACGATGGCTTTGATGATTTGTATTATCGTATTTGTATCGATGTGGGCGATATATTCACTATCTCCCGATGAAGATACAACGGAACATACCAAATCATTTATGTTGTATGAGATTTCGATGTCAGTCATGTCAATGACGGCAGCGGCTTCTGGTTTTGCTTTTTTCCTTCTTCAAGGGGAAACGGAATCCAATAGTACCGTATGGGGTTTCCCGATTATCGCGGGTCTCAGTTTTCTATCGTGGGCGTATTTCGCGTATGGGGCCTACAATGCAAAACAAGCCTAATATATACAAACGACCCTTCTCAAGTAGATCCGTCTACTATGTATTTTTAATAACTCATTTATATATATATATGAGTGAGACACACGACATATTAGTTCAAGACATTGTGAAACAACTGGAAACACAGAAACCCAGTTTCGATGAAATTGAAGAACTCTATGTCACTCATAAGAGGAATCCAGCATATCTGGAAGCTCTCTCTATCTATTTTGATGCGAAAGCATATGATACATCCGTATACAAAGATATCCGTGATTATACAAAGAATTTCAGCTATTATCCAGAGGCCAAAGACAAACACTTTATCCAAAAGATCTCGGAGAAACACGAGTTAGGGATGTATCGGGTAGAAGACGAACGGAAAGATTTCAAAGATAAATGTAGCGCAGACTTCTTTGAATTGGCGCCTCATCAATTGTTCTTGAAAAACTGGATGGCCCCTCACACTCCTTATCGGAGTCTGTTGGTGTTTCATGGAGTCGGAGTTGGGAAGACTTGTTCCGGTATCTCTATGGCTGAAAACTTCAAGGATGTCTATGGTAAAAAAGACAAACGAATTATCATCTTGGCATCCGCAAATATTCAGATCGGTTGGAAAAGGACTATCTTTACCCCTAAGTATGGTGATGCTCAATGCACTGGAGATACCTATCATATCTCAACGGGAGACGGTATCCCTGACAAGAAACTTGAGTCTAAAACCAAGAAAATTGTGAAAACCTATTATGAACTTCACGGTTATTCCGCATTTGCGAATGGGGTCAAACGAATGCTGTCTCAGCGGATGCGATCGTTTCAAGGATCAGACGAAGAACGTACCCATGAAGAAGACAAGATTCTCCGAAACACATTTTCAGATCGTGTCTTGATTATTGATGAAGTCCATAATATCCGAAAGTCTGATAAATCCGATAAAACCGATGAGTCATCCGAAGATAAAGACGTCTCCGATCGCCTCCACTATATCATGAGAGTGATTCAAGCAAGTCGCAATCTCCGACTGATTCTCCTGACCGCGAATCCAATGTTTAACCAACCTGACGAAATTACGTGGATCCTCAATATGATGTTACTAAATGATGGTCGCCCACCTATCTCCAATACGTCTCTTTTTAAGAACGGTGTCGCAACCAAACAAGGGCTTTCCATCCTACGAGACAAATGTAAAGGATATGTCTCTTATTTACGAGGAGAAAACCCTGTCTCGTTTCCCTTACGATTGTATCCAAAGAGCGACCTCTGGTCTACCTCGGAATCCGGTAAAATAGCCAAGCCATTTACCGCACTTTCGGGAACTGTAGAACAGATGACCTTTATGGAGCTAAGTTGTTCCTATGCTCACGATCATCAACGGACCTTGTATACGAGAGTCCTTGAATCGTTAGAATCTCTTGACTCCTTTCAATTGACCGACGACAAACGATTTCTACAACTCGGAAATATGGTCTATCCTCATTCAGACACAGAGTCTGATATCACCGAGTATTACGGAGATGAAGGATTTGACAGATGTTTCAAAGAAACCAAAGGTCCCACATACTCTTATAAACCCGGTATCGTAGAAGAACACGGCGAGTTTTTAGCAAAAGGTCGTATCGATCGGTATTCGTGTAAGATCGCCACGATTCTAGATCAGATTGAGAAAACCGAAGGTATCGTATTTATCTATACAAATTGGATCAAAGGAGGATTGTTGCCAACGATACTCGCACTGGAGCAAGCGGGCTATCAGCGATATGACAAACGACCGACTCTTCTCTCTGATCATAAAACTACCAATGGAATGTCTTATATGGTGATCTCCACGATCCAAGGACTCACAAAGAATCTGGATGAAGAATTGAAAGTGGTGTGTTCTTCCGATAACTCTGATGGACATAAGATTAAAGTGATCATTGGATCGACCGTGGCGGCGGAAGGAATGGACTTCAAGAATGTGAGAGCGGTTCATGTATTGGAGCCGTGGAGACACATCAATAAGATTGAACAAGTCATTGGTCGCGGTGTTCGGAATTGTTCTCATAAAGACCTCTTGCCCGAGCAACGCAATGTCACGATATATCTTCATAATATGATGCTGGGTCATTCCAATGGTTCCTTTGATACGTATTTATACCGCTATTGCGAAGACAAAGCGATGGAAATTGGGAAGATAGAAATGATTCTCAAAGAAGAAGCCGTGGATCGTTGTCTGTTTGAAGAGATGAATATGATACTTCACAAACATGATGTTGATCCCATTTCTGTGAGACCTGCCCTCAAAGGTTCAACCACATTCACGGTTCACCCCACAGACCAACCCTATTCTCGGATATGTTCTTTTTTACCCAATTGTAAATTCAATATCCAACCTCGGTGTCAATCGGTCACTCAGTCACACATGAATACTGATATGAACACGGATACACTTATGATTGAATATTCCCAAGGTCTCGTAGATGTGTATAAAAAACGTATCTCACTTTTGATGAAACAATATCTTACATTCACCTATGAAGAACTTCAAGACACACTGGAAAACTACACGAAGGTAGACACTATCTTTCTCGACTACGCCTTACATCAAATGATAGACGATCAATATATGCTGACAAATTCAGTCGGCAAGACGGGATATCTACTCTTCAAAGACGGGATGTTTATGTTTCAACCTGATTATACCAATGATGAAACCATACCTTATTATTATCGCGTCAATCAAGGGCGAGACCGATTCCCAGAATATCAACTCAAAATGCGAGCCAAGCAATCAAGTCTTATCTCCGAAACCCTCACCTACTCACAATCTGCGATAAGAGCTCTCCATGAGTCAATCATACACTATGATTTTAATGAAACGGAATCCTATGTCATAAAGACATTCAAGGTGTCTCACCAGTCTCAATGGGGATATATCTGCGATCGTCTCACGTATGCGGATAAACTCTGTTTGCTCTATGGGATCTATGCTCTTAACACTCATCAACTGGAAGTAGACGAGAGATATACTGAATTATGTGAGTTTATAGAAGAGCATATGAAACCTCTGTTTATCTCTTATGATGAGATCAAAGACAGATTTGAATATGGAGACAAGAATCTGTATGGATTCATGATCTATCATCCTCAAAACAAACAGATGTATTACTATCAGTATAAGGGAGATTCTCTCTGTATTGTGAATCAAGTGGAGTCCAAAGAAATTCTCCAGGTCTTACAAAAAACACGTGCCGAGCTGGACATCGAAACAAACGTCTGGGGATTTATGATATATGCGTCGCGGTATCAAGGCAAGAGCAATGGAATCGTCTGTAAAATCATTGATCCCCGAGACAAACAAAAGAAAACGTATAAATATCCGAGCAATACACCGGGGGTGATCACTTCAGATTCTCATCCGAGTAATGTAAACCTCATTTGCTCGCAACCGTTCCAATTTCTCCAA
>MDTD01084225.1_pt1 | contig 10067 bp, 8 predicted proteins | sample 811221 | NCBI WGS metagenome assembly MDTD01 (sample SAMN05326646, study PRJNA326480) | marine metagenome | isolation source: seawater | place: Pacific Ocean: South West | collected 2011
CTTCCATGAGAAGGCTAGGAATGACTCATGAGAGCTCACCGACCTTGGTCACGAGCCCCTTGAGTCCAACCTTGTCCAATTCTTTGATTACATTCTCGACCCATTCGCCTCCGTTTGCAGGGTCGGTTGGAACTATCGCAACGCTCTCTCCGAGCATGCACAGCATCACTTCTACATCATCTCCACATTCGGCGACAGCAGCCGCTGCCAGAGTGACCAACTCGTTTCTCGATGAGTCGTCGATTAGACCGCTTTCGCGCGAGAACGCGTCTGCGGATTGAATCAATTCCGCCCATCTCTCAGAATCCCATTCACCCTGTGAGAGAACCTCCATCTGTCTTGAGCCAGCCTCGCTTATCGCCAACTTCCATTCAAGGTCATCGATGTAGATTGAAGTATGCTTTCCTGAGCCCTGCCTCCAAGCCAGTACCACAGGGGTTGCAAGACTCCAACCCTCCGCATGCCCAGGTCCATTTCGCAGGTCAGAACCGTGGTACGGAGAGCCTGCCTTCAGTCGACGCTCGACACCACCGGCAGCTAGAGCAGTGACATCTCCTAATCCTGTCGAGCGTGACCGCTCGACCCTATGAGCGACCGAATAGGCCCTTCGTAGGCTCTCTTCGTAAGGCAGCCCCACGGCCCTTTGGAATGCCATGGCGGATGCCACCGCGCCAGAGGCGGAAACTCCGAAACCCTGCGCGGGTGGCAGCGAGATTGTGACCGAGAGTCCCCAAGTGATATCCGAGACCTCTGGTAATTCGGCGGCCAATGTATTCAGGACCGCTTCGTATAGGCTAGCATCTCCTTGCATAGTCTCGAAGGTCACGGTCAGACCAGATTCCCCATCCACGCCGTAGGCCACTACCTCGACCCCGTCATCGACACACAGTCCCGCACCGAGGCTGCCTTGCCGAACAGGGTCATCAGACTGGTCGTTCACTGTGAAGATGAGAGTGATGTGCCCTCCGCATCGACCTCTGCCTAGGTACCGAGGCATACTCGCTCATGCACGTTCAAGCCAAGAATCCTCGGACTGATTAGAAGACGGCTGCGACGTCTTCTTCAATCTCGCCGAATCTTCCGGAGAGCTCAGCAATGGCTCTCTCGAATGCGACTCGTGGAGACATTGAACCATCTGTCTCGAAACTCAGAATGAATTCACCCGGGACATCCTCGAGGGTGATGGCGTCCTTGAAATCCCTCGACTCTTCGGTGCCAGGACCCACGTGATTGAGGTCATCCGTCAATAGATCGACCTTTTCAAGATCAGTCAGCCTACCTTGGCTGTCGAAGTCCTTCGCTTTGATTGATAAATCCAGATTCCACAGAATCTTGGCCTTGGTCTTGTTGTTCAGTACTCCTACCTTCCTTTGGTTGAATGTGGTTCCGCAAACCGGTGACCACTTGGCGTGCTCGCTGCCACGGCCCATGATAGCGGTGGCGTAGAACTCAACCATCTGACCTTTCGACAACTTCGTAATCGGGATGCTGCGGTAATTCTCGGGGATGTTTAGTCGCGCCTCGCCCAGATAGCTCATGTCTCCGGCAGTAACCATCCTCCCGCCCTCGGTGCCGAACTCCTTGCAGGTGTAGATCATCGTACACAGGGGGCAACCTCTGTCCTTTTCCACCAAGTCAGCGCACTCAGGACACTCATCTTGGAAATGGAACTCGTCGTGAACGGTAGGAATCGGAATCATTGCTAGCCTTTGTGCAATCATCTCATCGGGCAGTGGACCATTGGTCTCCCAGACTTCCCCGTCCTGCTCTATGGTCCCCATCTCAAAGCGTACCTTGTCAATGGCCATTTTCGGAGTATCAGAAATCAGAGTCCGACGAATCGCATTGACGAAAGCACGGTCAGTGTCGGTGAGCAGGATTCGAATCTTCTCGTCGTTCTCTTCGATAATCTTCGTCTTCACCATACAATCACCTCACACACGACGCCCTCGGCGCCCTCCTTTGCTCTTCGTCCCATCCGTCGCTACGGGGGTGACGTCCTCGATTCGGGTTATCTGTACTCCGGCGCGAGTCAAGGCCCTGATAGCCGAGGTCGCACCAGGTGCGTTGTGGGAGCGGTTGCCTCCAGCGCCGCGATACTTGACGATGACTTGGCTGAACTCCTTCTCAGCCAGCATCTCAGCCATTCGCTCGGCAGCTCTAGTCGAAGCGAACTGGCCTCCCGAATCACTGCCGCCCTTGGTCACCATGCCGCCTGAGACCTTGCAGATTGTCTCTGCGCCGGTCAGATCGGTTGCCGTCATGAGTACGTTGTTGTGAGTGGTATAGATGTGCAGGATAGCCTTCCTAGTCATTGGACTCACCTCCCTCCTCAGTCTCAGTCATGGTGTCCTCAACACTAGGAGCGTTGGCTGAATCTGACTTAATCTGCTCTACGAACTCGGCATCGGCATCGCGCTCAGGAATCTCTTCCTCCTCGACCTCGGAAACCATGGTCAGGCGGAGTTGCTCCATATCCTTGCGGAATTGATGCTCGGGGTCGGCGTATGGTGAGTTGCTAGAGTACTGGATATCGTCCTCCTCCTGTCGTAGCACGTGGTACCCTGGAACGGTCATGCGCTGATTGCCGATGCTGATGTGGCCGTGCACAATCAGATTCCTTGACGATCGCATAGTAGGCGCCAGTCCCTTGTAGTAGACTACTGACTGGAGCCTTCGAGAAAGCATGTGCTCGACATCAATCTGTAGGACGTCGTCGATATCTGAACCCTGGCTCAGAAGCCCCTTGCGGTACAGCGAATCAATCAGGTCTCCCTTCTCACGGGCGAAGTGACCTTCGCTGGAATCTACCCTTCCTATGAGTTTCATAGCCTGGTTTCGGTGGCGTCGAAGAGCAGACTTCTCGCGCCAAATCTCGCGCATTCCTCCGACCTTCTTCAGGCCGTACTTGTCCTTGAGCTCATGCTCCTCTTCGATCCTAGCCTGCTTCCATGGATGAGTCGGGGTGCTAGTCTTGGGCCTAGCGAACTTCGGGTCTCCCATCTAATCACCTCACTTCTTGCGCTCGACACCGAGGGTCGCACCGCTCCTTCCGTTGGAACGCAGTCTCTGACCGCGGACCTTGTGACCGCTCCTGTGCCTCATGCCTCGGTATGCCTTTACTCCGGCCATTCTGGCTATGTCGTCGTCACGGGTCATCTTGACCTCCATGGCGACGATGTGAGCATCCTCATTGGTCTCAAGGTCGCGCTGACGGTTGACCAACCACCATGGAACGGTAGTTGCGTAATCATCTACTGCAGTCCTCAGTCGGTCCTGCTGATTGTCACTTAGGTGACCACCGAGAGTCTTACCGTCGATTCCGGCCAAGCGACAGATTTGCTCGGAGGTCCGCATCCCGATACCCTTGATTGAAGTAAGCCCTATTGAGATTGGACGCAGACCGTCGATGTCGCTGTCCGCCATCCGCAGGATGTAAGAGAAGTCATCTCCTAGTTCGGCTTCATCAGGCATAGTGTACGGTTCCCCCGTGTTCACCGGTTTCCCAGTGGCCCATTGGGCAACTGGGCGACCTACCTTCCCTATTTGAACCGATTGGCCGCCCCGTAGGGGCGTCAAAACCTACTCCTTGCACACCACATACAGGCTTTGGGTGCCCGAGGGCCGTTCCAGTTCCATGTCGACCATGAATCCATCCGAACCCTCAATTTGCTTGAGTTCGCGGTCGAGTCTGCGTTGGGTGGTCGGATGCACATCAGGATCGAGGGAGCATCGCAAGGTGATTTTCCCGATTCCGTTCTTGGCGACCGAAGAAGCGACTTGGTCGATGGTGTGAAGTTCAGGAGGACTGAGTCTGTGCTGCACAATCTCTCCCGTGGCCACAGCGAAGCCGCCAACATCGTCGGAATCAATCAATGGGTCAGTGTGGATTAGTAACGGTCTGCGCCCCTCTATCCGGAGCCAGTTGTGTCCCGAATCCTCTCTCATCACTTTCTCAAGCCAGGCTTGCTGCAGACCGCTCTGCACAAGCGCAGGATCGACTATCGTCAGATATGCTCCGTAAGGTGGTGGCTCACTCATTACGATGGTCTGCGATGAATCAGGCATACCCTCAATTTCTGCGATGACATTCTTTCTACCCATCCTAACACAGCGATGGCTGGCATCGGATGCCAGTGAGCCAATCCATAACGACAACCTGTCGACACGACCACCTCCCTGACTTAGCCACTCCCAAGTGAAGTCAGCACCGGGAAGAGCCATCCTGACATTGGCCTCTACTAGACCGCGCTGATCCTCCCCCAGTCTCGGCGATAGGTCAAGCAGCACCGCGGGTCCATTGGGTCCGCTTTGGAGATGATCCACCCACCCGCCTAGGATTGAGGCCACAGAAGGCTCCATCTCGTCGATGTCGTGGTTCTGGGCATCTGTGGGTCTGGCAGGGTCGAGGTGAAGCATGGCAATCGGAGGATGGGCTCTGGTACCAGCCTGTCTGAGGCTGTTCCAGTACTCAGTAATCGCCCCATCTGAGTCTGATCCGTCACCGATGATTACCCGGTCCATCGACCTCTGTAATTCATCATGCTTCGAGTTGATGTGCATGTTCGCAGCACAAAGAACTGCGATATTCCCGTCTTTCTCTATCCCTAGAACAGGTCGCGCAAGCTCCCTTCCATAGGCGATGAGTTGGATTCCCGAACCTGCAGCAGCATCCAGAATTACTCCTGCTGGTAACGAATCATCATCTATCCTCTGTGCGCGCCCAAGTGCCACGAACCAAGGGGTAGAGAGTCTACGCATCTCATCAGTCATGTGGAATTCAGGCTCACCTCGCCTAGCAGAAGTAGCCTCGACCCTCTTGCTAGCCTCCTTGGAAATCTCCTCTGAGGGGTTCAGTGCCGTATGTCCACCCTCATCCGTCACGGCGCTTCCTCCTATAGTACAGTCAAGTCTCTTTCGCATTCCTACGCTATCGGACCCCGATTGATAGTCAGCTCAAATCGCAGCCAGGAATCTTCCAGTTCATGACCATCGCTGTTTCCGTAAGCGATAGGGGGAGGAAGCAGCGTCGTATGCGTGGTACCTGAATTAATTCCCGGAATCAGACCTCTGTCTCCATCGATGTCCAGACCTATCGCAGACCATCCGAAACCATCGATGTATGTTGGATCATCCCCGGCAGTCACAATCAGGTCTCCCTCATCGAGTTGCTCGCCAGTATCGGCGTCCCAGAGCACGTAATGTACTTCGATCTGATCGTTATCGTTGATGTGTAGTTCCCTCTCCTCAGATCCCTTGAACACAGCGACATCTAGCAGTACTTCGGCATTGACAACAGAGAGGTGACTGGCGACGACTGTGAATTCGCTCTCAGTCAGATCCTCCGTCAACTCAATTTCGCGAAATCCGCTTTCACCCGCTCCGAGACTAACCACATCACTGGTGTCGTCTTCAGCGGAGAACAGCACTCCAGACCCGAGAATCTCAAGAACGAGATCTACTGACTCATTTCCTCTGTTGTACACTACCACAGTGGCCCTGTCACCGTCTCCCTGATGCTCCCAGTCGCAGCGCAGTTCTCCCGGGTAGAGGAACACATCATCTTGTCCAGAAAGATTCTCCGGCCACTCCCAGTCGCCTTCTCTAGCCGAGCAGGTGTCGAACAGTAGATCAATCTCCCAAGCAAATCTGCCGTCTATCAGCGGAGCTTCGGCGGGAGTTCCGAATGAGTCCTCGAGGTCGGCACTGAAATTCCATACCGCCAAGGCTACCCAGATTGTGGACACAAGCAGCACGAACGCAGTCCCGATAGATAACATCAGAGTGGCTCTGGGAACCGCCATCTCATTGATTCCTAGAGGTATCGGCGGATGCTCGACCTCGTCGGGGGTATCAGATATCCAAGACCTCGTCACAATAACCGTGTGTGGACCGTCTGCCATCAACGTTGGCGTGGCCCGTTAACCTGCGTGCGGTAATGACATCAGTCCTGCAGAAGCGCTTCCTGATTGCGCTGACCTAGCCATGAGACCAAGCCCAGTTCGACCGCTATTACTAGTAAGGCCAGTAGCAGCGTGACGGGCTCGGTGATGCCCTGAACGAAGATCAGAGCCACTAGGATGGCCAGAATCATGTCAAGCAGTCCCCAGACCCTGAGCGTCCTGCGCAGTTGCAAGATACCAACCACCCAGACGGTGGTGGATAGGAGAATAAGCAGGATTGGCAGCACTATTGACATGGCGTAGCCAGCCAATCCAATGAAAATCAGTAGCATGTGCGAGTTGACAGACAGCATCATCGTCCACTTCTCTGCCTTCAGAGGCACAGTCATCGCACACAGCGCCAGTAACAGCAATCCGGTTGCCATGGTAATCTCGGGTAGCGTGCTTGAGGCCGGCTCGAACCAGACTCCGGTCGAGGCCAATGCTAGCAGCCCGGCAGGGATGGCCACCCCCACCGCTGTCGGCTGGCGGTATCTCCAGCCCTGCTCCAAGCAACTGGCTACAGCGAGGATGCCAGCCGGTCCGAATGAGAGCATGACGATGAACAGACTCCTCGCTCCTCTACCCGAGGCTCCCTTCCAGTCGCCTCGCTCCAACTGAACCCTCTTTCTGTCGACGAGGAAGTCGACGACCACGCACATAATCAGTACTGCTTCTAGCAGATACCATGACATCTTCCATTCCATCAAACTACCCTCAAACGGGTCGATTGTGAAAGGGAACGGAAGAGCCTCTACCATCACCGCTCCGAGCAGCCTGCCTGCGAGCAGCGGGATGACAATCCAATCGAGTGCGATGGGAATCCTGTCGAGCAACCTGTCCTTGCCAATAAGGGAGATTGCCGCCAACTCAAGCAGCAGGGCAATCAGTACTGCCATGTCTAACAGATCCCTGTTACTGCTCCCGGGACCTAGGTGTGAGGACACGTGGATAGCCACTAACCCGACAATCGCCACTGCGATGGGCATCTCCATGCCCAAAATGTGAGGCAACTCAAGATCAAGCATCTTGGTTCTGACTCTGGCTATTGCAATCAGAGCAGTAACGAATACCCCCACAATTAGCAGAAACAGGGGTTCGGGCCCGAGTAGAAGCCCGGTTAGCACTCCATGACCGAGCACCAGAACGAGAATGACTAGGACCACTGTAGGCTTGTGACTGACATCAGTGGTGTACAATTCGGTTAGGTCGTCAGTCTCACTCTTCTCTCTTCTTCGCCTCCTTTCGGCCTCCATCTCCCCACGGATGGGGTCGTAGGTGGAAACCCCGTCCTCTCGACCTACCTCGTTCTTCGCCTCAGCGGCCATCTGCATCCTCTCATCCCGCTTGGCGAGACTCTTGAGTTCGGCCCGAATCTCCCCTCTGGCCACGAGCCACAGAGAACTCACCACAAACATCCCGATTGAGGCCGCCAGAGCCGTCACATCATCCTGCGAATGAGCCAGAGCGATGGTAATCACAAGCAACCATAGTGCTGCGAGTGCCGGGTTGAGAAGTTTCTCGATACTGCCCGAACGGGGCAGATAGACTGCTAACACTCCAGCGGCGAGAGCCACCGAAACCAACGGAGTATCGAAGTCAGGAATAGCATCACTGGAAGCCAACTCAAGCACCGGCTCCCTACCGGAGAGAGTTAGCAGGATAGGCATACTCATCAGTGCCAACCCGCCCGTGTACAGGCTCTCACTAGAGCTACCTCTTGCAAACATCAGTACCATCAGGCTCAGACACAGTAGTGCAGAGAGAGGCTCGAATAGCCCGTTCCTCCATTGCATTGCCACCAGCGAGAAAGTCAGTATTCCCGCCATTGCCATTGGGTCGCCTATCCTAACACCCGCGACCTCACTTGCCAGATGCAGAATCACCACCATTGAAACTAGGGTAATCAGCGTGATTGCATTGAAACCCCCGAACTGAGACATCAGCAGAATGGTCAGCATTGGCAACCACAGGCCAATCGACCAGAGCTGCAGGGCACCAGAGTCGCGAATTGAGGCAGAAATTTCACTCACTCCGAGGAACTTTGAGGCCAGATTGACACCTTTGTCACCCATCCTGAAATTCACAACTCCCATCAGGATGCACGATACTGCCAGATAGGCTGCTAGGGGAAGCGGCTCGAGATCGATCATACTACCCGGGTCGACCCTGTCGTTGGCGACTAGGAGTATCCTAATCGTCTCCTCTCCCAACTCCTCTATTAGCACCCAAGTCCAGGGCAGTAGTACGGTGATTCCTGCCAATGATGGAGACTGCCTCTTTACCGCTAGAACTGCCGTGCCCAAGTGCATGGCAGCGAGCAGAGACAGTAGTAGCGCACCACCGTCACCACCAGCGTCCGAGGCTTCGGTGGGGACCAGTATGGCGAGAAGCGTCAGAACCAGCACCGAGCCGACCCACAGGACTCTGTCGGTCACCCTGTCTTGGTCTCTCAGCAGCACAAATCCAGTCACGATAGTGGATAGGATGGTGAATAGCTCGTACGAATCGAACCATGCTACTAGAGTACCCGCGCCGTCGCCGACCACGAGTATCGCTACCAATGGGAACGCCGCTATGGCCAGAGGCATCATCACTCGCTTGGATTCGACGCCTCTGACAGAGAGATACGAACCTCCGAAGCAAGCGCCTAGGAACGAGACCATTCCAAGCGCGTATCCGACATCCTCGCGACTGGAAGCTACGGCAAGCAGAGCGCCCACCATACCCATCGAGACCGAGACTCCCCAGAGCCCGGGCTGACCCAGCCCGACCGCCTTGAACGCCTGTGAGAACCAATTCTCCTCGCGCGCGAAGCGGGCTGCCATGGTGGCGTTGATGGCCGAGACAGTCATCAGAAGCAGGAATAAGAGCAACGAGTCTTCCAAAGCGAGTATCCTCAGTGACCCGAACTCAAAGCCTCCTGTAATCGCATGCATACCAATCCACAGATTGGATGCCGCTACTCCCAGCGCCGCTAGGCTACCGGACTGCCTGTGCAGAGCCAGCCCGTGCACGAGCAAGGTAGCAATCAGAATCATGCCGGCCACACCCATCTCACCGAGTACCGAGCCGGCGGTGGAGCCGATTGCCAGCAGAACGAGGGTTGACTGGGCGGCAATCGCATCGTGATCGTGTCGATAGGCGATTAACAGGTTGACAGCGACTAGAGCCAGAAGCAGAGCTCCTAGCGCTTCAAGGCCGATGTAGTCCCAGCGATTCAGTTCAATTGCGAGCCCGTAAAGGACCTTCATCGAGATGATGACCCAAGTCACTCCGAGAATCTTCATGTTCGGATTAGGGGCCCAAATCTCTCCGAATACGAAGCCCACGGATGCCAGCAGAACCAGCACAGCGATGGCAGGTAGCGGTGAGAGAGCTAGGCCGGCTTGGACCCCGATGCCGCTGTAGACAAGAATCATCGCTATCATCAGGCCCCAGTTGACGCCCCTCTCACCCTCTCTGGCAATCTCGGTCACGATGTCTCTCTCGGGGGCGATTGGCACACTGCCATCCTCCTGAATCGCCCCCGGCTCGCTGCCGTCGGCCTCCTTGAATGGATCATACAGGTCTCCCAGTGCCTCATCGACGGCAGCCGCGAGAGCCTCCCTACTCTCCTCACTCCTCTCTTCGGGGACCTCGATTTCACTTAGGTCGATGTCGATTGAGCGTCGAAACTCCTTCTCGCGGATGATTCTATCATCACGCTCATCGCCATCCATCGGCCCCGTACCGAAGCCGCTCCCGCATAATCGCATCCCTGCCTAGAACCCTCAAGAAGCCGGCTTCACCGAGTGAAAGGTCGTCTCGGCACAGCCGCAACGCTTGAAGGGAGAATCTTGGCGTAGGGCGTCATGGAGTCATCCACCATGTCAGGCGACTCCCGCAATTTTGCAACCCCTTTGGCAAGCCATGGCTTGGATCCCAAGGGCGCAGTACACTGGAATCTCGGCTGGGAACCTCTACATGAGGCAGCAGTCGAGCTAGGCGAGGCCAAACTCACTGCCGACGGCGTTCTGCTGGCAACCACAGGCGAGAGGACGGGACGCTCACCCAACGACCGCTTCATCGTAGACGAGCCCGGCCTAGCAGAGGATGTGATGTGGGGCAAGGTCAACAGATCCA
>MDTD01025729.1_pt1 | contig 10066 bp, 3 predicted proteins | sample 811221 | NCBI WGS metagenome assembly MDTD01 (sample SAMN05326646, study PRJNA326480) | marine metagenome | isolation source: seawater | place: Pacific Ocean: South West | collected 2011
CAGTGTCATCAATGCCAGTTACACACCGCATGGCTACTCGGCTGATGGTGCGTATGAACATAATCGATTCCTGGGTGCCAAGCCTTCGGAAATTCTCAAGCCATCTATCAAGTTTGCCATGTATGAAGGAGTCGCATACCGCTCAAAGACTTGGGAGGATACGGGGGTTGGCGTGGTTTTGGGCAGTGGCAGCACCACCACGACCACGGGCATTGGATTGAATTATGTTCGCTATCCGCACAACGGCAACAGCTACAACATGCTCTATGCGGAGGGTCATATCATGAATCGTCCCTACCCACTTCGGGGCGAGTTTGACCGTTATGCTGATCCGGCAAGTCCGTCGGGTTCATGGGAACAGAAGCAGTGGTGGTAAGGTGACGGGCTGAATCGTTCTGGGTTTATATTGACTGGATTAATCGTCTTCAAAGAGATGACAGCATATCTGTCGTCATCTCTTTGAACAGCGGAGTATTTTCATGATCAGGAAAATGAGTGATCGATTTAATCGCATACATCAAGCGGTTATGGTGTGTGTGTTTTCAATCCTGCTGGTGGGGCAGATTCAGGCACTGACCATACCGCAGGGCAAAATATTGCAGACCGAGCAACTTCCTGCCACAACAATGCGCGGTTATGGCAAGGTTGAGGCGCAAGGTACCTCTTGGCAGGTCGATGGCCAGAAAGTCACGACCGTGACTTTTACCTGTCAGTCGTTGGACAAAGCAGAGCTTCTCGCCTCCAAGTACATCACTGATTTTCAGGATTACGGCCCGGTTCAGCCTGCAACAATAAGCGGTATCGCTTGCAAGGTTTTTGCGCTGCGTCATGGTGGATTCTGGCTGATCGGTATTGATGGCAATCTCGTTCATGTGATGTGGGCTCAAAGTCTCGATGGGTTGGGTAAAGCTGCAAAATCACTGGGAGCCGGTCAATGGAAAATGCCTCAAGAACAGGCCTATCCACGTTACCTGGATAACTTCGATCATGCCGGATTGGGCATCTGGTGGATGCCAAGTACCAAGCCCAAAGAACAGATGGATTGGTTTGCGGACTTTCCAGTTGCAGGCAATTTGCACAATCAAAGTTTGACCATGATTCCAGCGCCAGGCGTTTATGACACCACCGGCATTGATAATGCCATCGCTCAAATGCATCAGGCGGATAAAACCTATCGGCATATGCTCTGGAGTATTGGGCCGTCCGGTTTGAATCCCTGGTTTGACGGCCATCAATTGCCCGGTCAGCATTATGAGCAGATGCCAGAAGGCCATTGTGGTGGACGAAGCTTGTTTGAAGCAGGCGGTTATAATGCCAATCAAGTCGTTTCGTCGGCCGTTCGCACAATTGAGCAGGATGCACTGCTTCATATCATGCAAAAGCGCGTGGACGATCCGAATCTGCTGTCATGGATGGAATACCACGGCGAATACAATCAGCGCGATCCAGCTGCTTTGCCCCCGGACTATCGCACGCGATATCCTGCTTATCTGCAAACGGTCAAAAAATACTCTTTGGCTCAACTTTCCGAAGCACATACCGGCCATCGTGATGCCTATAAGCATTGGTCGGAAATTCCCGTCGGTGATACAGCATTTTTCTACGGGCGACGTGAACAGTTTCTGGATCTGGATGATGTTCCCTGGCGATGGAAACCGGTCTCACTGGCCACCGGTCTTAAAGCCGGTTTCAACAAGCCTGACTTTGAGGATGCGACGTGGGCCAGCAATTTTCGAGACGACAAGCTGATGCTTTCACAATATGCTCGCAAACGAAGTGGGGCGGCGCAGTTGTGGTATCGTTTTACGCAGCAGGTTCCCCAAGCCTATCTGGATCGTGTTCAAGAACAACGTGTTTATCTGCATGTGATGCCCTGTAGCGAAGGTAAAAACAATTGGGTGAATATCTGGCTTAACGGCCAACCCATTGCTGAGCAATTAAAGGGCACCAGTCATTTTACCCGTCACGTTCAGGTTGATGTCACCGATAGAATCAAAGCAGGTGACAACCAGTTTGCCATCTACTCCAACGACGGATGCATCGCTTATCGCGTTTTTCTAAGTAACGTCAAAGGGCAGGATTTTCCCTTTGAGGATTCGCATCTCAGTCAGCAGTATCTGGATTGGCGGGACTATTTGTTATGGGAAAAAATGCAGACACTTTACAGTACCCTGCGATTGATGCGCAGCGTTGATCCGGTCCGACCGATCAAGCTGATGACCCCGCAGCATCTACCCGGTTTGGCGATGGACATGATGGTTCGCTACGGTGCTTACCCGCAACTGACCGGCGAAGGGTCGTTTTACCGCCCCATGCATTACAAAGCCTATACGTTGCTTAGGAATATGCCTTCTTCCAGTGAGCCGGGCGGACCTTCCAGAGATGCACGTGGCATGCAGCATCTTTTTGCGATGGTCTTTGCCGAAGGCCAGGATGTGCATGATTATGTTTTTGATTTTTCCAGAGATTTTTGGCCTCACCAGCAAGCGGTTCAATGGTGGAAAGAGCATCAGGCATTGCTTCGGACTGTGGGGAAGACGCAACTGGTGCAACCTGATCTAGGCTTGTTGCGCGATACGGCACAGGATCATCGCTATAACGATGACTCGGTCTGGCGATGGGACTTATCGCGTGGAGCTTTACCTGCATTGGGCATCAAACCTGCTTTGGTTGACGGCAGGGAGTTGGAAAACGGCATCGCCGATGATCTGAAAGTTATCATGGACACCGCGACCACTGTGATGGACAAGCCGTTGATCGATGCAGTCCAACGTTACGTGCAACAGGGGGGTACGTTCATCGCCATGTTTCATACCGGGCAACATGAGCCGACGAAACGTGATACCTATCCTTTGGCACGTGCGTTTGGATTGACCGTCAAACCAACTCGCATCAATGCCCAAAATTATAATAAATGGCCTTTGGGACCGATTCGATTCACCCAGCAGCAAGATATGATTCCCAGCCTTAAAGGCAAGACCTGTGAAGGCAGCGGCGTGTCAATTGACTATCTGAACGTTACACGAACCGGCGCCATCAGGATTCAAGCCAACAACGATGACACCACGCCCATAGCACATTGGGAGGATGGCACCATGGCTGTCGCCCAGGTCAATCGTGGCAAGGGGCGTTTCATTCTGTTGGGGACACCGTTTCCTTTTCGCTTTAAGGATGTCATGGGGCAATGGTTCAATCAGGAAGATCGTCAGGCGTTACTAGGCGAAATGCTGGCATCGCTTGCAATCAAACCCGAGACGTTTTCGACGGATTCACGGATATGGTTTGAACGTCGGGCAAGCAAGAATGGTTTGTATGACGTGTATTTTGCCATGGCCCTTGGGATCAAGGATCGGCTATGGCAGATTGATCAGAAAATCACTTCACATCTTTCTGCCACATTGCGTGACTCCGATCAAGTGGTTGAAGTTTCCAGAACTGGCATGCCGGATATCCAGGCAAAAGTAACGGCTGGTCAATTGGACTTCGGGCAGCAGACTTTGGCACCGTTTGACGTGCGTCAGTTTGCGGTGATTCGTCCCAATGTTGGCTTGGTTGCCCCGCTGCATTGGCTTAAAGTGCAATGGGGGCAGTGGCGTGAACTGGAGCCTGTTCCTGCGACACTCGCTCAGGAAGTTACCCGTCAAGCTCAAATGATTGCTCGTGAATTTCACGAATCAGGCATGAATCTTACAAATGATTGGCAGGTACGTATCGACCCGCAGGACCCGGCGAGTCCGGCATGGATCACTGCCATGCCCACATCGCCGCAATGGATCACGGGTAACATGGGAACATGGCTGGCCAACGGTTGGCCTGACGCACAATGCGTACAGTATCGCAAGCAGATCAGCATTCCCAAGGAGTGGATTGACGGCAAGTCCCGTATCTTTTTTGGACTCAGTGGCGAATTCATTTCCCTGGGACTCAATGGCAAAGGAGCGTTGTGGGTCAACGGTCAATGTGTGAACCGTTCATTGACCAGGCAGTTTCTCGTCGATGTCACTGACGCAGCAAAAATGGGGCAACTTGATCTGGCGATGCAGGTTCAGTCAAATGATTTAAACCGCGGGCCGGGTGGTTCGGTTTTTTTGCGGAGAACACCTGCGGCATTGGATTCGATTGCGTTGGATCAAGGCTGGATCGAAATGCAATCGTGGGATCAAGCAGGTGAACCGATCGCTTTACCGCTGAAAAACAGAGATATTTTTGGATTACAGAAAGATGTGATGATTCCTGCTTCGTGGGCAGGGCATCCCGTACGCATTGTGATTCAGGATGCCGATCCCAATCTTGATACAGGGGTCAATGCGGTTTTTGTCAACCATGACGGGTATATCCATAACCGAACGACCAGTTGGGCTCCGGTGGGGATGCGCATTGATAAATATCTTCTACCAGGGCAATCCAACCGTTTGATTCTGGTGGGGCGCGGGAATCATCTTGGAACCCAGTACAAGCAATTTACGGCCGATATCCAATCGATTCGACTGGAAATGATGCCTGGTCCAAAGACACCAGACCGTGATGAATCGGCACCGCAAGCTGAGTAATACGCCAGTTGATAATGCGATCAATAGCGTTTTAAGAAACTAATCTCCATGTCTTTACGAATTGCGCCCGTTAAGAAGCGGATGCCTTGGTGAAATCCACTTCCTCACGGGCGCGGCTCGTGTTGTGTTCATGAAGGTTATTTGAAGGTTTCGAAAAACCCAGCCAGCCACAAAAATCATGCCGTCTTTCTCGGGAAATATGAGGTTGATTTTTCCAGCATGCAGGTTTATCGAAACCCTCATTTGTTTGAACGGATCTAGCGTCCCGATTTAACCACACTTTTCAAGGAGTTGTTATGTATCCATTACGATCCAGGGTTGTCTCATGGTGTTTGCTCTTTGCTATGTGGTTTGGCACTTCACCGGTCCTGGCACAAGACTATCCGACATTCGATCAGCGACGCGATTGGCTGTATAGCCTGGTTGTGCCTACTGACCAGATCAGTGGGTCGGGTAAAAGTGGTATGCCGTTCGCTATCGCCAAACTCTGGCAAACCAACGGTACGGATACCCAATCCAAAAACTTTGTCGTCCAACTGGCCGAAAGATTGCTTTACAAAGACACTGAACAAACCCTTCGTGATTGGGATAGTGAAGTAATCTTTGAAACCCAGGGACCCGTCCGCGCGATCTACCAGTGGAGCGATCAATTTACGGCCACCGATCACAACCGCATCGCCAACGGATACTGGAACAAACGTACATGGGGCAAAAATGGTACTGAGAACCACGAGTTGATGCGATGGATTAGCGGGTATCTGCTGGCTCAAAAATACGGCGGGTATTGGTACTTCACCGAATCCGATTCATCACTGATGTCGGCAACTGAAATGATGGGTCTGCTCAAAGCCAATCTGTTGTTGCGCGCCGAAGAGGTCTATCGACAGGATATGGCTGAATATACATCGCCCAATTATCTTGTTCATCACCTTATTCCGTGGCTCAACCTTTATGACTTTGTCGATGACCCGGAATTGCAGTACATCGCCGAGGCCGTGATCACCCGTCACCTGGCAACGCTTGCGTTATGCAATCACCACGGCGCGATCATTGAACCTTATGCCCGGTACGCCAACTATCAGGATCTTGACCCCAACTCTGAGGCCACTGGCAATGGGACACTGCTGGCCAACTGGATTTACTGGGGGCAGATTAATCCCACGCAATACCGTATCCAGCAACGCGGCAATGGGGGACCGTGGCTTTATTACCTGGCTGCCAGTGACTATCGCCCACCACAACGTCTTGTTGAAGTTGCCAACGGCACGGTCGGTCTGCCCTGTGAAATCAAACTCCATAGCACCCAGTGGCACGATACCTACTATGCCTCAGCCAACCGCCGATACATCTGGCGCACCGCCGACTATGCTATTGGCTCAGGTATGCGCGACTTTTATCCCGACAGTTTCTATCTCCAGCATGCCAAGTTCGGCATGCACTGGAATTCTTCTGACGCCAAGCGATCGATGATGCTCGGTCATGCCTACTGGCACGCCGATGCACCAAGCTGGACTGACTGGCTCAAGGCTACCGATTCACCGTTTATGCAGTCGATTCATCACAAAGATGTGGCCATTATCCTCTTCAATCACCCACAGGCCGACCCATGGGCAGGACGCGGTAATAGCAGTGATTGGTGGGCAGAGCGTGACGAACATGCAAATGCTCTGCGAACCACCATCTACGCTGTGTACCCCGACACCGTCAGTCAGATGATCGCCTACAACATCGGTGACGACACGCGCTGGTATTTTATCCGCGAAAATGACATTTACATCGGTATCCGCGTCCTCACCGTCACGTGGACCAATACAAGCAGCGAACTTGGACTCAGAGCGATTCTTGCCCAAACCCAGCCTAATGGTGATCGGTACCAAAGTGCATTTGTCATTGAAATGAGTACAGCAGTAGTCGATGGCAATTTCGACAACTTTCAGAATCGCCTCAAGGCCAACACACTCACCGTCGATTGGGGGACTGGTAATACGCCAGCTCAAACCGTCACCTACAACAACGGCCTGGGGATCACACTTACAGGCCAATACGATACCGATTACAACGAAGGAACCTACAACAACATCTGGATGCATCCGCAGGGAACACTCAACGACAGTGATTACAACTGGTATTCCTGGCCATTTTTGCAAAGCCCGTATGTGTCGATGGGTGGCAAAAAGCTTACGATTCAACAGTCGGGTGAGAACTTGATTTATGACTTAAGTTATCTTCCAACACCGTAAACCTGTTGCTGGATGACTGATATGAATATTCTCTCCAATATCCAATTGATTCGACTGTGAAAGGCGCCTGATTCAAAGACTCTGCTCGTGTTGAATCAACACAGCACGTTGAGTAATACACCAGTTAATGGCATATGCAAATGGTATTTTATGAGAGGGATAAGGTTGAATGTCTTTTGAATTTAAATGTGCATATTGGATATGGCATGGTGATGAACATGGCAACAACGACTACCGGGAACTGCAACAATCTTTTGAAATAACGTCTCGTCAACTTGAGCAAATGAATGCCGGGCAGGCGGTCACATTATGGATCACGGCCGATGCACTGTACCAGGTTTGGATCAACGGTCATATGCTGGGGCATGGTCCGGCAAAGTCCGCCAAGGGGACGCGCGGGGTGGATCGCTATGATATCTCGCCGTTTCTCGTTGAAGGAGAAAATCGACTGGATGCGGTGGTGCTGAACATCGGCACGGGGACGATGTGTTATCTGCATGGCTTGCCCGGGGTCTGTTTTGAGGTGTGTCAAAATGAACAGGTGTTGGTTGCAAGTGGTCATCAGACGCGTATGCGCACGGCTGTCGGACGCAAAAGACAAACGGTACGACGATGGATTTTGCCATGCCTCGAAGACGTGAATGCGGATGTGCCCGATGAGCCTTGGCAGTTTGCAACTGCGGTTGATCGAAGCATGAAGTTGTATCGTCGGCGCGTGCCTTTACCGACACGTGAACCGTTGTGGCCTCAACGTGTGATTTGTGCGGATCCGGTGCAATTGCCGGACTTTGCCATTTCATTTTGTCATAAACACTATCTTGTCTCTGATGAACAGCGCATTCGACAGAATACGTTCGACTCGCCCGCTTATATCGTGACCGACATCCATTCGCCCGTGTCACAGACATTGCAGTTTACGCCGACACGCGGTGCAGTGGATTGGTATTTTGATGGCAAATTGATCGTAGAAGGATCGGGTTGGGAGCCGTGGCAGCAGAAGGATCATTCGTTAGCGACGATCTTATTAGACAGTGGTGCGAATCGTCTGGTCGGGATACACAAGCACGATCACTACACAGAGATCAACTTGGCCGGTTTTTGCCAGCAGCCGATCCAATTTGCCAATCCGTTCGGCGTGGGCGGTTTTCAAGTGGTGCCGTTGGCCGAGCAACCAGTGGACAGCAAGCGACTGTTGGAAGTGGATTGGGATTTGCTTAAGTCGGGTATGCCGGTGATGGATCCGATGCACACTATGATTGATGCCAATGCGCAGGATATGATACTCGGTGCACGTGTGTTGCCAGAGCAGCCGCATTCGTTTGATGACCTGTTGAAATGTTCTGCATCCGAGCCCTGGATCTTGCTACCTGCACCCGATGGCAAGGCTATACGCGTGGTGGTGGACCTTGGTATGGTGCACAACGGTTATCTGACATTTAAAGCCAGGGGTTGTGCTGGCAGCCGCTTGATTTTCTCTTTTTTTGAAGGTCTCGAATCAGGGCCGCCCATGAAACTGCATTGGACGTATGGTTGTGAAAATGCGTTGACTTATCATTTGACTGACGGGTACCAGACTTTTGAGAGTTTCCATCCGTATGGTGTTCGCTATATTGCGATTCATCATACAGGGGATCATCCAGTCGAACTGTCTGGTCTATGTATTCTGACTGCAAACTGCGGCAGTCGACAGCAAGGTGCTTTGCATTGCTCAGACCCGATGCTCAATGCAATTTATAATCTCGCAGTTCAAACGGTGATTTCCAGTGTGGATGATACGTTTACGGATTGTCCGACCTATGAACAGGTTAACTGGAATTTTGACAACCGCATGGCATTTCTAGGTGAAATTCTTACCTGTGCCAACACGAAGATAACGCGCCACAGTATTGAGCTATTTGCTGAAGATCCAGAATTAACCGGATTGGTACGTAGCCAGTATCCCAGCAGTTGGGACAGCCTGATTCCCCTGTGGTCATTGCATTGGATCATGTGGTGCCGTGATTATTTTGAAATGACCGGTGACCGTGATTTTGTCTGCCGTCTATTTCCGCGCATTGAATCAGGTATCGAAGAAGCTCTGTCACACATAGGTTCACAGGGCTTATTCGAATGGGAAGGTGTTTGGCATTTTGTGGAGTGGGGGCACGGCCGCGATGACAATCATGCGATCAACAGCGCAGAGCAGGCCTGTCTGGTTGGCTCGCTGGATGCTGCAATAGATATGGCAGAGATATTGAATATAAATCCTGATCCCGACTGGCAGATTGCCCGAAAGAGACTGATTTACGCAATCAATGAACATCTCTGGGATGAAAATAAACAAGCCTACTACGATAGCTTGCACGTCGATGGGATGCGATCAACAGTCACCAGTCAGACAACCAATGCGATGATGGGGCTCTATGGCATAGCTACGGAAGATCGCGCACGCGAGTTGGCCGTGCGAATCGAAGCGAACGATCCGAATCTGTTGGCTTACGGCAGCCCTTATGGTTTGTATTACATTCTGGAGCTTTATGATCGCTTCCAAATGGTTGAGCCGATTTTTGAGGTCATTCGTCAAAGGTGGGGGCAAATGGTTCATGCCGGTGATTATACTGCTTGGGAACACTTTGCTGAGTACGGTGGACATATGGGCTTTCCGACTCGCAGCCGATGCCATCCCTTTGCTGCGTATGTGGTCAAATATTTCATCAAGTACCTTCTGGGTGTGCAACGCCAGTCAACTGGATTTGCGACATACTGCTTTACTCCGATTCCTCCGCAAGGGATTGAGTTTTGCCATGGTATTGTGCCAACATCAGAAGGTATAGTTAGAGTGGGGTGGCAGAGAAAAGATGCAAATGGGCATGAGATAATAAAAAAATATAATAATTGTGGAAATAGTCATGGAAAAATGTAATTAAGATATGAAATCATTGCTCTTATTGTTGCAAAAGTATTTTGATAATCGAATTAATTTATGAATATTTTTGGATGTTGAATGTGGAAATGGAATTCTGCTTGTCTAAGGCCAAAAAAAATTGAGTGACCTATTTACAGCTTGTGTTGGTTCAGATTGGTTGGCAACGGATACATATAAATCTGCATGGATTTATGACTTTGCTGCTAATCACTCGGAGGGTGTTGGTGCCGGGATTGGTGAGGTTTTGGGAGTGGCTTGAGTCACGTCCCGATCGCACCGCTGCCATGAGTCAGTGGCAGCAAGTTTTGGGGGGCGGGGAATCGAGATCGGTAGCACAGCGATTCCTTGAGCCCCTTGAAACACCTTCAACC
>MDTD01095744.1_pt1 | contig 10066 bp, 9 predicted proteins | sample 811221 | NCBI WGS metagenome assembly MDTD01 (sample SAMN05326646, study PRJNA326480) | marine metagenome | isolation source: seawater | place: Pacific Ocean: South West | collected 2011
AAAATGTAGATGCCGTTTTCGCCTTCTGAGAAGGCGATATAAGCCAGGATGCGTTCATCCTTGCGATAGACCAGCCCGCGCAAATCGCCATGTGGGACGGCGTACTGCTGCAGCATCTTGGGCACGATGTTGGCCATCAGGCTATTTATGGCCATTTGATGGGCATCGGCAGCATCTTCCAAGTTGATTGCACAGTCTTCACGCTTGATGGTTGTCGGCTGGTGCCGCCAGATCACCTGGCGCGTGTAAGGTGCGAAGCGAGCCATACGAAATGTCTCGAACAGGCGACTGTTCGGCTCGACTTCCGCCAGGAGTGCATGTGCCCCGTATTTACCGGCTTCCTGGGTCATTGCGTCCAGGATATGCAGCACGATGGTATCGTCAGCATCATCTTCCGCAGAGGGCGCAACATAAACAATGTGTGCACAGGTGTCATCCGGGTTATACCGGAACTGGCCCACAACCTGTTGTTGATCGCTCTTTGCGACCAGGGTATACAAACCCCTGGGAAAAAGAATGGTGCTGAGGAGGGCACTATTGGCCCCGCGTGCATCGCGCGTCAAACCCCGCTCACTATCTAGCATCGTTCCCCGATTGCTCAGGCGACGGATTAGCGGCAGGTCTACGATTGTGATGGCACGCGTATCGGGTGTGTCCATACCTTACCTTCCAGCAACATGCTGGATGCACTCCACCTGCGTACAGTATAGGCCCTTTTTCTTACTTTTTCATCAGAATCTGAGCCATTTTTGCCGAGAGAGGAGTTTCCATGATGATTTTAGCATCGCAACATGTCTATTTCAATTCGACATCTGATTACATGATATAACCCCTTTCAACAGGTCGGGGGGCGATTTCAGCGGCATATTCCACTGAACAACCTAACACATAAGATCATTATGGGTCACAATGGGTCAAATGTCAAGCAGCAAGCTGATTGCGGGTAGGCTCGGTACAGATGAAAAACGATATATTAAGTTTTGGTAAAACCTGAGAATAATGGGCGGTTGTTAGGGAAATCGAGCAGAAATATATCAACACCTTTCAATTGTGCGTAAGGCTCCCGTGTGATTGATTGGGATGGTCAGTGTAGTCGGATTGGGTTGGGTCGCTGTCAATAAGGCGCGAAATTTCAGGTTGTTCGCTGTCATGATGTGCATCATAGATAAAGGCTTCATGCCTGCGACGCTGCCAACGGCGCATGATCTCTATGCTGAACACAGCTACCATATGAGCCAAAAGAATAGCAAGCCACATCAATGCCATACTTGTACGTTCCGCGGAAAGGCTACGCCACATATCGGCAGAGACGGAGGCATTCCCTGGATACAAGATACCTGCCAGCACGCCATAAAACATCGCGATGACACCGATCATAAAAATAGCGGTATGGACCTTCAAGATGCGTCGGGACCAGTTTGTGGCTTTTCGCTTCATTTCGACCTCCCCTTTTTTCTATTTCTAGTGCCCCTACTTCGTTTACGCAATTAAGTAAGAAAGGTTGCAAGTATCAAAACGAAAAAGGACGCAAGCGAGTTGCGTCCTTGAGACATATAGGAAAGCTAATTTGTACTTACATGCCGTGCGCCGCTGCGACAATTTCCGCGGGGAGTTCGAAGAAGGCCAGGGCGATCATGAGGTAGACGCCGAGCAGTAGCGCCCCTTCTAGCCAGTTGGACTCGCCATCCTCGGCGACGAAGGCCGCCAGGAAGGCCCCGACCAGCAAGGCAACCAGCTCAAATGAGGTGAAGACCAGCAGCAGCGGATTATCCGGGTTGATGAGCAGCGAGATGAAGACCAATACCGGCGCGACAAAAAGCGCGACCTGCAAGCTCGAGCCGAGCGATATCGCCAGACTGAGTTCCATCTTGTTTTTGTAAGCGACCTGCACCGCAACCAGATGCTCCGCGATGTTACCGACAATCGGGATGATGATGATACCCAGGAAAATTTCACTAAGGCCGAGTGACTCAGTGACGACTTCGACAGCCCCCACCAGCGCTTCACTCATCAGCACGATGCCGATAGTCGACACGGCCAGCACACCAATCGAAAAGCCTACGGTCCAGCGCGGCTCGTGGTGCTCGTCAGCATCGGAGTGAGAGGTGTCATCACCCTGCTGGAAACTGTAAATGACGCTCAGGCCATAGAGGATAATCATAATGATGGCGATACCCTCAGACAGTTGCAATTCCGCTGTGGGGAATTCCTGGAGGGCGACATCGAACAGCGAAGGCACAACCAACGCGGCCACCGCCAGAATCAGCAGGATGCCGTTCATACCGGCAGTGCGGCGGTTGAAGCTCTGGCGGCCGTTTTTGAGGCCACCCAGGAAGATGCTGAGGCCGAGAACCACCAGCACATTGCCAATAATCGAGCCAACAATCGAGGCACGCACGAGATCATTGAGACCTTCGTTTAAGGCGAAGATGGTGATGATGAGTTCAGCGGCGTTACCCAGCGTGGCATTGAGCAGGCCACCGATGCGCGGCCCGGTATGGACAGCCAGTTCTTCAGTGGCTTCCCCAATGAGCTTGGCCAGGGGCACAATCGCCAGTGCGGAAAACAAAAAGATCAGTTCCGGCTGCCAATGGCTGGCTTCGCCCACTAAGGTCAGCGGCAGAAAAATCAGCATCGCATAAATACCGATTTGTATAGGCGAAAGCGCTGGACGCCCCGCCGTCTGTTTTGTATCAGCCATAAATCAGCCCCCTCTTTTGATTAGAGAAATCAGCTCATTAGTGAAATCAGTTGTTGGCATCTTAAGACGCACATAACGACAGTTCATCAAGTATAGCCATTGTTTGATTTACGGAAAGATGCGTATACGAATAGTACGCACAAAGAGCATCTCAGTCGAGTTGGGAAAGCGCCGCCTGGACGGTGGCGTCAGGGTCATCAAGCTGGTTGAGGTCGGCGCGGGCCAGGTCAGCATAGTTCGTGTCTTCTGTTGTTTGCCAGAGGGCATAATACAGCAAGCCGCGCTCGCGGTACGCCTGAGTATCATCCGGCTGCAAGATCAGCGCACGCCGGAAACTAGCAAGGGCAAATTCGGCGGCGTCACCCGGTTGGCCATCGGCCAGGCCCGCGTAAGCCATGCCTCGCTTGAGGTTAAAATCAGCATCCTCGCGGTAACTCTCGGCGGCAGCGTTGTAGCCTTCCAGAGCCAATTCGTAGAAGCCCAATTCCATGAAGGCATCAGCAGAGCGCAGATAGTCCTGGGGACTCTGGGGCGTGGGCGTATCTTCCTGGATGGCCTGGGTACGGGCAATGCGCGTCGTTTGCAGGGCGGCTTCGGTCGATTGCAAGTCACGGGCAGAAGGTCCACTGCTGATGACGGGTGCCGAGCGCGAGCCATCATCCAGGAAACTGTTCACCATAATGGCACCGAGCGAGACCAGAATCATCAAGCCAACAAACCAGGCCCAGGGTAAGCCACCCTTCTGTTTACTCGCAACAGGTTGGCGCTGAAAGCCGGCACTCGACGATGATGGACGCGAAGGTCCGGTCGATGCGGATGTATTCGCGCTACGGGTCGTACGGGCGCTGGAGGTTGTACGGGGTCCGCTGGCCGTGGGCGGACGATGGCCCTGGGCGCGGTCATAGGTGCTGCGCTGGACCGGATCGGACAGAACAGCATAAGCATGGTTGATGCGCTGGGTGGTGCGTTCGGACTCAGCAATTTTGCGGTCGAGGGCAGCAAGCGCGGCTAATTTACCCTCACGCTGGAGCTGCGAACGTTCGCCAGCGTAACGATCAGGATGATGTTGTCGGATTTTTTCTCGGTAGGCACGTTTGATGGCATCCTGATCGGCCATAGGCCGGATGCCAAGTGTCTGGTAGTGGCTCTCGTCTGCCATAGTTATCCGGCTGCAATGGGCGCGTTCCGAGCTAGTTTACCACGCCAGATCGTGTTCTGGGGAGCCACCGTCAGGGTGAATCTTTGCTAGCGAACAACAAACTAGCGCGCCGCTTTACCGCGGTCGGGGTTGCTAGGGGGATGTGTCGCGTCCGGGTCATGCTCTTGAGAGATCGACTGACGCAACTTATTGCGCAGGGCTTCCGCAGAGATCAAGGTCCGCGCGACGGTATCTTCGATGACTTTCACCGCATCCGGCAGTATGTCCACGTAGTAGACATTGGGGGTGTCGCTGGTATCGGCATTGTTGAGCAGCCTGCCAACCACACGTAACAAACGGCTGGCACCTACGAAAATAATCAGGCCGTAATCGCGGCGGTATGGGCGTACACGGTCCAGCACGGTGGTAATGCTTTGCAGTGAATTGGCGGAAATGATCGGCGCGTTGGTGAAATCGGTGACGATATGGTGCTTGATGCCGTCATCTTGACAGTGAAGGGCGTGGGCCGCTTCTATCGCACGTTGGAGTTGTTGGTCAGTCCATGTACCATTAAAACGTACTAAAATGGCCGCATGTTCATCATCCAACCAGTCGGCTGTGATAGGCATAGTATCCTGACCTCAAAAGCATACCAATTGCTGTGTCCATACTATCAGCCAACAGTCTGCTTATTTTCTGACATTCAAATCGATTCTAACCGAAGCGATTTGTAAATATATTGTAGCTAAAAGTCAAGGATAAAACACTGAGACAAAGGTCCGTGTATAACAGAATGTAATACATTATTTAACAATAATAGCAGCGCATCAATTGGGGCTTTTGGGGCCTTTAGAAGGACGTGGCGCGGCCTCGAAACCAATGATCGAGCGCCAGAAAAAGCCGTTGGCATTGGGGTCAAACGAACGAGCCGGGTCGCGGTTGAGTTCGAGATTGACGAGACGATAGCCCAGGCGCACACCGAGCACCAGACGACGCCTGCCCATCGGCAGCATGAAGTCGATGCCCAGGCCAATATGAAACTCCGCTGCGGCTGTGCCAATGGATTCTTCTTCTCTATGGGCATCATCCAGGCTGGAACGGTCGATAATTGAGGCCCCACTGCCCAGGCCACCACTGCCTATCAATGGGAAGATGCGCAGATGGCGATTGCGTAAGACGATGTAGCCAGCATCGATATAACCGAGACCACCGCCGAGCGTTGCCTCTTTTTCGGCAGATTCGCGGCGGTACCCCTGGCCACTACCACCGATGTTTGCTACAAAACGACCGCGCTGCATCATGAAGCCGCCGCCACCGCCACCACCGGGGTCCTCATCGGTGAGGGGGTCTACGCCGTGATGCGCGAACCAGCTATCCCAATCCGCGCGCCCAGGCAGGGCGCGGTTGATGGTGCTGAAGCCGCCGGCTGTACGCCGCAAGATTGGCGGCTGCGGGGCATCGCTTGATCGTGTTGTGGATGGGTCCTGGGTGCGTGTTACGACATCAGCCACATCCGAACGACCTTTTCTTGAGAAAAACGACCGCAATTGCATGGCTGTATGCTCCTAGCACTTGGAGGTTATTCATTCCCCCCCATGATACCGCGAATAACGCGCTAACACGACATTCAGCCATCAGTTTCAAAGGATGTATTCGGATGGATGGTGCGCTTAGTTGGATGGGCGCGACTTGTCGCCTTTGTTTTTGCTGTCCAGGGGCCGGGTGACTGGCAACCTCGGTGGGGATAGCGGGGCTGTATCGCCGGGTTCCTCTTCCAGCACATCGTCAATGTTATCGCGGAGCTCCCCGGTTTCGATTTCGTTGGGGTCCAGCACGCGCGGCTTGAACTGAATACTCTGGTCTGCCGTCGTCGTCTGGTCGCTGCCGATGCGCGGCATGGTGATCCAGAAGCGACTGCCTTCGCCGTAGACACTCTCGAAGTCAATGTGACCACCATATTTTTCCATCAGGGTCTTGACGAGATAGAGGCCCAGACCTGTCCCATGAATCTTCTCGGTTTCTTCTGTGAGCACGCGGGCGAAAGGCTGGAAAAGCTCCGACTGGCGATCTTCAGGGATACCATAGCCATTGTCTTCAACAGCGACGCTCACGTATTGATCGGTTGCTGAGATTTCTACCGTGATGACGCCTTTGTCATCTGAGTATTTGGAGGCATTGCTGATGAGGTTACGAATGGCCTCGCGCAGTTGGGTTTTCTCACAACGGATGTGGAATTCGGTATTGGGTGGGTTGAAGATGAGCTTTTGACCGGGTTTGAGGCCATAGTTGTGGTACTGTGCGCAAATGTCGGTGGTTATATCAACGACATTGATGACGGATTCTATGACTTCGTTGGTCAGGTTGAGGCGCTCTAGCATGAGGATGTCGCTCGTGAGCTGCTCCATTGTGTCGACCGCCTGATTGATGCGGTAGAGATTGCGGGCGGCGGTATCGCTACCTTCGACCACATTTTCCAGCATGCGGGCGCTCAGTTTGACGTTGGTGATGTGGTTGCGCAGGTTATGCCCTGCCAGACGTACCAGACTGGCTTTGAAGGCTTCCAGCTCGCGGACCTGTGTATAGAGGGCTTCCAGCTCACGGCGGATGCGGTACTGCTCGATGGTATAGCGAATCGTTCGCTCCAGCAGTTCCGGGCGCAGGTGGCGCTTTTCGATATAGGCGACTGCTCCGGCCTGCATACCATCGATGTCCGGCTCGCGCTCATTGACGACCGTCAGCAGAATGAAGGGGCAGCTCACATTGGGATCGTGGACCATATCCCGCACGAAATCCACACCCGTCCGATCATAGATATCATTCAGGTAGAAATCCACCAGACAAATATCGAAGGGTTTGGAGCGAACCAAATTGACCGCTTCATCAAAACCCAAGGCACTGACGAATTGATAGGTCTGGTTGCGGACCTTATCCAAGACATTCTTTACAAAAACGTGCTCGCTCTTGTTGTCATCCAGATACAGTATCCGAATCGGGTTTTGATCCAAGTCGTCCTGATCGGTATCGTTATCGAAGGTTTCCCCAGCTTCCATAATGAATCAACGCTTTCCGGCTTAATCCCGTAACTTATCAAGCATGTTCTGAAGTCCGACAGGTAAATCCGAGCTGAAGTGCATGCGTTCACCTGTACGCGGATGGTCAAAGGCGAGTTCCGAAGCGTGCAAGAACTGCCGCTTGAGGCCCGTACGCTGCTTACGATAGCCGTAGACCATATCGCCAACGACCGGGCAACTAATGAAAGCCATGTGCACACGGATCTGATGAGTGCGCCCGGTATGCAGCTTTAACTTTACCAGCGTACGGCCCTCTCGATAGCGATCATCGAGCACCTCAAAATCAGTGACAGCAGGTTTGCCATCGCGGACGACGGCCATACGTTTCCGCTGGCGTGGGTCACGCTTGATGGGCGCATCGATGGTGCCCGTGTTGGTCTTGGGGCGCTTTTCTAGCAGGGCGATATACGTCTTTTCGACGGTGCGCTCCTGGAACTGGGCCATCAAGTTATGAAGGGCATCCAGATGGCGAGCGACGACCATCAGACCGCTGGTATCTTTGTCCAGGCGATGCACGATGCCCATGCGGCCTTCCGCCTGGGGGTCATCCTGCATATCGATCATGGCCGGGTAACGCGCCAGCAACGCGTTCACCAACGTACCCGTCATGTGCCCCACTGATGGATGCACGACCATCCCGGCAGACTTGTTGACGACGACGATATCCTCATCTTCGTAACGCACATCAAGCTTGACATCTTCCGGCGTGATGGCGGTTTCATCCGGCTCATCCTGTAGGGTCACGGTGATCTGTGATTGATCTTTTAAGCGGACACCGGGCTTACTCTGTTGACCATCCACCAGAACGTGGCCATCTTTGATGAGCGACTGAATTTGCGAACGCGAATAGTCCGGGAATTTAGCACTGATGGCCTTATCCAGACGTTCGCCATTTTCGGTTACTATGAACTGCACAATGCGTTGATTATCCATATAGATCATCATAGCAGAAAATATATCGCAGAAAATATCAGGCCTCGTTAGAATTATATCCGATTATTACGAATACGTTCCATATGAATCTCTCAACTATTCGTAACTCATAAAGTCGTTACACCTAACAGTCTATGACCTAAAACTTACGTTGCACCAACAAATCTATGCTAAAATGGCACAAATTTAAGGATTATCGTGGCTGATGCTGTAAGGTCGCGATAAAACGTCAGCAATAAGCGTTATCAACTTGTAAACCGCTATCTGTAACACGGTATTTGTAACAGAGTGGTAGATGGAGGCATTTCTGGACTCTTTAGACACTGCCCGGCATATCGTGGATGTGCTGGAAGACAACAAAGGGCAAAACATCGTTCTGCTTGACCTGCGCCCAGATACGGTCATTGCAGATTTTTTTGTGCTGTGCACCGGGACGAGCGATCGTCAACTGCGCGCACTGACGGATTATGTTCGCGAACAGATGCGCGAGGATCATAAGCTCAAGCCGTATTCAGTCGAGGGCCGACCGGAAAGCGGTTGGGTGCTGATGGACTATGGTGAAGTGGTCGTTCATCTGTTTACCGAAGAGAAGCGCAAGTTCTACAACCTAGAAGAAATGTGGGAAGAAGTGGCCCACGTTCTGTTGAGCATCCAATAGCCAGCTTAATCGTCCACACGTTTGAGCCAAACTGAGGCTGCTATGCCCCACTATTATGTTGCCCATCACGGTCAACCGATCACGGCAACGCTGCTGGCCCGTCTACAAGCGGCATTCGGGCCAGGTACGGTTGCCCATACGACGATGTCGCTAGACGCGGGTGCCGATGCGCGCAAAGCGGCAGCCAAGTATGCGGCATCAGCGGAAGCGGTGCTGGTGGTGATCGGGCCGGATTGGGTCAGCCGGGTGCGCCACGCAGATGACCTGGCACGCATCGCCACGGCCTATGCATTTAAATACCAGCGGCGCGTCGTGCCCGTCATGATCGATGGCGCGATGCTGCCGGATGCCGCGCTGCTGCCGCCATCCCTGCACAAGGTGGTTTACTTATCACCTTATGCACTGCGCGATGTTGAAAACGACATCGTGCGGCTAATCGCCATGCTCCAGCGCAGCCAGCAAGAACCGTCTTTGCCCCAACAACCGGTCTATCAACCTACCCCGGCCACCTTGCAAAAGCCGCGTACAGTGTTGGGTTGGCTGCTATGGCCGTTCCGGCTGGTGGCGTGGCTGCTGATGTCGATTGTCCGGGCCATCGTCTGGCTCGTGAAAACCATCATCCAGCAAGCCTTGAAGTCATTTATCGCCTTAATTGTGACAGTGCTGGTCTTTGGCATCGTGGGGGCCATCGTGGCCTGGTTTGTGGTGTCGCTGGTGCAGAGCAATATGGATGCTGTCCAGGCATTGGCTTCTATGGGCGATACGATACGCGAGCTACTCAATAATTTGGCCCAAGTTCAGAATACGTTGCCGTCCTCTTAAATTGGCAGACACAACGGGATCAACCCCGTTATCAACCCCGTTATGAACCGCGCCCCTTGAGTGAACACAACCAAAGGCTAGCTGAACCCGTTAGCGAGCGTGGTGATCTCCGTTCAGTATTACGATTCAAACGTCTGTGCTAGCCAAAGTAAAAAGATCGCAATACTTCTTGAAACTTTCTCGTTCAAGCTTCAATACAACCTTTATGCCCAAGACGTCGAAGCTATGCCATACTGAATATGTCCCGTGAGTGCAGTCCCGGCACTCAACAAGCAAATCCTTATCTTACCCAAAGGCGAGCACATTGTTCGCCTTTGGGTATTCTAGGCCCCGTTACACATTCATCAACGCATCCCAGCATAAACAGAAAACGCGCTGACGGATCAGCGCGCTGGTATAGGCTATGTCATTTCGCTAAGTTGACTTTGGCTAAGCGAGAGCCGGACTTTGATTGTAGACAAAGTCGACAGTCACTTTCAGGCGGCCCAGGGTGAGCGTATCGCCAGATTTGAGCTCGTAGCGCTGGTAAGCTTGCAGCGAATACTTGTTGAGCCAGGTACCGTTGGTGCTATCCAGGTCCTGGACCATGAGCACGCCGTAAATTTCGTTGATGGCACAATGCTGGCGAGACACACCATCTTGAGATTGGCAAAATGGCGAGAGATCGACCAGGGTGGTGTTACTACTTGAGGAGCGACGCCCCAGGATCATGTTCTTCTTACAGGCGATATTAAAGGATATAC
>MDTD01136850.1_pt1 | contig 10066 bp, 4 predicted proteins | sample 811221 | NCBI WGS metagenome assembly MDTD01 (sample SAMN05326646, study PRJNA326480) | marine metagenome | isolation source: seawater | place: Pacific Ocean: South West | collected 2011
GAACCACTTTAAATAAAAAATCTTAAAAATCAATACCGTCTGACGTATATATATGCCTTTCATTTGAATATCATGTTTGAGATAAAAAGTGTTTTGTTCTTTTTTGTTGTGATGGGTCTTTTGGTTTGGAGAAATCAGCACCTTCTTGTGGAACGCGATTTGCCGACGATTCGACGTGCTCATGACATTCCGAGAACTTTTAACCAAAAGAACCTAACATTGAAAGCGCCCATTGAAACTCTTCCGGTGACCCACGAAGCAATATGTAACCCACATATTGTGTTTAGTACATTTAAGTGTCCAAAATGTGATTCACTTCGACAACGAATAGAAGACAACACGTTACATGTTTGGTCCAATATGAATAAGGTGACGTTCGAAGTTGTTTCGGATGTCGCTACAAATAAATATAATGTACCGATTTTAGGAGATATGTATACAAAAATGTTTCAAAAATGTCCCGATGCTCAGACATATACATATGTTAACGGCGATATTTTGGGCACCACAGATTTTGTGGAAACTATTGAAGCTGTCCAATCGATAGGCGAGTTTTTGATGGTAGGTCAGCGCACCAATACCCAATGGTCTGAAAAATACGACGCAAAACACGCAAACTTTAGTTTCGACACACATTTTGAAAGGGGTGTATTGTTTCGTACAGATGGGCTTGATTATTTCACTGTGACAAAGAATGCGATTGATTGGAATAAAATTCCGCCATTTGTTGTTGGTCGACCCGGATATGATGGTTGGCTTTTAGACCATATTTATCACAATCCTAAAGTAGCACTCATAGATGCTTCAAAAACAATTTCGGTCATTCATCAAACAGATTCAGATGGTAATATGGCTCATGGTGGTAAAATGGTGAAAACGTCGGTAGATAAACACTACAATGAGCAGCTTTTCAAAGGTCGTATTGACCACGGTCATACATACCACGCAGAATGGGAGAGTGAACGCGTTAATGGTAAAATTATTTTGAAGCATCGAAAAAGCGTTGATACGGATGCGTCCTCGAATTCGATGGACACGTCACCCGTTCAAAACACATTGTTTTCACATAATTGGCCGACTCCTCCGTTGAAGTCTATAGAAAGTCTACCATATTGTAAATCAAATCCGAATGTATGTGCGAAGGCCATTCGGTCTAGAAAAATAATTACACAGCGCAAACCTTACAGCAGTCATTGGACAGGAGATATTGTTAAGGTATTGGCTTTCCCATCTCCGTGGATGAAGGCCTCCAAATCAGCCTCTGAATTGGAGAAAATTTGTCCTGTGCCATGTGCATACGCCAAATCTGAAGATGACGCCGATGCTACGTTTTCGATGTTTGCTGGTAGTCCTGTAAAACGTAACGACCTTATAAAAGCGACGTCGTCTTATGAACCTTGTGATTATGGCTGTGTGGACACTGAAGGCATAACACTGTCTTTCTCTCGTTACTCTGATGTTTTGTATGAATTTGATGGTATAAACGCAATTGATTGGGGAGCGCGCCCAATACCACCAAGACCGTCAAAGCCAAGTTCTGTGGTATTTATTTCAAATTGTGTAGAGTGGCGAATGAATTATATGAAAGCGTTATCACGCAATGGTATCGATATTCAATTCGCAGGCGGTTGTGCAACGACAAAACGAATACAAAATTGTGGTCGTGATAAAGCGTGGGGAAAATGTAAAATGGACGCCTTAAGCAAACACCCTTTTGCAATTACGGCCGAGAGTATGATTATTGATGACTATGTCACTGAAAAATGGACACACATGTGGAAATCGGGAGCAATACCAGTGTACATGGGAAGCCCAACTATATACGAAAAGAAAGCAGATTATCCGCCGTTTATAAATGCGTTGGATTTTGAAACGCCTGCCTCTTTAGCTCTTTATATGCAAGAGGTATTACGTAACGATACATTATGGGACTATTACACTCAACGTAACAACATAAAACGTCCATTAAAAATGTCTGTTGGGCGTAAATTTTCAAACAATAATTTGAATGTCATGGTTTGTGACGTGTGTCGCGTGATTTGGAATGCAAAAAAAACAACGTTAGTCGTTGACGAGAGTACGCCTGCCAAAGATTTGACAGAAAAAACAATCGTTCAAGTTCCGAAACCTATGATAGCCATCTGTGCTGCGACACATTCCAAATCAAATTGGCGTTCATTGGACGACACTTCACTTCAAAATTTGTTGATACCCTCAATAGAAAGAACGATATCGACCTCTGACCGTTCTAAATATGATTTTCGTCTTTATCTGGCGGCCGACCACGATGACCACTTCTGGTTAAACAATAAAAATAACGTCAAGACACCTGATTGGCTTTCTGTTCATTTAGGATTTTATGAAGTCCCTGAGCACAAAATTCCGTTCAATCCAATGATGCGTGCAGCGTATAATGACGGAGCTGAATATTTGGTAAGAATAAACGACGATTCTGAGTTTATGACATCCGATTGGGTCAATAAAGCCGTCGCCAAATTGGCGTCCTACGACCCTCCGAATGTAGGTATGGTTGGTCCCAATTGTCGCGAAGGTAACACTGCCATTATGACGCATGACATGGTACATCGCACGCACTTGGATATTTTTGAACATTATTATCCTGATGTGTTTTCGGCGTGGTGGATTGACGATTGGATTTCGAAAGTGTACGGCCCTGAAAGGTCGACCAAGATGATGGATTGGACGGTCAAGCACCATACGCATAAGCATGGGACGCGGTATAAGGTGCAGGGCCACGAGGCAAAATTGTTGAAAGGGGAGTTGGAGAAAGGCGTGGGGAAGATTAGGGAGTGGTTAATGAACCGCGCTGAAAATATGGACGAAACAGAACCGTGGTCTGTTTGTGTAACAGTGACTAATGGTTTCCACGACATGTTTAATAACTGGTGGTTCTACTATTCTAAATTACATTTAAACATGAATGTCATCATGATTGCCGAAGACCAGCCGACATACGAAAAATATTCGAGTTTACCCGGCATTGAGGTATGGAAAGCACAATTCGAAGATTTGAACGAAAAAACATCGCTTAATTATGATACGGTTCAATTCAAGAAATTAATGAGTCGGCGTGCATCGCATTTTTTACGAGTGTTAGACTTGAAATCAAAAATAATTTTTACCGATATTGACACTGTTTGGTTGCAAGACCCGCGACCATTCTTTGCTGGTAATTTTGATATCTGGGCACAACTCGACGATGAAAAATATTACTGCGCAGGGTTTATAGCCGTAATTAAATCGGATATAGTGATGAAGTTCTTTAAAGACTGGAACCAAAAACTGACCAAAACCCCACAGCATAACCAACCGCTTTTTAACAAACTTATACATAAAAGTGACGTAAAGCACAAGGCTCTTCCCAGAAGAGAATTTCCTTCTGGGAATTTATATTTTGGGCAAAAAAAGCGAGATGGCGTTGTGGTCGTACACAATAATTTCATTATTGGCAAAGATAAAAAGATTCAACGCTTTAAAAAAGTTGGGTTATGGCACAAAGAGAAATTGGAAGAAGTTCATACAGTGGGCAAAGAATTCAAGTATAGAGTTGACTTTTCAAAATCAGTGTCAGGCAAAGCGGTCGAAATAGGAATTTACAATGGGGATTTCGCTGAGAAAAATTTACGTCATTTTAAGGGTGATTATTATATGGTTGATATCGCCGTACGCAAGGAACTTCAGACGCGTCTTAATTCTTGGAGAAAAGAATCACATATCCACTTTTTGGAAATGAAATCGACCGAAGCTGCGGATACTTTCGAAGACGAGTCATTAGATTGGGTGTACATTGATGCCCGCCATGACTATAAATCTGTATTAGAAGACATGAATGCGTGGTGGCCAAAACTCAAACAGGGTGGATTATTTTCCGGTCACGACTACTGCGCGTCCAAAAAGGACAGACAAAAGTATCCACACCTGCCGTGGTGTGGTATTTATCAGAATACCCCAAAGGACGCGTATCGAGCAGGTACAGAAAAAGCATCACAATTGGGTTCATCACGAGCTGTTACAACTTTCGGTCAAGAACACGACCTGAATATAATGCATACATGGGAAGGCCGAGAAAGTCTAAATTCTGCCGGAACATCTCGGAATCCTTCGTGGTATGTATTCAAACCTTCGGGAAACACTTTTGATGATACGTCAGATGTTAAGGTACATATCTGCTTAGCAGCAGACAAAAGCCATGACGTTGGGATTTCCGCGTTGATTCGCTCCATTAAAAATAATACAAAGACGCCCGACGACGTGATATTTCACAGATTCTCTCTTGGTAGCGAATATTCGTTACAAGATGTAAAGCCATATATCAATTCAAAATTTACGGCAACTAGTCATGGAAATTTAAAAACGCCTGCAAATTATGTCCGATTTATTCTTGCGCAGAAGCTTCCACAAGTTGATGCGTGCTGGTGGATTGACGCTGATGTTATTGTTCAAAGAGATATTGTCGAGTATACGAAGAACATCATACTGAATAAATTGTTGGCTGCGTTTCCCAGAGAACCTGGCGAGCAAACCAAAATAAACGAACTAGATGACAAAATATATTCCACAATGACGAAGGAAGGTTTACATTTGTCATCTTCAAAAATGAGTTTTAATGCGGGAATCGTTTATCTAAATTTGAAATTATGGCGTAACAAAAATATCGACACAATTATTCGCAAAATATGCGCGGTAAACTCTAAATATTCTTTGTGGACACATGTAGGTAGCCAACCTCCGTTACAATTGGTTTCTGGCGATAATTGTCAGTTTTTGGATAGAAAGGATTATGCGGACGGACTTGGTTGGAGAAAAGGACTCACCATTTCCCCCAAAACTATGTTTTTACATTGGAATGGACCACACAAACCTTGGCTTCCGAAGGGTCAGTACAAAGATTTTTGGGAGCCATATATAGTATTTCCGCAAATTCCGGCCGACAATTCTGCATGCAAAGTACAATTCTGGGTAGACGTTGACAATGTATTGGCCAATTCTACAGAAAGATACAGGAAATATGGCAGTGATAACACGGAAAAATATGCTGTAAACGACTCTATGATTCCACAATCAAATAACGTTATCGACAGCCTATTTTGGCGAGGATGTCCCATTCATATTATAACGGCAAGAGGATTGTGGCCAAATGGCGAATCCATAACACATCAGTGGTTGGAAACCCATGGGTTCCTGTTTCACTCATTACATCTTACAAATCACGCCCGCGACAAAGTACCGATTTTGCAAAAACATTGTTCTGCAAGCAATCCTTGTGTTTTTATAGATGATTTACGTTCAGGATGGCACAAACCTCCTTACGGCGAACAGACGTCCGTGTACACCGATTTGGTGAACACTTATAATAATGAACCACATATCACTCTCGAATTGTTTAAGACGTGGGATTCTATAGGGGATAGATATTTGCCACGCCGCAACTCAGATAACATTTACGTCCGAACAAGTTATTTGAATTCTGGTACTAGGGATATTTTGTGGGAACATGTGAAAAACAGTCCATTAACAAGTTTGACAGAAAATAACTTTGACATTTTGTGGGTGATTAAACAAAATCCCAAGTTTGAATCAAAGACTCTTTACGAGCAGCTCAACATTAATATAAATCATAAGAGCAAACTACCGTGGGGAATCATGTTACAGAAAGTTCCTTTGGCTACTCATCAAATGGTAAACTCGATTCCAGGAATTATTGAGACGTTTGGAACGAAAAGCGGTATGTATACAAATGCGCGAAATGCATTCGCACTGTCATATTTTAAATTACCCGACGATTTAAATGCGTTCAAATCGACAAAAAATAAAGATTCGACGTGGATATATAAACCGGACGAGCAATCTAATGGCATAAATATGAAAATCGGCGATGTAAATCACATTTTAGAAACATACTCTGGTGGTCATGGTATTGTTCAAGAATTTAACGCAAATCCGATGCTTACGAATTCTGGCAAGAAAATGGATTTCCGCTATTACTTGTTTTTGAAATCTTTGGATGGCCAACCAATGCAATACTATTATTACAAACATGGTTATGCGCGTGTTGCTGCAAAAAAATGGTCAAACAATTTAGATATCGGGTCTCAGATATTAAATTCAAAAAAGAGCCAATCGACACGCATTGCAACACAAGAATTGTGGGAAAAACACATGACCCATGTGAATGTTACGAATGTAGAACATAACATTCACGCACTTTTGCGTACCGTCACATGTTCAATTAAAAAACAACTCGGATGTAAGTCGGCCAAATTCCCGTACAAATGTGGTGAAAAACGTTTCCAACTAATTGGAGTAGATTTTGGGTTGGACGACAGTGGAAAAGCCCTTCTTTTTGAGTTCGGTTTTGACCCTTCGTTGAAACGTCGTTCGGGCCCAACGTCTCGTCAAATAAACGAAAACGATAATAAAATGTATGGAGATATATTTTCTATTTTAACAGGACATTCTGCAGGTGGATTCGTAGAGATAATAGATACATGTTAGATAAGCAAAATATTTTTTTAAAATTCATTTAAACCTATTCTTTGACGTCCATATTCATAAGTCAGCCAAAACAGACACAACCATACCATTTCTCGACACCAATAATAAAAAGCGCCCGACCAAAAAAGGAAAACATTCTTTGCAAGTATATTTTGCACATGGACGCATATGGGGGCAGATTCCATCATTTGGCGCGTTTTTAAAACATCAATGGGAGTGGCAAAAAACGTAACAAAAAGAGATGTAATAGTCACCGCTGTACAATGTAATCGAAATGCATTCATAATATAACTGCTCATATATATTTTAACAGTGTCATAAGTCACTAATTCCACCAAATTTGTAACTGTAGATTTTAACACTGAAGGAATGGAACCAGAATAAAATCCTCCCACCCCGTGTGTTTTCCATATATTTTTGATAGTGGTCGTGCAACCCACACTGTTTTCATTATTGACTTGTAAATGCACTTTTATGACTTCAATGGGAGTCACTGCAAATTGAGCAAATGCGCCAGAAAACATACCAGAAAATATTTTCACAAACAGAGACGAATTTTTGCTGCGCGTATTTGCGTACAAAAAAATGCGTAGTGGTGTATATACTGCGTGTCTGGACGCCGCGGGTAACACTGACCTAAAATTAATCGGTGTATTTACATTTATATTTTTGCTATTGACTAGTGGTTTAAGTTCTTCTTCGTCAGAAATATCTTCATCAGAAATATCTTCATCAGAAATATTTTCGACGGAAGTGGAGTTGCCGAAACTTTCCGTTTCAAAATATTGCAAACGGGTTTTGATAATGTCAATAGGGTGTGATACAATTTCGGCAAGCACAGCTGAAAAACACGTTAACATAACATTTTCCATTTTTTTAACTTATACAAATGGATATACATAGCATGTTAAAAGGAATGCGGGATTTATTCGCTAGGGTTAGTATATTATATCATAAACTACATATGATTCATTAGAATATGTGGGTTGTACTTTTTTATCTAATATATTCGACGTTGTATGACATGCAAGCTCCTTCGTATGTCAAAGACTGGAAACAAATGCTGGTATTTGTACCACTTTTTAAACTCATTGGTATTTACTTATTAAGCGCTTACAGAAGAAATTGGCCGGTATTACAACCCATTGATAGATATTTGATTTTTTCGACACTGTCTTATTCTTTATCGTCGTCATTAACCTATTTGACGTTTAATTATTACAACATTTCGGCGTTCGAGTATTCGATTTTGACAAAATCGAAAATATTTTGGTGTATACTCTTTTCCAATCCCAGTCCATTGCGCTTATCCATATCAATGTTTTCATTCGCAGGATTACTTTATAATAATTATCCAATGGTAAAAATTATGTTAAGTTTTAAAAGTATATTTTCTGCACTTGGCAGTGTTTTTTCGGCCAAATACATTTTGTTTGGAGAAGAATCGGACTTCCAACACGTATTAAATAGGATATATACATTTACTTTAGCTTCTATCGCCTGGTCATTTTTAAAAACATTCGGAATGCATATGTCATTCAAGTCAGTTCATTTTGTATTTGACGGTACTATTCTTTTCTGCATACTTAATGCAATAAATAGTTTACTTATTGCATTCGTGCTTTCAACACAAGGTCCTGTGATACGCGAAAGTTTAAATGCTTTTAAAGACTTAATATTCATGCTGAGTGAAAAAAGATTTTCGTTCACATTATTTTTGGTAAATGTTATTTCATCTTATTTTCTAATAGGTATAAAGAACATTAAACATTCTATTTTTAGGAAGTTAGAACAAATTGATGAAAAAAAAATAGAACACACAGACGAAGAAACCCCAGACGAAGAAATAGTGTATACACACAATTCTGACGAGCATGAATAAATAATTCAATAATATTTTTTATACCATTCTACAAACGTTTTTATCCCTTCGTGTAATGAAACCTTCGGGTTATACCCCAACAAACGGCGCGCCTTCGAAACATCCGCATATGTCGTCAACACATCCCCCTTTGCCATTGGTTGGTAGTTCAAATTCGCCTTCTTGCCCACAGCCGCCTCTATCGTTCGAATAAATGTCATCAACTCTTGTGGTTCACCACGACCCAAATTTAAAATCTCATACTCGTAATCAACTTGCAAACAACGAACAATACCGTCCACGATATCGGAAATGTACGTAAAATCTCGCGACAGTTTACCGTGGTTGAACACGTTAATGGACTTTCCTTCCATAATATTTTTGGTAAACGAGTAATACGCCATATCTGGTCGACCCATTGGGCCGTAGACAGTAAAGAAACGTAATCCAATCGAGCGCAACTTATACATATTCCAGTATACATGCGCCAATAATTCATTTTCACGCTTAGTGGCCGCATACAAAGATACCGGCTGCACCACTGGGTCAGACTCGGAGAACGGCACCTTTGTATTTTTGCCGTATACAGACGAAGAAGAGGCGTACACCAAAGGAATATTTGTAGATTTTAACACTTCTAATAGTTGTACAAAACACTCGACATTAGATTTTACATAGGCCTGTGGGTGTTCAATGGAGTATCGGACACCCGCTTGCGCTGCCAAATGTATGACGTGCGTGATTTTATGCTTTTGAAGCATGGATTGAATTGAGTCTTTATGACAAACATCTTCCTCATAAATCACCCCAGTATGATTTGCACGCGACTTCTTCAAATGTACAGAGTAATAATCGTTAAAATTATCCACACCAATGACATGTATGTCACGCCTTTGTAGTTCTCGAATGACAAAATGGCCAATAAACCCCGCTCCGCCTGTTACCAAAATAGAAGCATTGCTTATATCCTTTAATCGAACGGGATATTCAGGTATACGTTTGAAAATACTTGCTAATAACAAAATAACGGGTATCACAAATAAACAATTAAGAATTTTCATTATATAGTAAAAGACTAGTTATTTATATTCAATTCTATGGTAGGATTTAACATCCAATTTTGCATTGCCAGTGCTGCTACTGATGCTTGGCATTGGTCTAAAAATTCACCATTATCCACAACGACACCGAAACGCATGTCTACTGGTCTCGAATCCGTGATTCCCTGTCCCAAACCGCGCGCATCGTCTTGGTTGCCACGCCTATCCAACATAAGTATCATCGCGCCCTCATGAAGTGCCACGCCCGTTGGCTGCGCGCCGGCAAACGTCAAACGCATATCTCCCATGTCGAGCCATGCCATTGTCGGCATCGGCCAAAATTTTGCCTGTAACGGTGCGTCCTTTCGCTCTACGTGACATTCCCACGTTAATCCATGTACATCGGAACATAATTCCATGTTTTGGACTTTATGGGGCTTATCATGGAAGGCATTCGGACCTCCACGGTTAGTCGTCCGTGTTGATGGCTGCCAAACAGACCACAATTCTCCATTATTACGAGACCGAATGTCAATCGAAAACACCAATTCAATCGTACCATCATGGTATTCGCGTACTTTGCGCGTAATCATATCAAACACAGTCGTCCATTCGGTATAATGCGATGTATGACATGATGAAAATCCCA
>MDTD01142468.1_pt1 | contig 10066 bp, 9 predicted proteins | sample 811221 | NCBI WGS metagenome assembly MDTD01 (sample SAMN05326646, study PRJNA326480) | marine metagenome | isolation source: seawater | place: Pacific Ocean: South West | collected 2011
AAACTCAAAAGGAGAAACAAACACTTCTCAACTTAGATTGTCGATGCAGAAAACAATGCAAAGTAAATGCGCAGTTTTTAGAACTGAAAAAACCTTAAAAGAGGGAGTAGAAGAGATAAGAAAACCGTTCGAAGGATTAGAGGATATATCTATTAAAGATAAGTCACTTCTGTTTAATACAGACCTTGTGGAGTCGCTGGAATTTGATAATTTAATTAGACAGGCTATGACCACAATGGACTCAGCTTATCATAGAAAAGAAAGTAGAGGAGCACATGCTAGAGAAGATTTTTCAAAAAGAGATGATAAAAAATTTATGAAACATACTTTAGCTTGGCAAAATGGCAAAGAAGTTAAAGTTAAATATAGAGATGTTCATGCAAGAACATTGACAAATGATGTTCAATACTTTCCACCTAAAGAAAGAGTTTATTAATGGCGGAGTTTTCCCTACCAAACAACTCAAAGATAGTTAAGGGAGAATATTATAAAGACAAAACTGGCTCGAGCAATTTAAAAAAAGTAAATGTTTACAGATGGAATCCTGACGATGGGAAGAATCCAAGAATAGATACTTTTGAAGTTGATATGGATAATTGTGGACCTAAAGTCTTGGACATTCTATTTAAGATTAAAAATGAAATTGATTCATCTTTAACTTTTAGAAGATCCTGCGCTCACGGTGTTTGTGGGTCATGTGCAATGAATGTTGATGGTGTCAATACATTATCATGCATTAAGTCTCATAGTGATATTAAGGGAGAATTAAATATTTACCCCTTACCACATTTAAGAGTGGTAAAAGATTTAATTGGAGATTTAAGTAATTTATACAAACAATACGAGTCAATCCAACCTTGGCTAAAGACATCAAAAACAAATACTGAGAAGCAAGAAATTCTGCAAACTCAAAATGAAAGGGCCAAACTCGATGGATATTATGAATGTATTTTGTGTGCGTGTTGCTCTACTTCATGCCCAAGTTATTGGTGGAATGGTGATAAATATTTAGGCCCAGCAGTTTTATTACAAGCATACAGGTGGATAAGTGATAGTCGAGACGAGGAAAAAAAAGAGAGACTTAAAAAAGTTGCTGATGAATTGAAGCTCTATAGATGCCACACGATAATGAATTGTACAAATTCCTGTCCTAAAGGACTTAATCCTGCTAAAGCGATCGGCTCTATAAAAAAAATGCTTGCAACAAGCTAAATCCTTATTTATTCAAAGGCTATGAAAATAATTGAACATTTCATTAATGGAAAAAAATATTCTGGTAATTCAAAAAAATTATCCCCAGTCTTTAATCCTGCGACGGGTGAGGAAACAGCAAAAGTAAAATTAGGAAGTATTGAGGATTTAAATGAAGCTGTAGAAAGCTCAAAAGAAGCCTTCTTGTCTTGGTCAAACACACCGCCACTACAAAGGGCTAGAGTTTTATTCAAATACAAAGAGTTAATAGAAAAAAATTCAGATGAATTAACTAAAATAATCGTCTCTGAACATGGAAAAGTTTATGAAGACGCTAAAGGTTCTCTCACTAGAGGATTAGAGGTGGTTGAATATGCATGCGGTATACCGCAAATGTTAAAAGGGGAGTTTACAGAAAATGTAGGCAAAAATGTAGATAGTTGGTCTTTAAGACAACCATTAGGAGTTTGCGCTGGCATCACGCCCTTCAACTTTCCAGCAATGGTGCCCATGTGGATGTTCCCAATGGCTATTGCATGTGGAAACACATTTATATTAAAACCCTCGGAGAAAGATCCTTCTTGTTCATTAAAACTTGCAGAATTATTTAAAGAAGCAGGCCTACCAGATGGAGTATTTAATTTAGTCAACGGTGATAAAGAAGTTGTTGATGCAATAATTAAGAACAAAAATATTTCTGCAGTGAGTTTTGTTGGGTCAACACCGATAGCAAAATATATTTATGAAAATTGTGCTAGGCAAGAAAAAAGAGTTCAGGCCTTAGGCGGTGCAAAAAATCATTGTGTAGTTATGCCAGACTGTGATTTAGATCAAGCAGTTAACGGTTTAATGGGCGCAGCGTATGGTTCTGCTGGAGAGAGATGTATGGCACAATCTGTAGCAGTGGCTGTAGGCAATATTGGAAATAGATTAGTTCAAAATCTTAAATCAAAAGTAGAAAAATTAAAAGTTGGTCCTGGTATGGATAAAAATTCTGAAATGGGCCCACTTGTCACAAAAGATCATTTAGAAAAAGTTAAAAATTACGTTGAGATTGGTCTTAAAGAAGGTGCAGAACTAGTAGTTGATGGCAGAGAATTGAAATTACAAGGTTATGAAAATGGTTATTATATGGGAGGATGTTTATTTGATAAAGTGAAAAGCAATATGAGGATTTATAAGGAGGAAATATTCGGACCTGTGCTATCGGTTGTAAGAGCTAAAAACTTTGAAGAAGCACTTAAACTAGTAAATGATCATGAATTCGGAAACGGAGTAAGTATATTCACGAGGGACGGGGATGTAGGAAGGTCTTTTTCTAATAAAGCTAAAATTGGTATGGTTGGTATTAATATACCTATACCAGTTCCAATGGCATTTCATAGCTTCGGCGGTTGGAAGAGGTCTTTGTTTGGAGATCAGCACATGCATGGTCCTGAAGGGGTAAGATTTTATACTAAATTAAAAACAGTAACATCGAGATGGCCCGATGGTTTAAAATCAGACCCTGAATTTGTAATGCCAACAATGAAATAAATTATGATAAAAAAAATTACTCTAATAGGCGCTGGACAAATTGGTGGAACTTTAGCCCATCTAATTGCTTTAAAAGGTCTTGCAAATGTTGTTTTATTTGATGTAGCTGAAGGTATCGCAAAAGGTAAAGCTCTGGATATTGCCCAGTCATCTCCAGTAGAGGGATTCAATGTAAGCCTTGAGGGGACCAGTGATTATGAAAAAACAAAAAATTCCGATGTAATTATTATAACTGCAGGAGTTCCAAGAAAACCAGGAATGTCAAGAGATGATTTACTCGGAATAAATTTAAAAATTATCAAACAAGTCGCTGAAGGAATAAAAAAATCTTCACCAAATGCATTTGTAATTTGTATTACCAATCCCTTAGATGTAATGGTGATGGCACTGCAAAAGTACTCAGGTTTACCAGAAAAAAAGATAGTTGGCATGGCAGGAATACTTGACTCATCACGATTTATCTATTTCCTCTCCGAAAAACTTAAAATTAGAGTTGAAAAGATTAAATCTTTTGTACTGGGTGGCCATGGAGATACCATGGTAGCTATGTTAAATCATACTTTTATAGAAGGAAAGCCGATTAAAGAATTAGTAAATCAGGGAAAAATTTCTCAAAAAGACTTAGATGAATTAGTAGTAAGAACACAAAAAGGTGGGGCTGAAATTGTAAAATACTTAGAAAAAGGATCTGCATTTTACGCTCCAGCATCAGCAGGGGTAGAAATGGCTGAGAGCTACCTAAATGATTTAAAAAAAGAATTACCATGTGCTGCATTTTTAAATGGAGAATACGGTGTAAAAGGAATCTATGCGGGTGTCCCAGTTATTATTGGGAAAAATGGTGTTGAAAAAATTATTGAAATTAAATTATCTAGTGAAGAAAAAAAACAATTTGATCTTTCAGTAAAATCTGTCAAAGATTTATTTGAAGCCGGCAAAAAAATAGATAAAAGTCTTGAATAATTTGAACTATCTTAAAAATACAAATAAATCGAACTTAATTGGTTTAATTATTGTTGGTTTAGTAGCCGTAATGGTTAATCAGTATTATGGTAATCTTGGATTGTTTCCACACGACAGTCTATCACATTTCGAAACTGGAGCTAGAATAACAAAAGGGTTTCATCCATTTAAAGATTTTTGGATTGTCTCCGGTCCATTTATTGATTATTCACAAGCTTTTATATTTAGTATTTTTGGAATAAACTGGGATTACTATGTGCTTCATGCTTCTCTAATCAACGCACTAGTTTCATGTATAACATTCTCTATATTTAGATACTTTCAAATAAATTTTTTTAAAAGTATTTTTTTTTCGATATGTTTTGCGTTTTTAGCTTATCCTTCAAGCGGGACGCCTTTTGTGGATCATCATTCAGCTTTTTTGTCTTTAATAGGTTTATATTTCATAATAATAAACATTAAATATGAAACAAAATTATCTTCCTTCTTAATACCAATTTTTTTTATATTTGCTTTTTTTTCAAAACAAGTTCCGGCGATTTACATTGGTTTCCTATCTACAATTTTATATATTTGGTACATTTTTAAAAATAATCAATTACATCAAATAAGATATTTTTTTTATGGTTTTGCTTTTACTATTTTTTTATTGATTTTAATCGGATTTTCAAACGGCATTGAAATTAGCAGTTTTATAAAACAATACTTACTCTACCCCCAATCAATTGCATCTAACAGATTTGAAAATTTTAATATTTCAATATTTGGAATAATAGGAAATTTTAAATTTATTCTAATAAGCTTGGTAATATTTTTATATTTAAATATAAAAAAATTAAAATTAGACGGCATATTTGAAAATAAAAGCTTTTACTATACAGTAATAATTTGTAGCGCAACCCTTGTTCTTATATTTCATCAAATACTAACAAAAAATCAAATATTTATATTTTTTTTAATACCCCTTTTATTAGGATTATCAGAAGCAAATATTAAGAAAAAATATGTTTCTTATTTTGTTATTCTGTTCTGTTTATTTTGCACTGCAAAGTATCATGAAAGATTCAATGAAAAAAGAAAGTTCCACGAATTAGTTAATGTAGATTTATCTCAAGCTTTAAAAGGTGAGCTAATTGATGAAAAACTTAAAAATTTAAAATGGATTACACCTCAACATAATAACAATGTGATGGAAGAAATTAATAATATTAATAGTATCAAAGAAATTTTAAAAAATGATGGCAGAAAAAAAATGGTTTTAAGCAATTACTCTTTTCTCTCAGTAATTTTAGATGATGAATTTTTTTCTACTACGAGATGGCATACATTTGATGGAACAGACTATCCTCAAGTTGGGAATAAATATTTTGAGTCTTATAAAAAATTATTTTTAAAACATATAAATGAAAATAAAATTAAAATTATTTACACTGTTTTCCCAGTAAATAAAAATCAGGTTAGTGATGTTTTAAGTTCATCTTGCTTCGAAGAGAGGAAAGTAAATGAAATAGCAACGAGTTTTATTTTGAATGCTTGTGCAGAAATTAACTAATTTAATCTTAAATTTACTATTTAGCTTCTGAAATCTCTTTCTGAATTTTTTTAAAAAAATTATTTAATAGTTTTGCATCCTCAGGACTTAAAATCCTATCTTTTTTTATCCCATTTTGAATTTCTTTTTTTAGCTTATTTTCAACTTTCTTAAGATTTTCTTTGCCTAATATAGAATTAATTTTTTTTTCATAATTGTTTATTAGCGAACCAATGGTCAGTTTAAATACAACAATTAAAAGAAAGAAAACTATTAGTGATTTATAGATAAAGATCTTCACTTGTCTAACCTATCATCTTTTTTATAAAATTCATAAATTAATATATTACCTTTTTTTTTTGAAGAATACTTAACAAAATTTTTTGGTATAGTATATTTATCATCGATCGAAGTATTAACCTCACTATAATTATTATTAAATATATAGTCAGCTTCAGCGAAATCTTGTCCAGATATAATTAATTTACTTTTGAATTCGTCATTTAACATTTTTTTACTTAAATTTAAATTTGCAAAACTTGCAACACCAATTATAAGATTTGTTTTATGTTTGTTAGACTCGACAATATCTTTTAAAGCTTGTTTATTTGCCACTCCCCAGTAATCAATTTCAAATAAATCATTAGCTTTATTTTCATAAAGATTATTAAAATATATATATTGGTTAGGGTGGAGTTTTACTAAATTATAAACGTTGTTTAATATTATTATAATTAATAAAAATGGGAATATTTTAACAAGGCTATTTTTTCTTAGTTTGAAAGTACAAAATTCAATAAAATAAACACCCAAAATTACTAAGCCAGGAAATAAAAAGTACAGATGCCTCCAGCCATTATAAATTATTGAGTCGAATAAAAAGATTAAGAAGAGAGGGATAATTACACTAAATAAAATAAACAATAAGGTTCTCTCTCGGTCGCTTTTCCAAATATCTTGAGCACTTTTTTTATCGTCAATCTCAAATAACCTTTTAACAAATCTTGTAATTATAATTGATATTCCTAATAATGTAATTACCGATAAAATTATTGGCGTTGTAGCAAAAAAATAAACGTATGGGTAATGCCAAGGTAAATATTTATCTAAATAAAATTCGCCTAAATAAAATACATTTAATCCCCAGTCATATTTTGAAAAACTTTTTAGAGCAAAAATAATATTATGCAATGGTGACTCCCATAGAAAGGGCCAAAAACAATACAAAAATATCAATGTTAAAACTATGAATATTAACAATGAGTTTATTTTTTTTAAAAATAAATTTTGTTTCATTAATGCTTGAAAAAATACAAAAAAAATTATCAATAACATTAAATATATACCAATAACTCTTATATTTATTGTTAGAGATAGGATAAATGCAAGGCTAAGAGCGTTATAGTAATTTGATTTTTTTAAAAATTTTATAATAAATAAAATTGAGTAAATTACAAAAGATAAGAATACTAAGTCTTTATCGTTGTAGAAACTATCAGCAAATATTCTTGGAGATGAGTATAAAATTAATACACTTAAATAAGAAAAATATCTTTTTTTAAATACATTCAATGTAATAAAATAAAAACATATTAAAGAGGATAAAAATAATAAGTGAGTAATTAAATGTCTTAAGTAAAATATTTCAGCAAATTCACTTTTCTTAAATACGATTTCCACCACTGTTATTAAAAAAATTTCAAAAAACACTCCGTATTCTTTATAGGGATAAGCTTCTAGCTCTGGTATATTGTTAACCAGTTGAAAATTAAACCTAGTGTCTGGAAAAAAAAAATTAGCTATATAGTTTAATGACACAAGACCGTGCATCCTTGTGCTTTCTTCATCAATAGAAATTCCGTAATCTTTATATATAAACGTGCTTAATATAATTAATAACGGGAGAGTTAATATAATTAAAATATGTTTTTTTAAATGATCTTTTTTAATCATTTTCAAATTTATTAAATTGCTTTAGTATTCTAAATATGTTTCTTATCATTAACAAATAAAAAAATAAATCTTAAATGAGTTTAGCTATAGTCGTCCCAGTTTATAACGAAAAAAAAAATATTGTTAAATTACTTAATGATTGGAACAAAGAGGTTAAAAAAAATTATAAGAAAAAGTATAAATTTATAATAGTAGATGATGGATCAACCGATGGCTCTGATAAAGCTATAAAGTCAATTAAAAATAAAAACTTCTTTTATAAATTCCAAAAAAATTCTGGGCATGCTAATGCTTGTCTAAAGGGTTATAAAATTGCAATTAAATTAAAATTTAAACTAATATTACAAATAGATAGTGATAACCAATGTGATCCAATTTATTTCAAAGACTTTTTAAAGCTATCCAAAAACAATAAAATAATATTTGGGCATAGAACCTCACGTGAAGATGGATTTTTAAGGCTCATTTTTTCAAGAATATTGTCATTATTAATTTATTTTAAAACATTTATATTTGTTAAGGATGCGAATGTACCATATAGACTATTTACAAAAGATATTTTGTTAAAAGTTATTAAAAAAATTCCAACAAAAGTAATACTTAAAAATGTTTATTTGTCTTATTTGTTTGAAAAAAATTTTAAAATAAAATGGATAAACATGAACTTTAGAGAAAGATATTATGGTGAAACAACACATGGTTTTAAAAACTTAATTAAACAACTTTTAAATTTAATGTATTATATCTAAACTTATGAATATTCATGAACATCAAGCTAAAGATCTTTTAAGAGAATTTGGTGCACCAGTTTCTAGAGGTATTGTTATATACTCGCCTGAAGAAATAGATAAAAAAATTTTCAAGCTAAATTCAAAACAATTTGTACTAAAGGCTCAAATTCATGCAGGCGGCAGAGGTAAGGCAGGTGGAGTAAAATTAATTAAAAATATTAATGATTTAAAAACTGAAGCAAAAAAACTATTTGGCAAAACTTTAATTACTCATCAAACTGGGCCTTCGGGTAAAGAAGTGAAAAGACTTTATGTAGAAGAGGCATCTGAGATTTCAAAAGAATTTTACTTATCTTGTTTAGTAGATAGGGACTCTTCAAAAATTGCTTTTATAAGTAGTATTAACGGCGGTATGGATATTGAAAAAATAGCTATTGAAGATCCCAACGCGATAATTACAACAAAAATAGAACTAAAAGAAAAAGTAGAAGATAAAGATATAGAAAAAATTATTAAACCTTTCAATTTTGATAAAGATCAAACCAAAACTGCATTTAATTTGGTCAGGGCAATTTATAAAATTTTGGTAGAGAAAGATGCAAGCCTCATAGAAATTAATCCACTCATTATTACAAAAGATAAAAAAATAATTTGTTTAGATGCAAAAATAAATTTTGATGATAATGCACTTTTCAGAAGACCTGAAATTTTTAAATTAAGAGATTTAAACGAAGAAGAGCCAGCTGAAGTTGAAGCTAGTAAGTTTGATTTATCATATATTAAATTAAATGGTTCAATTGGTTGTATGGTAAATGGCGCTGGCTTAGCAATGGCGACAATGGATATAATTAAACTTTATGGTGAAGAGCCTGCAAATTTTCTTGATGTTGGTGGTGGAGCTAGTAAAGAAAAAGTTAAAGCAGCATTAAAGCTAATATTAGATGATAAAAATGTTAAAGGAATTCTTATAAACATATTTGGAGGAATTATGAGGTGCGATGTATTAGCCCAAGGAGTAGTTAATGCTGCAAAAGAATCTCGAATTGACACTCCTTTAGTTGTTAGATTGGCGGGAACAAACTTTAAAGAAGGAAAAGCAATATTAGAAAAATCAGGATTAGATATACTTCCCGCAGGAGATTTAAATGACGCTGCAAAAAAAATCGTTAAGGCTATAAAATAGATGTCAATATTAGTTAATAAAAGTACCAAAGTAATTTGTCAGGGATTTACTGGGACACATGGAACATTCCACTCAGAACAATCGATAAAATATGGCACGCAATTAGTTGGCGGTGTCACTCCAAAAAAAGGAGGACAAAAACATTTAGGTTTACCGGTTTTTAATTCAGTTTTAGAAGCTAAAGAGGTTACAAATGCTGACGCAACAATGATATATGTGCCCCCAAAATTTGCAGCTGGAGCCATAATTGAAGCAATAGATTCTAATATCAGTTTAATAGTCTGTATTACTGAAGGCATTCCAATTATGGATATGTTGAAAGTAAAATCCTCACTTAAAAAAAGCAAAAGTAGACTAATTGGACCTAATTGTCCTGGGATCATTACACCAGATGAATGCAAAATAGGAATAATGCCTGGCAATATTCATAAAAAAGGATCAGTTGGAATTGTTTCGCGTTCAGGCACTTTAACATATGAGGCTGTAGCTCAAACTAGTGCAAATGGAATGGGCCAGTCCACGTGTATAGGTATAGGAGGAGACCCAATCAATGGCACTAACTTTATAGACTGTTTAGATTTGTTTTTAAAAGATGATGAAACTAAGTCTATTGTAATGATAGGTGAAATAGGAGGTACGGCTGAAGAAGAGGCTGCTGAATTTATTAAAAAATCTAAAATCAAAAAACCGATGGTAGGTTTTATTGCTGGCCTTACCGCACCACCAGGAAGGCGAATGGGTCATGCTGGCGCAATAATATCTGGTGGAAAAGGTGGTGCAAATGATAAGATCGAAACAATGAAATCTGCAGGAATTACTATTTCGAAATCTCCAGCAGATATAGGTAAGACGCTTTTTGAAAAACTTAAGGCTTGATTTTATAGAATTTGTGATATTATTAATTATTAATGTCAGTTGATAAGAATAATCAAAAGTATAAAAAGACCTCATTTTTAACAGGAGTAAATAGCGACTATA
>MDTD01179099.1_pt1 | contig 10066 bp, 11 predicted proteins | sample 811221 | NCBI WGS metagenome assembly MDTD01 (sample SAMN05326646, study PRJNA326480) | marine metagenome | isolation source: seawater | place: Pacific Ocean: South West | collected 2011
TAAATATTATCGTGAAAAATTCATTCTCATCATTAAAAAATAAATTTATACCAGGAAATGCCCTGGAAAATGAAAAAATACAAGAAACAAAATCAACAAATATAAATGTCCTTTTAAATAGAGTAAAATTAGATAAAAAAAAAGAAAGCAGAAAAAAAATACTATTTACAGCAGTTACCTCGATAAGTGTGATATTATTTGGGGCTTTAGTATTTTAAAAAATTTTTAAAGGAATATATTTAAAAATCATTGAAATCACTGGTAAATTTATTTTGGATAAGATTTATTTTTAGTTTCCATTATATTAAAAAAATAAAGTGATAAAGTATTGAAATTTTCAAATAAAATTTTATGAAAAAAATAAATATCATATATTTATTACCAGAGATGAAAGGTGCTTCTGGTGGAGCAAAAGTTATATATAAACACTCGTCAATTCTGAATAATTTAGATCAAAATATTTCCTCAAGCGTTAATCATTTAAAAAAAAAGATAAGTTATAAAATAACAACATCACTATCTAAAAAATTTAAATTATTTGAGCAAAAAAATTCAGGCTGGGAGGGAAAAAAAATGAAAATTTCCAAAAAATTTAATCCCAGTGATAAATGGATGATGAATAAAGTTGTTTTTGGCAAATCTCTAAACTTCGATAAGAAAAGAGACTTCTTAATTATTCCAGAAATTTGGTCTCATTTCGCGGAAGACATGGAATTAAGAAAAAAAAAAATAAATTATGCAATTTTTGTTCAAGGTTTTTTTCATATGCAATCTACAAACGACTTCATAAAATTAAAAAATTCCTATAAAAATGCAAAATTTATCTTATCTGACTCACTGTATAGCATTAAATGTATCAAAGAAATGTTTCCAGAATTTAAAGATAAGTTAATTAGATTAAATTTTTCAATTGATAATAAGAAATTTAGAATCAAAAAAAAATACAACCTAATAACTTATATGCCAAGAAAACTTGGGAACCACTCAACTCTTTTACTTTTTTATTTAAAAAATTTACTTCCAAAAAAATGGAAGATAGTTGAATTACACAACATGAGTGAAAAAAAATTAATAGAAACTCTAGGTAAATCAAAAATTTTTTTATCTTTTTCAAATTTTGAAGGTATAGGGATTCCACCTATAGAGGCGGCGTTATCAGGAAATAAGGTTATAGGATATACTGGTGCTGGAGGAGTAGAATATTGGAAAGGAAAAATTTTTAAAAAAATTGAAAATGGAGAAATTGCTGAATTTGGTCAAAAAGTCTTAAATGAAATAAAAAACTATAATTCATTATGGATTAATAAAACAAGAAAAGAAAGAAATAAAATTGCCTATCAATACTCTAAAAACTTAGAATTGAAATCTTTAAATAAGTTAATCAAAAAAATTAGACTAAGTCTTAAATAATAAATTTTGTATAAATTCCTTTAAATACACTGTGGCAATAATAGAATGTACAAATATTAAATTTTAATTATTATAAGTATAATTTCTTATAAGAAATTGTAATTGCGGAACTTTAATAAATTATAAAATAGGAATGCAATTATGAAACAAATATCAAAAAAAAGACATCTAGCCAAAACCATAACATGGAGAATAATAGCGAGCCTAGATACATTTTTAATAGCTTGGTTTATAACAGGGAAATTTGATTGGGCAGGTACAATCGCTGGTATTGAAGTTTTAACTAAAATGTTCTTATACTATTTCCATGAACGAGCATGGTATAAATTTAGTAAATTTGGTGTCATTAAATAAGTCATTTTACAAAATCTTGTGTAGAGAATAAAATAAAAGTAGTATATAGCAACGTTATTTTAATGGCGGGGTAGCTCAGTTGGTTAGAGCGCAGGACTCATAAGCCTGAGGTCAGTGGTTCGATCCCACTTCCCGCTACCAAATTTTAATATGTAAATTATTCTCTTATTTTTTATTTAATGAAAAAAATATTTAAATTATTCAAATCCTCTAAGAGATATTCGATTAAATGGGACAATTATTTTGAAATTTATGAAAAAATTTTAAAAAAATTTATAAATAAAAAAATTACGCTTGTTGAAGTTGGGGTGGGGGATGGCGGTTCTTTATTTATGTGGAGAAATTTTTTAGGAAAAAAAGCAAACATAATTGGAATAGAAATGAATCCTGACTCAAAAAAGTTAGAGAAATTTGGATTTAAGATATTTAATGGAGACCAATCAGATAAAAATTTTTGGAAAAAATTTTACAAAAAAGTTGGTAAAATTGATGTTTTAATAGATGATGGGGGTCACACAAATCTTCAACAAATAACAACTCTAATGGAATCATTACCTTTTATAAAAAGAGGTGGAACAATAATAGTAGAAGATACTCACACAAGTTTTATGAATTATAAAGGATTTAAAAATCCATCAAAACATTCTTTTATAAATTTTAGCATAAAATTAATTGAAAATATTCATCGCAGAAATCCAATGTTAAGAAAAGAAATAAACCAATTTTCAAAAAACATTTTTTCAATAGAATACTTTGACTCAATTGTTTGTATAAATATAAGTAATGCTAAACTTAGAAAAAGTAAAAACTTAGAAAATAACAAGAAACTTAGAAATTTTTTTATTGATTATAGATTTAAAAGAAGTGATTTCAAAAATTCAAAAAAAAATATTTTCATAAAAAAAATTATTAGTTTTATTTCAAAAAAAAGCCTAATTTATAGAATTTATGAAAATTTGAAAATTAATAAATATTCGAACAAACTTGATCATTAGTATTTCTTTAATATTTTATTCATCCTACTAAGATTCATAGTTTGTTTTAATGGATAATTTTTACCAAAAACTTTTCTTGCAGAAATTGATTGAATTTTTTTATTTGTTTTTTTAGCAAAGTTAAGGACAGTATTTTTAGGTCCACCAATATTAATAATTCCTCTGTGATTAATTAATCTTAACAAATTTTTTGCCAGTTCCTCATGAAACATAAAATTCATTTCCACATCTTTAAATGCTTTTTTATGGACGAAAGGTTTTTCGGTCATACATAATCTCAAAATTAAAGATTTTTTATATAGCTGCACTGAGCATTCCCCACCTAACTTTGATATTGCATAATTATTAATTGGTAACAGAGGGTCATTCTCTGAGTAATTACCTCTTATTCCTGGATAAACATAATTTGTTGAAAAATAAATTAATTTAATATTGTATTTGTCACAAGCTTTTACGATATTTGCAGTTCCTATAATATTGGTTGAAATACTTTTTTTAATATCTTTGTCATGTATTTTCATTGGTCTCGATAAAGCAGCACAATGAATTAGATAATTAGGCTTAGATTTTTTTAAATATTTATCAATAGAATTAAAATTTTCTATATTAAGTTCTTTTTTAGATGGATATTCAATTTTGAAATTGTGCTCAATTTCTTTAAAAGATTTAGCAAATCTTCCAGAGCCTCCTGTGAATACAATTTTTTTCATATTATTTTTGGTTGGGGGGTATGAGTTATAAATTTGCCTCCTTCTGAAATAAATTTTTTTTCTTTTTTAAAAATTTCTTCTTTAAAATTCCATGCTCCTAAAAAAGCATAATCGATTTTATTTTTATCCAAGCCCCTATATTTGTAAATTGGGATTTTTGTCCCCGGAGTAAATTTATTTTGTTTATCAAAGGTTGTATCTAAAAAATATGGTATATAATTTTTTCCTATTTTGCAAAAATTGAGGATTGTTGTGGATTTTGCGGTAACACCATATCCTACTATAATTTTCTTTTTTGCTTTTAACTTTTCAAATAGATTTTTTAATTTTTGTCTAGATCTGTAAACCCTTTTAGCAAATGCGTGATAAGTCTTTAATTTTTTTAGACCAAATTTAATTTCTTTACTTCTGTTACTTTTAACACTTGGGTTGATTTTAATATTACATCCTTTTTTCTTAATAAAATAACGATTTGAACCTCCATGAATTTTTAGATTTTGAATATGAAAAACTTCAAAATTATGTTTTTTAAGAATATTTTCTATACCAATAAGAGAGAAAACATAGATATGTTCATTATAAAATTGATCATAAGTATTTCTCTTAAGGCATTCTAAAAGCGAGGGATCTTCCAAAATCACTACGCCGTTATCTTTTAACAAAATATTGATAGACTCAAACACTTCGTCAAGATCTTGAATATGGCTTATAGTATTTGCAGAATAAATCAAATCAATCATCCCCTTTCTTTTTAAAATTTTTTTAGCTATTTTCTTATTCCAATATTCAGCGTATGTTTCAAAACCAATTTTTTTTGTAATTTTTTCTACATTTGAACATGGCTCGATACCAATAGTTTTATTCTTCGAAAAATTTTTCAAAAAACTTCCATCATTGCTCCCAATCTCTAAAATTTTTTTTGGTTTAAATCTCTTTTTTATAATTTTTGATAAAATTTTAAATGACTGTATCATTGTTTTTGACATAGAGGATCTATATGGATAATTTTTATTAAACATTATTTTACTTGATAAGGGTTTATTTATAGAAACTAATTTATTTTCAATATTAAAACCCACTTTTAATCTATATTTTTTCTCTTTATTATTTAATTGAAACTTTTTCAAATAATTATTTGCAAGTGGTTGTGCACCTAGATCTAGAAAATTTTTATATTTTTTCACTTAAATTTTCCTTTCTTAAATCATTAAAAATTATAGGCCATTCAAGACAATTTGCATATTTATTAAACCAAAATGGCAGAAATCTTTCTGCTAAAAAAGCGTAAATTCTCATATTGGAATATCCGTCTAAATCAAAACCAAAAATTTTTTCACATTCAAAAAGCCAGTTGAAGACTGTTTCATAGTAATTTATAATCAACTTTTTAGATCTACAGATGAACATATTTCCTTGATTAAACGAGTTGTTTAAATTTACAAATTCTCTAAAATCTTTTCTATCCCTCGGATCCAAAATATCAATCGCTTTATCAAGTACACCATTTCCATGAAACATATCAAAATGAAATTTAATACTTCGATTTCTTTCGAATATTGCTTTAGGATTTCTAATTAGTGAAAGTTTTCCATATTTTAGAATTTTTATCCATTTTATGTGACTCATTTCTATTTTATTCCCTAAGATAACATCATAATTTTTCCAAGATTCTTGAACATTATTTAAAATAGAATCTTTAAATCTTTGATTTTTAGTAATTTCACTTTGATTATTAGACCAGAATCTTCTATAAGCACAAAAACCTATCCAGTCCTCATCCTTAATATTTTGTATTTCATTTTTCCATAACCAATAATGAAAAGTGTATTCCCCATAGTATTTGTTTTTGTTTGAGATGTTTTTACCCGATTTGTCAGTCAACCAGCCTTGATCGAAAACTTCTTCTCCAAGACCAACTGGAATATAATTAATATCATTTAATTTTTTTAGAAGTTCATTATGTATACAAATACAAAACATTTTTAAGTTACTCATTTCAAAAAAGATATATTGCAGTTATTAATTATTCTTATTTATTCCTACGTTATACAATTAATTTTGCCAAATAATTTGAATAATCACATTTTCCATAAAACTTAATAGACTTTTTTATATGGAATTTATTAATCCATTTGTTATTAAAAGCAATTTCCTCCAAGCATGCAATTTTCATCCCTTGTCTATTTTCAATTGATGAAACAAATGTGCTTGTTTTATAAAAATCTTCCATTGAACCAGTATCTAGCCATGCCCCACCTCTACCAATTAGATCTGAATATAAATTATTTTGTTTTTTATAAAAATTTAACAAATCAACAATCTCAATTTCTCCTCTTTTTGAGGGCTTTAATTTTTTTGCTAATTTAACAACTTTGTTATCAAAAAAATATAGGCCGGTTATAGCTAGATCAGAGACAAATTTATTAGGTTTTTCAACTATTTTTAATATTTTGTTATTCTTATTTATTTTAGCAACACCAAATAACTCTGGTTTTAAAACCTTATGTAAAATAATTTTTGCTCCTTTTTTTAATTTAGTGCTATTTAACAATAATTTAGAAAGATTTTGTCCATAAAAAAAGTTATCACCTAAAATTAATGCAACATTATTTTTACCAATGAATTTCTCACCAATTAAAAAAGCTTCCGGTAAGCCTTTAGGTTCATTTTGTTCTGCATATGTAATTTTAATTCCAAGATTATCACCGTTTGGAATAATTTTTTTATATTGATTAAGTTGACCTTTGTTAACAATAATCAAAATATCTTTAATTTTTGCTAACATTAATATTGAAAGGGGATAAAAAATCAAAGGTTTGTCATAAATTGGTAATAATTGTTTGTTTACTGCCTTCGTAAGTGGGCTCATTCTGGTGCCTTTACCTCCAGCTAATATAATTCCCTTTTTAATCATTTAATTCCCAGTCTGTTAATAATATCTTTTTTTGCGAAATTTTTAAAATATTTTTGATTTTCTAAATACCAAATAAAAGTGTTCATAATTCCTTTTTCGAAAGAATATTTGGGTAACCATTTAAGTTTGTTTCTTATTTTGTTACTGTCAAGAGCATACCGAAAATCATGTCCTGGTCTGTCTTTCACAAATTTGATTTTAATTTTTTTATTGTGTTTTAAAATTTTTTTAGAAATAGATAAAATTTTTTTTGAAATTTGTAAATTAGTCAAATTATAATTTGATCCAATATTATAAAATTGTCCTACTTTTCCTTTTTTATAAACTTTTAATAATGCTTCACAATGATCTTTTACATAAATCCATTCCCTTGAATTCTTTCCTTTACCGTAAATTGGAAGATCTAAATTATTTAAAACATTGTAAATTAATTTTGGAATTAGTTTTTCAGGATGTTGTCTTGGTCCATAATTATTTGAACAATTGGTAACCATAGCCGGTAAATTAAAAGTTCTAACATAGGAATACACTATATGGTCTGATGATGCTTTACTAGCAGCATATGGAGAACTAGGTTTGTATTGCCAAATTTCGGAAGATCTACCTTTAAGTATGTCACCATAAACTTCATCAGTGGATATATGTATTAATTTAGTTGATCTATTTTTTTTATGATATTTTTTAAAAGCCTCTAGTAAATTAAAAACTCCCAAGGTATTAGAATAAAAAAATTCTTTTGGCCCATCTATTGATCTGTCAACGTGGGTTTCGGCAGCTAAATTAAATATACCATGGGGTTTAAATTTGTTTAAAATTTCTAAGATTTTTTTTTGATCATTTATATTTGCTTTAATAAATGAATAATTTTTGTTCTTAATAAAATCTTTAACGTTATAGCTATTTGAAGCATAGCTAATCTTATCAATATTTAATACTTTAAATTTTTTTGATAATAGTAGATCGACTAAATTACTTCCAATAAAACCCAACCCTCCGGTAACGATAATTTTTTGCATATAATTTTTTACATCAATAAAAAAAAAAGTATATAAGTATGTTTAATATTTTATGCACAAATATTCATCTAAATTAACTATCAATATTTTAACATTCAAAACAGACAAAAAAATTTTGAAGAATTGTATAAATTCAATCGATAGATCTATCTCAATAAATATTATTGAAAATTCTAAAAAATTTAAAGATGAAATTTATTTCAAAAAAATGAGAAAAAACATTAGAATTTTTTGTACCGGACAAAATTATGGATATGCCAAAGGTCATAATTACGGTTTTTCAAAAGTAAAAAACCGTTATGTTTTAATTTGTAATCCAGATGTTATATTTAAAAAAAATTATTTCAAAAATTTATTAAAATTTATAAAAAATTCAGAATTTGAATTAATTGGGTCTCAATACTCAAAAAAAGATATGTTCAAGCCAGCTTATGGTTTATTTTATGAAAAGCAAATAAATCCATATTTACCTAAAGAAAAGTTTGGGCTTCAAAAAGTTGATTGGGTAGTTGGTTGTACACTTCTATTTGATTTAAAAAAATTTTCAAATAAAAAAATTTTTGATGAAAATTTCTTCATGTTTTATGAAGAAACAGATTTATGTAAACGAATTCTTTCAAAAAGTGGTAAAATTTATAGTGGAAGCAATTTATTAATTAATCATCTTGGCGAAAAAAGTTCATTTGCAGCTAGTCCAAATTTTAAAATAGATTATATTAAACTGAGAAATTGGCATTTGATGTGGTCATCTTTTTATTTTAAAAAAAAACATTATGGTTATTTATATTCTTTAATAAATCATACACCTTTTATAATAAAAGATTTATTTAAAACAATTTTTTATCTTATTTTCCTCAAAAGAAAAAAATATATAAAACATTATTTTAGATTTTTAGGTTTATTCAATTCAATTGTTGGTAATAAATCAAATTACAGAGTCCATAATTAATGAAAAAATTTTTTTTAAATTTTAAATTTTTTTATTATTTTTATAAATTGATAAAAATTTATAGAAATTCAAAAAAAAAATTTCATTTAGCCGAATTTGGTGAGGATATATTTGTAAGAAGATTTTTTAAAAAATTAAAAAAAGGATTTTACGTTGATGTTGGATCATATCACCCAATTAAAGGGTCTTTAACATATGACTTATATAAAAAAAAATGGTCAGGTTTAAATATAGATTTGAGTAAAATATCAATTGATCTTTTTAAAATATCAAGATCAAGGGATATAAATATAAGGGCAGCTATAACAGACCATGATGGCAAAACTTTTTTTTACGAAAATTCTCCAATAAATCAGCAAAATTCATTAATAGAAAATTCTGATGCAAAAAAAGTTGAAGTTGACTGTTTTAAATTAAACACGCTTCTCGAAAATTACAAAATTGAAAAAATTGATTATCTAAATATTGATGTGGAAGGTAATGAATTTAAAGTTATCTCTACATTTGATTTTATAAAATATAATCCAATTTTAGTTTCGGTAGAATTTAATGACTATGATTTTGATAATTTAATTAATTCAAAAACACATAATCTAATGCAACAAAATAATTATAAGATTATAGCTAAATTCGGAGTAACATGTTTTTATACAAAATCAGAAAATATTGAAAAAATTGGCACTATGATGAGTATTTAAAACTTGCTAATGTCCAGGAAATTCAATTAAATTCTCTACATTATAGTTTTTTTTTATTAATTTTTTGCATCCATTTAAATCAAATAGGTTAATCACAAAAATAAAACATGCAACTTTACCACCAGAAATTTCAGTTAATTTAGCTGCTGCCTCCGCTGTACCTCCAGTTGCAATTAAATCATCAATTATTAGGACATTATCATTTTTTTCAATAGAATCTTTATGAACCTCAATTGTTGCGGTACCATATTCAAGTTCAAAATCAATAGAGTGAACTTCATCTGGTAATTTATTCTTTTTTCTCAACATAATAAAAGGTTTTTTCAAAATATAAGAAACAGCGGACGCAAACACAAAGCCCCTAGACTCGATCGCAGCTATTTTATTAAATTTATATTTTTTAGATTTTTCAACTATTTGATTAATTGTTTCTGCAAAAGCTTTTTCATTTTTAATTAATGTGGTTATATCCCTAAACAATATCCCCCTTTTAGGATAGTCGGGTATAGATCTAATAAAATCTTTTAAATTCATAATAGTTAATTATAAATCTATAAATAAATTAAATTTTTAACATGACAATAAATAAATTAGCAGTTATCGGAGGAAGTGGCTTATATGATGTAGAAGAATTTAAAGAAAGGGAGCTAATTGATTTAAATACTCCTTGGGGCAAGCCGTCTGATAGAATTTTAAAAACAAAATTTCAAGATAAAGAGGTTTTTTTTTTACCAAGACATGGAAGAGGTCATTTTATATCTCCTTCAAATATAAATTTCAGGGCAAATATTGATGCTCTTAAACAATTAGGTGTAACTGACATCGTTTCAATTTCTGCTGTTGGATCATTGAAGGATGAATTGCCTCCTGGAAAATTTGTTATAATTGATCAATTTATAGATCGAACTTTTGCGAGAAAAAAAACTTTTTTTGATGAAGAGATAGTCGCGCATGTTTCAATGGCACATCCAACATCTAGTGGTTTGATGAATGCTTGTGAAGAGGCTATAAAAAAAGAAA
>MDTD01187038.1_pt1 | contig 10066 bp, 6 predicted proteins | sample 811221 | NCBI WGS metagenome assembly MDTD01 (sample SAMN05326646, study PRJNA326480) | marine metagenome | isolation source: seawater | place: Pacific Ocean: South West | collected 2011
AGAGTTTCTGCCTGAAATTTTATCTTCATGCTTGAAATTAACTCTTGCAGAAACTGATATTGCTCTGTTCAGTTTGTGCTGAACCCATGCATTGAGTTCGAGTGTGTCACCAAAATACCAATCCGCATGTTCAACAACGGATTTGGCCCTTATTTGGCCGCCAACTACCCAGCTGTTATGCATGTTCCTTACGTTGGTGATGGCTCCTATCAGTCGTGTCGCCTTGTCCCCAATTTGCATTCCATAGGGCAGTATCATTTCTTTCCGGATATTCATGGGCGTAAGGATGGCACCTTGTTCGTTGATTTTACCAACAGATTTGTCAACCGTTATCTCGCCATGCCACCGGTTCGCAGGGGTCTCGTGGATTTTGAACAGAGCACCAAGTGAAAAATTTGAAATGTCACTTGAGGAGGTAGAGAAAGAGCCAATCAACTTTCGGCCCATCATAGGCTGATAAGTATTTAGATCCATATCTTTCGACATAAACATGCCCATTAGCATTAGCGTAACTGAATCAGAAGGGGCATACATTCCTCCGATCATAGCCATAGACATGGTCATATTCTGGGGAACGATTGATAATTTTGGGGGCATTGCAGATAGTGGGTTAGGCATTACCTTCACGTCTTCATTTGATATCGCAGCCCCCTTGAAACGGTTACCTCTCATCGACATGTAAGTGTATCTTACTGACAGCATAGACTCGCCAGATTTGTGGAAGTGATCTCCCATGACGCCGATGGGAGCATGTTCAATAGCGGAGGAGCCTGCAATGCAAGTGCCGACGTGAAAAAGCAGAATAAGATATACTAGTTTGTGATGCATTATTTCACCCCAAGTTTCAAATTATGGGGAAATGTAATGGTGTGAATTTTTTAAGCAATACCCCCGCAGGGTAAAATGTACTGCTAAAGTAATCGTGAGGACGGACATGGATAATCCTTGTCACAGAGATAGAATCGCCAATTTGAAAAGAATCGAGGGGCAGATTAGAGGTATCATTGCCATGATTGAGGACAAGAGGTACTGCATCGATATTCTAGATCAGCTAAAAGCCGTTAAAAATTCTATTTCCAGCGTTGAACATAATATTTTAGGTAAGCATATGTCCGCTTGTGTGCGCGAATCTCTTATTGATTCGGAAAAGTCAGATGAAAAGATTGATGAGTTGATAAAACTCTTGAAACGATAGCGATAAAGACAAATGAGCTTCTATTTTTGTTGTCGATATAGCAGTTTTTATCTCATGAGCAATTGCCGCAGTGAGAACTGATCTTTAGCCATAGTCTTGCGCGATTTCACCTGACCGAATTAACTGCTCTCAGTAAACGACCCATCGGCTTCTGTCCTAGGTCAGCGTTAAATTGATCATTTTCCCAAGCACTCTGGCCGCCAATCATTACCAATTCGACCACACCGTCCGATCGGTTGACCAGTTGTTCATGGCTAAATTCTTTACGATAAATGCGCTCGGTACTTGCTTCGCCATCATATTCTGCGAGCTTTTTGGGGTTGATTAAAACGAGGTCTGCCACATCACCTTGATCGATGGTGCCGCCCTCAACACCAAACACATCGGCTGCATCCTTTGTCAGGCGTCTGACCATATAGCTGACATCCCGGTCCCCCCCTTGAGATGCCAGCTTAAGGCTACGCAGGTTGACATCGTAGAATGCCATGTTGGTCAGATGGGCCCCGCTGTCATTAAAGCCCGGTAGAAGAAAAGGGTTCATAAGCAACTCGCGCACCGTCTCCAGGTTGCGGTTGGCGGTAGTGGTGCTCCAAGTTAGATCCTTGTCAAAGGATCGTAGCATTTGCAGCATAAAGTCTCCTTCGTCTTCGATCCACCCGAATTCCTTTTGAACTGTTTGAAGTTCACCCTCTTGCATGTTTGGAGGATACTGACCTGAATTGATTTCGTTTACCCGGTCGAGGACTGCCTGAAGATCCATACCTTCCCAGCTAGTTTGCGGACACCGTTCCAACTGCATATCTGCGAGAGTCCGATTAAAGGCATAGTCCTCCAAATTTAACTTTCGCTTCAGGCGAGCAAGGGTCCAACCTTTCTTACCATTCATCCACATAGCCTTAAATGATTTGGCATAGTTCGGGTCATTGAGAATTGCGCGGCGACCTTCGCGATCCTCGAGGTCAGTTTCATTGAGGCGGCGCAGCTCGGGGATTTCTTCTGCCAGTGGCGTCACTGCACCATCTGCCCAAGTTTTAAACGGCGCGCCAAGGGCTTGCATGTGAAAATCTCCCTTGACTAGCCAAGAGTTGAGCAATCGAGACAAAATCTTAGCCAGACGGGCAAGGCGCCAGTTGTTTGCTATATCCAAGGCTGCAACCACAGTCGTGCGTAAGGGCTTGCCATACAAGCGGCCGCTGGTTAGGAGAAACGTTTTTAATGTACCGAATACGCTGTCTTTTGGTGGGGTGGCTTGCCATAAGGCCCCTCGCTCTCGCACCACTCCCGCAAGCGCTTTGAGCTCTGCAAACTTGGAAAACTGGGTGGGAATGGTTTTTTCACAATGTGGTTGCGCCGCTAGATAATGGAAGGGCAGTGCATCGGTAGAGAGTCCCGCATAGCCAAGCTGAAGGCCTTCGCGGAGAGATTCTTTCATCGCCTCTAGCTCATAACTCGTTGGGTCGCGAGTGATACTATTTTCAAAACCCATTTTCTCTATGCGAAGCATTGAGTGGGGAAATAGCGCCACCACATTTGGGCCCAGGTTAAGCTGTTCCAAATGGTCTAGGTAATCTCCCGGGCTGCTCCAATTAATTTTGTCGGCACAGTGGCGCAGCACATGTTTTGGAATATTTTCGACGCGGGCGTAGCAGCTAACGATAGGATCATTAGTTCCGTCGCGCTGGGCGCCAAAAGCGAGACCAAGGCTGCAGTTGGCAATCACCACGGATGTCGTGCCATGGCGCGTGGATTCTGGGAGTCCTGGGGCCAATTCCAATTCCAGATCATAATGAGTGTGGATATCAAACAGTCCTGGGAGCAGCCAAAGGTCTTGCGCATTAATTACTCGACTGGCTTGGGTCGCATTAAGATTCTTCCCGCGAGCGATGATGTGGCCGTTAGCAATAGCGACATCCTCAATAACGGGTTGTTCGCCCCTGTTAAAAACTTTCGCATTTTTAATCAATGTGTCGAATGGTTTCGACTGGGATTGAGTCATTGTATTGCTCTTGTAAGTTGTAGTGGTCTGCAGCTCGGGTCAGGAAACTGACGATGCAGAGTATTGCATCAAGATTAATTTGACTCAAGAAAGTAAATGGACACTCGGACTGTTTTATATCAATATAAGATAAATTATCGAAAAAATACTATGGTATTAGCGCCCGTACAACCCAGTTTCAGAGCAGAACTATGGCGTTCACGTGGTGAATATCAATCGCTTCTGGGTCATCAAATTTTCTGCATGGATAGTGGCGCAAATCAGTCTTTTAATTCGAGATCACCCACTGTATTGTTGCTCCATGGTTTTCCCACTTCCAGCTGGGACTGGCTAACAATATGGGAAGGTCTAAGAAAAAATTATCGGGTTATTGCACCGGATATGCTGGGGTTCGGTTTTTCGGATAAACCAAATAATCATAACTATAGTATCCACGGTCAGGCTGACATTGTCGAGGCATTGGTCACTGCAAAAGGGCTTGAGAATTTTCATGTGTTAGCCCATGACTATGGGGACACCGTTGCTCAAGAGCTTCTGGCACGTCAATTAGAAGGTATAGGCGCGGGAGAATGGCTGTCCTGCTGTTTTTTAAATGGCGGATTATTTCCAGAGACTCATCGGGCGCTCTTTATTCAAAAAATTTTGCTAAGTCCAATAGGTGGGTTGCTCAATTATTTCAATGGCTATGCTAGGTTCTGTAGCAGTTTCAGTTCGGTCTTTGGCAACGACTCTAAACCCTCTGAGCATCAGTTAAACGAATTCTGGTGGCTGATTAATTACAACAATGGAAAACATATTTTTCATAATTTAATTACCTATATGCGTGACCGCATGCATCATCGAGAGCGCTGGGTGTCCGTGCTGCAAAAATCCAGCATTCCTCTCGCGCTCATTAATGGTTCGGCGGATCCCGTTTCCGGCACCCATATGGTTTGCCGTTACAAGGAATTGCATTGCCGACTTGATTATTGCGTTGAGCTTTCGACGATTGGCCATTACCCTCATGTAGAGGCTCCTCAGGATGTGTTAACCCATTATCAGAAATTTCTTTATGGCTCAAATTATTGAATCATTCCGTTAGGTAGCTGCAAAAAATTGCGCATTAGCCAGTTGGATGCATGCCTTTTTAGGAGGCCTCTGATCAGAAAACGCCGGTTCATTTGACACTGGAGTACTGGAAATGAGAGTCTGCTGGACATGCCGTTGCATAGCAATGATTGGAGAATCATCTGGAACTGCAATATTCTGCGTTAGAGTATGGCAAGCTGATACTTATCGATAACTGAATATTATTCTGAGTTGAGATAGTTATCTTCTCGACTGACGATGGGTGATCAGATATTGTTCATAGATATGAGGTGGCTAAAAAATGACAGACCGAGATAATCTTAGTTGGAAAGAATTTGAACGGGTTGACCTCAGAGTTGGAACGGTGGTCTCGGCAGAATTTTTTGAAGAGGCCATTAAACCGGCCATCAAGCTGAGCATTGATTTTGGTGCCGAAATAGGAATTAAAAAGTCCTCCGCACAGATCACGGATCATTATGAGCCAGAGACGTTAGTTGGAAAACAGATTGTTGCAGTTGTTAACTTCCCGAAAAAACAGATCGGTCCGTTCATGTCGGAATGTCTGGTGATGGGATTTGTGCAAAGTGGTGGGGACATTATACTGGCTATTCCCGATAAACAGGCCCGCAATGGCTCTCGTATGGCTTAGACATAACATTGCGATTCACTAATATGTCAGTCACGTAATTCTGAAAATCTGACTATGGTTATTTCGATCAGAAAATTTTAACAGGAGCTTTTTTGTCATGCGGAGCAAAATCAACTGGCCTCATTTCGCCGGCTTCTCTTTGAAGTGTCAAATGTGATTGAAGACGCTTTTCCTAGAATTGCAAAGAACAATAATAAGGTTGCCTTAGTGGATTCCGATGGCGCCCATACATATGACAGCATAAATGCCAGAATAGCTTTATTCGCTGCGGGTATTCTTGAAGACAGGCAAGATTTGCAAGAAGAGCGTATCGCCTTTCTTATTCCAGCAAGCCTGAATTATGTAACTGCCCTTCTGGGCATTTGGCGCGCGGGTGGAATTGCGGTACCGCTAAATATCTCGTCCGCAGAGGCTGAACTTGAGCATTATCTCGGCAGCATTGGTGTAACTCGATTGATTGCCCATGCTGAATGCCATGGCCAGCTCCACAAGCTATGTAGGCAGCTAGGGATTAGACTTCTTGCAATTGATGAAGTGTTGGCTTTTGAGTGCACTGATCTGCCTAGCCTTTCTCCGGAAAGGTCCGCGATGATACTTTTTACGAGTGGTACTACCGATAAACCGAAAGGAGTGCTCACAACTCACAAAGCAATTCGAGCGCAAATTTTAACTTTGCTTGATGCATGGAAGTGGTCAAGGGGAGATGTTATTCCATTGTTTCTTCCGCTACATCATGTTCACGGCATCATCAACGTCCTATGCTGTGCACTGTGGTCAGGGGCCAAAGTGCATATGATGCCGAAACTTGATCTGGATGGAATTTGCTCCGAGGTGATATCGGACACCTATAGCATATTTATGGCAGTACCCACGATCTATGTGAAACTGATAGAGCACTTAGAACTCCTAGATATCGATGTCTCAAGAGCTATCGGAGATGGTTTTGGGCGAATGCGTTTAAATGTGTCTGGCTCTGCAGCCTGTCCGGTCAATGTTTTCAACCAATGGAAAAAGCTAACCGGGCAAATTCTTCTTGAACGCTACGGGATGACAGAGGTGGGTATGGCAATATCCAACGGCTATGCCGGAGAAAGACGGGCTGGGTTCGTGGGTAAGCCACTTCCCGGGGTAACAGTGAAATTGTTTGATGAATCGGATATACCTGTGACTGAGGAGAGTGCGCCCGGAGAAATTCGTATGAAAGGCGATACTCTGTTTAAGGAATATTGGAATAACCGAAAGGCCACACAAGAAGCGTTTAAAGATGGTTGGTTTTGCTCCGGCGATATTGCAGTTATAGAGGATGGCTATTTTCGCATAATGGGGCGATCATCAATCGATATTATTAAATCGGGTGGCTACAAGTTATCAGCGCTAGAGATAGAGGGTGTTCTCCTAACCCATGAGAATATAAGTGAAGCAGCGGTAATTGGCGTTCCTGACGGTATATGGGGAGAGGCTGTCGTCGCTTGTGTCTGTTTGCGTTCTGGTGCCGAGTTCGAATATGCAGATTTTAAGAATTGGTGTTCTCAAAGAATGTCTGCTTACAAAATACCCAAGCGAATAAAAGTATTAGATAGACTGCCCCGCAATGCCATGGGTAAAGTTATCAAGCCATCGCTAAATGAAAAGGTGTAATTGGTAATGTTCGCCTGTGATAAGCAATATAAAATAGCAAAGGAAAATCCAACGATTACATCGGGCTAGCTTGCAGAAGCTGATTTTTGTTTTCGAAGAGATTTTGTTTTTCTTTGTGTTCTTCGGTTGCTTTCTTTAGTTTTAGTGGGCTTCGGGTTCGTCTTTTTTCTGGATCGTTTGTTTTTTCTTGCCGCGCCGTCTTCATTTGTTAGTTGAGGGCTATAAATACTTAAGCGCATAGGTTTTGCGAAAATTTTCACCTTTTTTAAATGCTTTAGTAGTGAATTGGGCATTCCTTGTGGTAGATCTACAGTACTGAAGTTGTCATGCAGTTTGATTGCCCCTATATGACGGCTGGTTATCCCGGCTTCAGTAACTAATGTGCTTACAATATGTGACGCCTTGATTTTGTCATTTTGGCCTACTTCGAGGCGATAAGTAATCATGGGAATGTTATCGTCTCTTTTTTTAGTACTCGGTCGCTTTGATTTTGAAATTTCTGCCCGCTGATTGTATTTTTGCTTCGGATTGTTTGCTGCGTTTTCTTTGTGGTTTTGGTCTTTTCCGCGAGGTGCAACAATATTATCTAATTTGGGAAAGAGTGGCCGTTCCTTTTGATTTTCATAGGCTAATGCAGCGGCTATATCTGCCATGTCAAGCTCGTTTTCTGCCGCGAAGTTGGTAATTAGATGGCGGAATTTGTCCAAGCGGGGTGACTCCAGAGTCTTAATCAACTGATCAGCAAATTGCTGGATGCGCTGTGCGCTGACTTGCTGGTTAGTGGGCATAGTAAGCGGTGCAATGGATTGTCGCGTCGACTTTTCAATCGAGCGTAACAGACGGGTTTCCTTGGGGGTGATAAATAAAATCGCCTTACCTTCACGCCCTGCTCGACCTGTGCGGCCGATACGGTGAATATAGGATTCATTATCATAAGGGATATCAAAATTAATTACATGGCTGATACGTTCAACATCTAAGCCTCGGGCAGCAACATCGGTGGCTATAACAATGTCAATCTGGCCGTTTTTTAGCCGATTTATGGTCCGTTCTCGCAAGGCCTGACTGAGATCACCATTCATAGCAGCTGAACAGAAGCCCCTAGCCTCCAGACGCTCGGCAATATCAATCGTGGAAGACTTGGTGCGAACGAAAATAATCATGCCATCGAAGGTTTCAACTTCGAGAATCCGAGTTAGGGCATCCATTTTTTGATGACTTTTTACAGTGATATATTTTTGTTCAATCTGTTCAACGGTTTTTGTGGTGGTTTTAATACTGATCTGTTCTGCATTTCCTAAGTATTTTTTGGAGATATCCCGAATTTTATTTGGCATAGTCGCTGAGAAAAGTGCCCGTTGGCAATTAACTGGCGTTTGAGAAAGAATGGTCTCAACATCATCAATAAAGCCCATTCGCAACATTTCGTCTGCCTCATCAAGAATGAGTCCCTTGATTGTGCTCAGATCGAGGCTTCGGCGACGTAAGTGATCAAGTATTCGGCCCGGAGTACCTACGACCACTTGAACTCCGCGTTTAAGCCCACGCAATTGAGCAACGATATCGGCGCCACCATAAATTGGTAACACACGAAAGCCGTTTATATGCCTCGCATAGGTCTGAAAAGCTTCAGCAACCTGAATGGCTAGTTCTCGGGTAGGCGTCAGCACAAGAACTTGCGGATATTTCTGCTTATCGTCAATTTGACTGAGAAATGGGAGAGCGAAAGCCGCGGTCTTTCCAGTGCCAGTCTGCGCTGTACCCATCAGATTTTTCTTTTCCATTAGAATTGGAATGCTTTGTGCCTGGATAGGTGATGGTTGCTCATAGCCTAGCTGCTTAACGGCCTTGAGAACTGGGGCAGAGAGGCCCAGAGATTGAAAATCAGTGGATGACATTTGGTTGCCTATGGTTTGCGTGCTAGCCCCCAGATTGAGGAAGCGGAGTATACGCCCCAGTCGTTCAGATTTATAGGATTTTCCGGAATTTAAATTCTCGCCGTAAGAACTCCGGGCAATCGTGTCAATAAGGACCTACTTTGATTAGCTGTTGTAATATCTTAAAAAAATTCCATTATCTCAAACCAATTCTCACGAATCATTAACTTCCTTGTCGATATCAATCGGAAATTGGCTGAATGTAGCTCGAGGCGCCCATCTTGCTCGTCATCTCGACTTCACGATGATGAAGTAGAGTTGCATGGTAGTCTCCGGGTTATAGTTTTTTACCCAAGGGCTTGATATAGTCTTGAAAGGCTTTAGTTCGCCAAAAACGGGTCGCTGCGCAGTCTGGTGGGAAACGAATTATGAGTGTGGCGAGATTGGTTGTGAGGTTGCCTTCTGGCGCATGATGGCCTAGGGTCATTAAGATAATAACCAAGAGCTTCCGGATGAGAGCCCGAGTCTTTGATGGCTTTGCCATAGATTTGCATCCGATCAATCTCGAGAGTTTTGCCTGATGCAACCATAAGCACCAGACCATCTTCTGTGCATTCCGTTTCCGAGGTGTCTAGTCTGATTATATTGAGAGACGCATGACCCGTTGCTGAGTTCATGGAAGATATGGTCTTTGTTCTTGGGCGACTAAGGAATGTTAGTGTTTCACTCATTATCTATATTTTAAATCTCCAATCCAGATGGGCCATTAAATTCTACTTTATCAGTCTGCAGACTAGAACGTTCTCTTTGCTTTGATTGTCTAGAAGTCCTATCAGTGCCCTCAGTTTCTGTGCTTGATTATTCTAGTATACAGTATCGTGCGCTTGGCAATAATTTCCCTAGATCTGTTAAACTGTCGCACTGAAATGAGGTCTAATTCCTTGGAGAGACACGCCAGTGCGAAGCAAAAGAGCATGGATCATTATGGTTGAGCGTTTGCATTCCCCTTACTCAATGTCGCTCAGAAAAGGGTATATCCAATTATCTATGCTTCAGGGGAGGCATAAAGTGTTAGAAAGATGTCGTGGAAAACCCCCAAAAATTTGCTGATTGCGATGACAGTGGCTATGACCATCGCTTTCGCGACTTGGATGGCTTTGCTGAATAACTTTGTAATTGATAGAGCTGGCTTTACGGGTGTTGAGATTGGCATATTACAGAGCGTTCGAGAAATACCAGGATTCTTGGCCTTTACTGCCGTATTCGTACTGCTCGTTATTAGGGAACAATTTTTTGCTTACCTATCTCTAGCTCTATTAGGAATCGGAGTGGCCATAGCGGGTTATTTTCCTTCCGCAATAGGTCTATATCTGACTACTTTCTTGATGTCCGTAGGTTTTCATTACTTTGAAACAGTGAAGCAATCATTGTCATTACAGTGGTTGAGTGTTGATGAAGCGCCTAAAGTATTGGGCCAGTTAATTGCCGCGGGGTCTATTGCATCCTTGCTTATTTATAGTTGTCTGTGGTTATTTCAAGGTTATTTCGGGGTAAGTTATGAAGTCATTTATATCTTCGGTGGAGGCCATTGCCTCACGTTAACCGTCTGGACTTGGGCAGTCTTCCCTAGATTCGAGTCCACC
>MDTD01060048.1_pt1 | contig 10065 bp, 6 predicted proteins | sample 811221 | NCBI WGS metagenome assembly MDTD01 (sample SAMN05326646, study PRJNA326480) | marine metagenome | isolation source: seawater | place: Pacific Ocean: South West | collected 2011
ACGATGCTGAGGTGATTTTGGTCGGGGAGCCCATTCATAGCGCCAGGGTTACAACCACATTGAACAGGGACTGGACCGGTCCGGTAATACAGCCGGCTGTGGTCGATTCCAGGCAACCTATGGTGCTACAGATACCGTTCAAGCGTTCCAATCACATTTACCTGGAAGACCATAAGCTGGATAGTATACCGGTGCTTCCCATGGCTGTGGCGGTGGAAACCATGTTGGAGGCGGCTACCCTCGCTTACGGTGGCAGAAGCGTAAAGAGTATAGAAGACTTTGATATTCCCTCCGGAGTGGTATTTGATTCCGATGACAAAAATCTGGAAGTGATAGTTGAATCCATCTCCGATGATAGGGCCGCCGTCTCTGTCTCTTCAGTAAGTTCACGGGGACTGAAGAAGTTACACCATCGCGCTATCGTTAACTTCTTCGTGGATGGGGACGCGTCCCTTACATCCCTGACGCAGCAACCAAAAACTACAGCCCTGGGAAGCAAGATCAATTCCACATTCACTCCGGAATCAATTCAATTCCAGGAGTCTACTCTACCGACTATCAAACATGTTTATGACCAGTGGCTTTTCCATGGACCAAGATTCCAGGGTATTCAGAAAATTGCCGGCCTCGGTCTCACTGGAATTGCAGGCAATGTCAAAGGTCAAGATCCGGCTAATTGCCTGGTTGATAATGGTGGCATGGACTGGATTTTAGACCCGACGCTGTTTGACTCAGCCATGCAATTGGGAGCAGTCTGGGCTCGCCACTATTCAGATATAACCTGCCTGCCCACCGGCTTTAAGTCGATGCAATTTTTCAAATCCGACATCCATTCCTGGAACACTACCGGTGGTAGGTCCGTGGATGTTATGGTGCATACCGTTGATAAAACCTTCGACGGAGAAGTGGTCTGCGATCTGGCTATATACGGTAGTGACGGAAATCTATGTATCCTGGTGGAATCACTAGCTGGAATAGGCAGCAAGGCTTTCAATCGATTCGCCACTGCTACCGCATCCGGTAACTAGGACCAATGAAATTTGATTTCTCAGTGGTCGGACTTGGATGCTCGATTTCCCAAATAGGAAATCTGTCCCAACTGTTCTCCTACCTCTACCGAAGCGAACTAACCGCCACAAAAAGAAAAGTCGGCAGCACTTCTATTTCTGACTGTATCAAAGAGTCCGCAACCGGGTTGCCATTGATGGGCAAAAAGATCCTTGTTTACACCCTGGGCGTAAGGCCTGAAGATCTTGATTGCGTATGTCAAACAATAGAAAATATCACGCCTACAGAATGGCGCCTGGAAAGCTCCTGCACCCGTTTATCCGAAGCTCTGCTATTGTCATCGAAAGAGCTAATGAAAGGGTCATACGACCTGGTCGTCCTGATTCAATCAGACTCAAAACTTGAAGCAGAGAGTTTTGCTTCAGTGGTTCTAGAACAGAATTCTAGCCAGACTGTCCGGGAAATCGACAATTCAATTGCCTATGTATCAATCCCGCAAGAGATAGGCAACCTGACAGCCACCGAAGATTCTCTGGAATTGCTTTTTATTAAGCAACAAGACGACTCCCTCATTGAAAAACTCGCATCCGTTGAAAGAAGAGTTTCAAGCGACAATGGTGCGATCGCCATAAACTTCCCTCGAGAAGTTGAAGCGGATAGTAGCCTTTTTCAGCTAATCAAAGCAGTATTGTCAGTGTCGACAAGCACCTTACCGGCAGGAGAAGAGCTAAAGCTCTCAAAAGAGAAGACAAAGTCAATGTTTTTCTCACCCCAGACCGGACGCCCCTGGATCTCCGCGCAAAAGATCGGTGATTACAGACCTAAATTTGCCGGACTACTTGATGATGGAGACCAGGACCTGTTATTCATCGGTGTAAAAGAGAACACAAAACTGCCGAAGCTACCGGTTGAGATCGAGCAAGATAGCGAACTAATAGTGATAAGAGCTTCCGATGAAGCGGCTCTTAAAATCAAGCTGTCTCTTCTTAGCGAAAAGCTAAACGCATCTCCGGAACTGAGACTCAAAGATGTCGCTTACACCCTGAATAAGGCGGGTAAAGAGGACATCTCACAGAATAATTATGCAGTATTATCAATAGTGGCAAGCTCCACAGAAGATCTGATTGACAAGCTTATCCAGGCCGCTAAGGTGGTAGAAGCCCAAGAGGATTTAGCTTCCGGCAAGCTCTCAGGAATTTATTACACAAATAAAAAAGATCGTATAGAAGGTGATATCACTTTTCTTTTACCTGGCCTGGGATCAGCATACCCTTTCATGTTGTCTGATTTATGGTTCACTCATCCCATAATCCGAGTCTCGTTTGACTCTCTCGATTACATGGCCAAGCAAGCCGGCTGCGAAATTCTACCAAGTCATTTGATCTTCCCCGCAGAAAGTTCAATGAACAAAGCCAGCGCAAGCGCAGCCCTGACAAAAGCGGAGTTCGCGGTGGCAGCAGTTTTGCTGATAGAGTTTGCCCTGGATTTTGCCCTCAAAGATATGGAGCTTAAGCCCGACTCCTATCTCGGTTTGAGCACGGGAGAATACGGCAGCTACTTTATGAACGGCTACAGCAATATAGAGACTATTGCCGAAAGATTCTACAAGTTTAGTGTCGAGGTGGCGAGAAGCTTGCCTGAAGCACCCACCGAGTCCATATCCACCTACAACATATTCGCCTCCAGAAAGTTGGTGGAAAAGCATATGGACGATTTGAATGCAGATATCCACATGGTAGCGGATCTATCACCACAACATATGATCGTAACAGGCGATAGCGAGGCGCTCCACAAACTTTCGCTGAAGCTAAGCGAAGAAGGAATCACCGCTTTAAGGTCACCAGTGGCAATACCGTACCATACGCCACTTGTGGAAGGTCTACTTTCCAGGGAAGAGGCGTTTTCATTCAGCGACTCATATGAGTTTGGAGAAATGACGGTACCCACCTGGTCTTCAGCTCTGGCTGGTAGGGCCCCCGAAGACAAAGAAGCGATTGATAAACTCGCGGTCAGCATATTCCAGATGCCGATCCGGTTTCAAGAGACCATTGAGAAAGCATATGCCGACGGCTCCCGCGTTTTTGTCGAGATAGGTCCGGGTAGTCTTCTAACCGCGAAAGTCAACGAGATCCTTTCTGACAAGCAAAAAATCGCCGTCTATACCAATAACCAGAGCAAATCTTCCCTTACCCAACTAAACAACCTCTTTGGTCTGATGATCTCCCAGGGTAGAGTCCTCAAACTTGAAAAACTGTACTGGAGAAGGGACTGCAGAGAGATTGAGAATTTGCTCGACTTCTCTCCAGAGAAGAGCGCATATCTAACGGAAGAAGAAGAACCATCTACGAGCGTATTGTCCAATTTTTTGTACAGTATGGACAAGATAAATCAGGTCGCAACAGAAGCTATTCAAGAGGTTCTAAACAACTATCATTCTCTACCCGAAGCTACAAATGCAGGGAATGACAGCGAGGAGATAGTGCATCTGGAACTAGGAGATGAAGACAAAGCAATTCTAGTCTGGGTGCCGACTAAAAATTTCGATCTCAGACCCGAAGAGTATGAAAAATGCCTGGTGAAACATTTTAGTGAAGAAGAGCGCAAAGTACATAGCACTAAATTCAGAGATGAATCAAGGAAGCTGCAATGGTTCCTGGGACGCATAGCAGCGAAAAAAGCTGTTCAAGAGCTGCTTTCGAAAACATTCAAAAAAACTTTTGAGGCTCACAAAATATCGATCATCGCGGATCAAAATAAGAGACCCGTGGCATCGACGGAGATTGAAGGCAAGAAAGTTTTTATTCCCCTCTCAATATCCCATACAAGAGATTTAGCCTGCGCACTGGCCACCTTCTCCCTTGAGGCATCAAGATTTCCCGGAGTGGACATCGAAAAGATACGGCTTCTAGAAGAAGATATGGCAGAGCTTGTCTTAAACGAAGCCGAGTCGCAAAAGCTGAAAGAGGCGGAGAACCATGATCAAATGTTTTTGAAGTTCTGGACTGCCAAAGAGGCCTCTTACAAATCCAGGGGCGGCAAAAGCATCAAAGATTTCGAATTGGTGGGAATCAGCCCGGACGGCAACGTGATCACCATGCAAGATCAATCCAGCCGCTTCAAAGTGTATACAGGCGTGAAAGATGACCATATCTACTCTTTTACAGTTCCTGAGCTCGGACTTGACTAGAGGATAATCAATTTAAATCCTTCCCTACTGAAAGTAGTCGTAAACGCTAGAGACAACCCGTTCGATAGCACTATTTTCGATACCATTGAAGAGGGGAAGTCTAACCAGGGTAGCACTATAGTCTTCGGTATTATCCATAGAACCATAAACTCTACAATACTTCTCTCCGGCAGGTGACTGGTGGAGAGGAGTGTAGTGGAATACAGCCTTGATATTACAGTCGCTAAGATGAGAGATCAAACCATCACGCTCCTCTTTCGTTCTGGTCTTGAGAAAATAGATATGTCCGTTATGGCCCCGGTCCGCAAATTCTGCCGGACGCAAAACTTTGCCTCGACTCTCCAGCTCGGCAAAAGCTCCATGATATTGATTCCATTTTTTGAGGCGCTCTTGAGTTATTGCATCCACACTCTCTAACTGGGCCAACAAAAACGCAGCCGCGATCTCTCCGGGAGCAAAAGAAGCGCCAGGGCGCTGCCAGGTATATTCACTCACCTGGCCAGTTTCGAACAGGTGCCGGTCGGTTCCTTTGTCCCAGATCTGACGGGCCACTTCCATTAGAGATGGATCATTGATAAGCAGCGCTCCCCCTTCACCGTTCACCACATTCTTTGTCTCATGAAAACTCAAGATGGAAAGGTCTCCTAAACTCCCTAGAGTAGAGCCTTTATAGGTAGCTTCAATAGAATGGGCCGCGTCTTCTGCCAGATAAATATTATGGTCAGAGGCAATCTCTTTAATGGAATCCAACTCACAAGCGACACCCGCGTAGTGAACAGGCACAATAAGCTTTGTTCGCTCCGTGATGGCGGACTTGATAGTTAGTGGGTCGATGTTGGGATAAGCGCGCTGGACATCCACAAACACAGGAACGGCTCCCCGGAGAACAAAAGAAGAAGCCGTTGTAACATAAGTAAAGGATGGCATTATCACTTCGTCGCCTTCCTTCAGATCCAGTATAAGAGCTATCATCTCAAGAGCAGCGCTACCGGAGTGAGTGAGAAAAGCTTCTCGAGCACCGACTTTTTCCTTCAGTAACCTATGACATGCTCTGGTAAACTTCCCGTTTGCCGAGATATGACCGCTGGAGACGGCCTCTTCGATATAACCCAGCTCCGTACCCACGAGGGAAGGTCGATTAAAGGGAATGCGCTTATCCTGGGTTTCTTGCCTGTCTGACCGACTAGCCATACTCTTAAACTCGCACTCAGACTCCGGATTATCGACCACTGAATTGACCTTTCAGTTCACTAAAAGGTTAATTATAGCCAACCCACCCAGGCGCAAAGTCCCTCTGAGAGTAAACTTAACTATCCAAGCAGCTAACATGTCATTCAAAAATTGACTGAGAACGATGACGATGAAAGATATTGTAATTTTTGGCGCCAACCAGTTTAGTCGCACACTACACTATTATGTCACTACTGGCAGTGACATGAAAGTAGTCGCTTTCACCGCAGATTCTGCCTACGTAGAAAACGATACCTTCTTAGAAAGACCGCTCATAGACTTCGATGTGCTTCCCAATCTATTCCCACCTTCTCGGTGCAAGATTTTGATCGGTATCGGCTATTCATCCCTGAATAAACTGCGAGAAGAGAAATTCCATCAGATTAAATCAAAGGGTTATGAACTGGCCAATTTCATTCATCCCAGCACCCGGCTGCCGGAAAACACTAAACTTGGAGAACATGTGCTCATATTTGAGGACAATACAATCCAACCCTTTGTCGAAATAGGAGACAATGTGGTCCTCTGGAGTAAAAACATTCTAGGACACGATTCGGTAATAGAAGATCACTGTTTTATCACATCGGCGACAAAAGTAGGCGGAGGCACCAGGGTCGGAAGTAGATCCATGCTGGGCATAGGTTCTCTGCTAAAAGAGAACATAAGAGTCGGCGAAGACTGCTTGATCGGCGCAGGAGCCGTGATCCTGAGCGACACCGCCAATGGTGGTATATACGGAGTTCCTTCAACAGAGAGAAGCCCCGCGCCAAGCAGCAAGCTTAAGATATAAGCCCATGGCAAAATCCATCGCTATTCTGCAGTCAAACTATATCCCCTGGAAAGGCTATTTTGACTTAATCAATTCGGTAGATGAATTTATAGTCCATGATTGCTGGCAATACACCAGAGGGGACTGGCGCAACAGAAATAAAATAAAAGCGCCAAGTGGTCCGGTATGGCTCACCATTCCCGTGAAGAGCAAAAATCATATTGCCGGCAAACTGTTGATCAATCAGGTCGAGACCATGGATAACAAATGGAGACAGTCTCACTGGAAGTCGCTGCTCTATAATTATGCCCGGGCTCCCGAATTCAAGCGATACGGAGAGCTCCTTGAGGCTCTCTACCTGGGCGATGACTTAAAAGAAGAGAGAAATTTAAGTCGAATCAATCTCACCTTTATCGAGAATCTGGCCAAGATGCTCGGAATAACCACACCGATAATTTCTGTAGAAACAGAGCAGAAAAAGCTCGACAAGAACCAAAGGCTCATTGACATATGCAAAGCAAGAGGGGCTGATATCTACCTATCAGGTCCAGCAGCCCAAAATTATATTGACTGTCAAAAATTTCAAGAGCAAGGGATACAGGTTTTATGGATGGACTATAGCGACTACCCGGAATACAGGCAGCTGCAAACACCATTCGAGCATTCGGTTTCAGTGGTCGACTTGATCTTAAATGAGGGCAGCCGTGCACCATCCTATATGAAAAGCTTCACCCCGGGCTGGAAAGAGTCCCTCCGCAGAAAGACCTGATTTCCAAAAACAGAGCTATTCTCCGGCGAACTCACTGACCATATACTGAAGTGCCATACTCTTCATCTCCGCAGCAGACATTGGTCTGTAGTATTCTTCAATACTTGCAGGCACTCTGCTCTTCTCACCTAACAAAAACCGAGTTCTATCAGGTAATTTCTCCATCATTGCGGGATCTATGGCCCTGCAATAATCCGCATGTTGCTTAATAACGGAAGGCACAAACTGGTGTAGAACTAAATCAAGAGGTTTCTTGGAATAGTTGAATTCTTCGCGGTGCACCGTCATGCCGTCAAGTAGTACCATAGAGCCGGCAGGCGCTTCAATTGCCACCAGCTCCTCCCTGCGACTCTTCAGCTCTTCATTGGCTGGAACATCCCGCCAACGATGGGAGCCAGGGAAAACCAGAATGACACCGTTATCTGCGGTGATATCGCTGAGAGGCATTACACACTCAAGTACTTTGCCCGGCTCCAGCTGCAAGTGCCTGAAATTTCGATGGAAGTGATGATAGACCTGCTTGGAAAAGGACCTCTCATCATTCGGAAAAACTCTCTGGGCTGACTGAAATCGCAATACCAGAGAGTCCTCGCTAAAACCGTCAATAACCGAGAGTAAGGGCTGCAATTGCAGGAATTCAAAGAAAACAGGATTGAAACACATAGGAAATCGCAGCTGTGGAAACTCTCCCCGTTCTATCATAAGGTCTCTATCGACCTTCTCCAATAGAGCGGCTCTTCCTTCTTCAATTGCTGCCATGGTTCTTTCAAGTAAGGAGTCGGAACACACACCTTCCAGGACAGTAAAGCCATAATTGTCCAGGGCTTGAAGGCAAGCATCCACGCTGCCTTTCTCTTGATCTATCTGAAAGGAAAAACTGGCTCTCTCCAACTCTAGACCTCCTTATTTAGCAAGCGCGAATTCCCTCTCCGCGCTCTCAATAACTTCGGCATGGGTAACGGCTACTCCGGCTTGCCTCAGCCGGATAAGCCAGGTGGAGGAAAGGAAGGCAACTGTCAAAAAGGTGGTGGCCAGGGCAATCACGACAGAGGGAAAGAGATAAAGAGCAACCACACTGAGTGCTGCGAGGCAACCGGAAGCAGACTGTAAATGCTCAAGTAAACCCGCCGGAAGCAACTTGCTGAACAATGATACCAACTTAGTAAAGGAGTAAGAGCTGCGACTCAAATCTCTTGCAGTCTGATTATACGAGACAAATGACACTCCCAGAGGAATCCGATCCAAAATTTTTATGGAGAACTTGAACCTGTCTGGATCGGCCAAATAGTATGGAATCGCCTTATCTGTCATCAACCAGAAAGAGCCGTAATGTTTTCCATTTGGAAATCGATCATACATCTTGATCCCTTTTCTAGTCAGCCGGCTGCATATCTTTCTAAAGTTAGAACCTGATACGTTCTCTCTTATGGCCAAGACCATCTCTATCTCCGGTGAGCTTGAGCGCTTCTTGAGCAACTCCGGAATCAGCGTGGGGGGATCTTTTAAATCCGCATCCATCACCACAATCAAATCACCTCTGGCCCGGCTCACTCCGGTGGCTATGGCCGCATGTTGTCCGTAGTTTTGGAGATGCTTGAATCCTCTTACAGAAGGATCTTGGGCAACTAAATTCTTTATCTGGTACCAGGCATCGTCAGCCCCGCAGTCTTCCACAAAAACCAACTCATGACGTAACGAATCGCTCTGACCAAGTCGGTCAAGCACCACCTTCAATTCACGGTAAAGGTCTTGAAGGCAATAACCGGTTTGATAAACGGGCAATACCACACTAATCAGGCTGGCTTTCAAAGTGACACACAATTTGACACGGAGGTTTAGAAGAAAAAATCATACAGAAGAGTGCAATGACATGCCTAAACGAAATCTCAGACATGAAAGAAAGTATGATGACGCCTGGTTCGAATCAAGGCACTAATCCAATCTTTCGAGCAATTCATAGTTTGAATAAGTTGCGCGGTGTTTGTAGTGCTTTTTAAGATAAGGCTCCATAATCAAACTACTGGCTTCAGGATGCCTGTAGCCTTGAAAGCCGCTTTCTAAAAACAAGTCTTTGTCCTGGGCCAAATTTCTGATCACAAAACGAACCCGATTATGGTCGAGAGCCGCCAGGACTTTTTCAAACTGATCTTTGCTGTGATAGCCATAGTGAAGCACGGGAAACCCGCCAGGAATAGAGACCTTAGCCAGGTAGACGATACCTGTATCGTAAGGATAAACAAGAAGCATCTCGTAGGGTTTCAGAAGCGGTGCCAATTCCTCTAAAATCGTCAAATTAGCCAGAGAACGCACTTTGCCCCTGGCTGTATCGTATTCAGGTATCTTCCCAGAGTAAAACGAGGAAATAGTGCCAGCATTGACAGCTAACCCCAGAGCCAGAGCGATCTGAAAGCCGCTTAGCAAAAATCTGGCCGGCTTGATTTGAATCAAACTAAGCTGATAGAAAAGACAGATCATCAGTAGAGATTCACCAAAAATCAAACGTTTGAGGTCTGGCTTATGCATCTCAGCCAGCCATAGCGCAAAAGCAATTAGAAAAAGAAAAATCACTTTCGGATTCAACTCTTCAAGTTTGACTCTCTTCAACCCTTGTCCATAAAAAATGGCGAAGAAACCCATAGCCACCAAAAGTGGAACCAGCTTAAGTACACCAAAAGGTAAAGCGGCAAATACAATCCAGGGATAACTAGTGGTTCCGACCAACACCGACTCAAAAATCGACCACGCGTATTGAACCTGGTTGACGGATAGGTATCTATTCAGGACAAAGAAAAAGGTGTTGTCCAGCATGGCTTGCCCTGTGCCAGTATAAATAAGATATGCAAGAAAGAGAGTGAACACCGTGACCAGGCCGCTCGTCACCAGGGTGAGATTTCGCCAGGCCATATCCGGAACCTTGCGGCAGGAGACCAGAAAAAGAGCAAGCGCTCCTGCGAACACAGGTAATAGTTGATTCTGATAGGTAAGTACAGAAAGCCCCCCAACCATCCCGGCAGAATACAGGAGGGTTGAATTTTTGCTTGCAGAGGAACTCCAATCCAAACTCATGAGTAAGTATGTGTAAGTCAAAACCAATAGCAATGA
>MDTD01096579.1_pt1 | contig 10065 bp, 13 predicted proteins | sample 811221 | NCBI WGS metagenome assembly MDTD01 (sample SAMN05326646, study PRJNA326480) | marine metagenome | isolation source: seawater | place: Pacific Ocean: South West | collected 2011
CGATAATACAAAACGCCGTGTTACTTGTGTCATAAATGTAATAAAAAAAATCACAAAAAACACAAAAATTATCGGAAAAATTAAATAATTCTGAGATTATCGGAAAAATTAAATATATTTTTTACATAAATAATTCTTTAAGTGCTATAAAATAATAAAATGACAATTTATTTTGTAGAAAAATATCTTTAAGTGCTATAAAATAATAAAGTGACAATTTATTTTGTATAAAAATATCTTTAAGTGCTATAAAATAATAAAATGACAATTTATTTTGTATAAAAATATCTTTAAGTGCTATAAAATAAAAGAGGTTTTAATGTATTTTTGGGTGAAATATAAATAATTTGAAGATATATTAAATGTTTTATAATATAAAAGATAAAATGGAGGAATTGTTGGTAAAAATAGAGAGATTTATTTTTAATAATTTGGTTTGTGACGAACATATAATAGTAGATGATGGAAGTTTAAATGTAAGTATGGAAAATCATAGTAATTTAAGATATACATATATAGATGATAAAGATGTTGGTGAAAGAACATTAATAGAACAAAAAAAAATAATAATGTTAAATGAAGTAATGGAAATATTGAGTGATTTACATCAATATATTCATGAAACTGAATGTGAAAAACCTATTTATTTTGATAAAAAAGCTTTAGAAAATAAAATTAAAGAAAATTATGAAGTTAATATTGATAGTATTGATGATGATAGTATTGATGATGATAGTATGAATAGTATTACTAATGATATAAATGATATGGATATTTAAAAATTATAATAATTCTATATTATTTAATTTTTCTGATAAATTTTTTAAATCTTTATTTATTGTATTTATATATATATTATTATTATATGTAAAATATTTTTCTATCTTATGTATATATTTTTTATGTAATTCTATCAATTCTAATATCTTTATTTTTTCTTTTTTGTGTAACTTTTTTTGATAATTTCCTCTTATTTTTATTGTATATGGTTTATACAAATCTAATAAATTATAAAATATTTTTGTTATCTTTATTTCGGGATATTCTGGTAAATATTTTAAATTATTATATTTTTCACAAATATAATTATCTAAACAATCTTTTATATTTATATAATCATTATCTATTTTATTAAATAAATGACTTACATTATCAGATGTACCAAAATTATTTAATATTATATTAAAATAATACTCTATCCATAAATATTTTAAATTAGCTATTTCATAACCTAAATCTACCCAATATTTATCCTCTTTTATTAAGAAAAAAATTATATAATTAACTACATCTTTATTTGGTATAACTTTATATAAAATTAGCTTTTTTTTATGTATGTGTTTATCTAAATCACACCTTTGAATATTATTAATATGAGTTGTACTCATAATATTATATAATATATATATGATTTTTTTTTTATATATATATATATTATATTATATACTATGAGGAGAATAAGTAAAGATTTTCAGAATATTATGAAAAATGTTTTTTATATTAACATTTCAGAAATATTTTTTTATATAATAATATTAATTTTTATATTAATATCTTATTATGGTTATTATCTTAGGAAGCAAAAAGAACCTGAAAATGTTAAAAATGATATTAAATATGTAATTGGAAGTGTTTTATTCTATTTATTTGGATTTTTTAGTGTAATATTACTATTACCTGTTATAATCAATGTTTTAGTTATTGTTATTATTAATTCTGGTGTAGATGAATTATTTTAAAAATATATTTAAAGATTATTTATATATTATAATTATGGTTTTGTAGTGTAAATGGTTATCACTCTAGACTTTGAATCTAGCAATCTGGGTTCAAGTCCCGGCAAAACCTGTTATACCTCTGTGACTCGATTGGTAGAGCACTTTATTGTATAGGTTCGAATCCTATCAGAGGTTTAAAATAAATTACCTACCATATCTAGACCTAGGAGGTGGTCTAAGACGACGTCTAGGGGCTGGTTGTCCGGTGGAAGGGGGTCTAGGTCGTCTGGTGGTAGGGGGTCTAGGTCGTGTAGTAGGTAGATAATTAAGCTCCCCCTCCACTTGTATGCGACTACCCCCTTCATCAGTATATCCTCCACGACCATCAGGGACTCTAGACCCCCTATATACAGGCGCAGAATAATATCCTCCATACTCTTCATTATCATTAGGTCCTCCGAAGAGTGAACCAACGACATACCGCTCGTCACCTATATGGCGTTCTCTTCTGTCACTTTCACGTTGTCTTTCACTTTGTAGTCGTTGTCGTCTTAATTCGGTTTGTTGTTGTTGGGTTTGTTGTCTTTCCCTTTCTCTTTGTGTACGTGTAGTATAACGCAGGCCCCTTCGCCTACCATCTCTTGTACTTATAATTTCTTCTACTTGATTATATACTTCTTGTGGCGCACGGTGTTGGTTATGGAACCCATAAGAATCCCTCCTTTCATAAGGGTTAGTTGAAGTAGAGCGAGCTCTCTGACGCAGCTGATTAACCGCGCTTGAGGTGGTTCTACCACTTCCATAACTTCGTTCAGACCGACCGCCCGAACTTTCTCTTTCCGGGATCAAACCGTAATGTCGAGTATTATTATATTCAGCAAAAGGGTCTCTACTTTCTCTTCGTGGTCTCCGTCTAGTTAAAGTCTCTATTGGTCCAGCTTCAGCTAGGACTTGACCTCCATAAGGATTGTTAAGTGGTCTTGTAGGTGATCGTCTATATGAACGACTAGGAGAACGACTTGGTGACCTACTTGGACTACTCGTAGCACTTACAGGACTTGAACCTCTTCTTGTTCTTCTAGAGGGTGTTCTTCTGGAAACAGGATGATACCCTTGTCCGTCATAATATACCAAAGGTGAACCAACACTAAATCCGGAGTATTGTTTTGAAAAATATAAAAGTACAACTATTATCAAGAAAAAAAATATTAAATTTAAATTTTCAATTTTCATATTGTATATATTATATATATATATATATTTTTCTCTTATTAAATTAATTTATTAATTAGTCTTTAGTAATAGCTTGTAGTTTAAGTTCATCTAGCTTTCCAGATTCAACATATTCAATAATTTCATCAACCGGAATATTCTTATCAACTCCACTCTCCTTTGCTTTGGATTCCAATAAATCAAAGCATTTCGTTTTGTAATCTATTGCTATAGCGTGCATATGACCGGAGAAAACTGTTGCCTGATCAAATGCGTGATAGAAATAACCAATATTATCAAGAATATCATCTGTAATATCTTCTTCAGTATCAAATGTTTCAAAATTATCTTGACAAGATTCAGAAAGTAGTTCTGCGGTTGGCTTCACAGAAACTTCAGAACCATCTTCCAGAGTAACATTCCCAGAAAGATTCCTCAACCATTTAAGTGAACCGATATCACTTTCAGTACCCTTGAGTAGAATACCCATTGCTTTGTGAAGCAAGTCTTTCTTGTCACGAATAATATCAAGCTGTTCTTTACGAATAGTAACAGCATTACAATAACTTGGGTTGTCTGTAATAGCTAGAAGATGCCAGAAACTAGACAGACCTGATGGACTAATATTAGAATCATATGGTTGCATATCGTTACAAATACTTCCGTTTTTAAAACCTGCTGGAATAAATACCTTAATAATCTGCTTTGAACGTGGACCTTCTTCTTGGAGAATAAGTGTTCCACCATCAGTAATCTTTTTAAAAGGAATGAAATCAAAAACCGGAATACCCTTTTTATCACCTCCACCTACAGTTCCATGAACATTAGAACCATCGGCGAGGATCATAGGTGTTCCTGCCATTTCATAGTTTTCAACGCACTTTACAACTTCTGGGTTAGAATAATACTTCTTAGCAAGGGTGTCAAACGATTGCATCGTTGAAGTGACAGACTGAGAAGCTCCCATTTCTTTTGGAATGATTTGAAAGTAAGTAAACAGTTAAAGTAAGTAACTTGTTGTTTTGTAATTAATTCACTAAATTACAAAATTTCAAATTAATTAAAAAAAAAATAAAAGAGCTCTTAAAAAAAAAAAGATAATTTAAAAAACAGAATTAGGTCGTTTTTCAATCCAATTCTTAATTCTTTCTAAATTACTTACATATTCTATAATATTACGAATTTTCGGAGTAGTTTCAGTAGATTTAAATGCTGAATCTTTGTCATCAAAAAAATCTGTTATAAATGTAAATAATACAATATCTGCTAAACTTAAATTACAACCAACACAAAAATCCTTACTATCTATACTCTGTTCTAATAATTCTAATCTTTCAACAAGAGTTTCACTAAACCACTTCTTCATTTCATTATCCTTTTCTTCTCCTTCGGTCTTTCTAACTTTTTGATACATATCTTTGAAATCACGGACACATTCACAAATGGAATCAATCTTAGCAGCTTCTATTTCAGAATTACCCATTAAATTATATCTTCTTGCTAAAAATCTCTCAATTGATTTAGATTGTGGAATAATAACATTATCAATTTCTAAGTATGGTAATTTATTTAATGAACCTACTAATTTACCTTCCTTTTTATCATTATCAAATTCTTCTTTTTCCATCTTATAAGTAGTCATATCAATAACTTTCAAAGGATATCTAAAATCTTCATATTCTTCATTACCAAGTGCTAGTAAAATTCGTGAAGTTTCAGCAAGACCTCTAATATCAAAATAAGCAAGTTTCATTATATACAATTTAACTATAATTATAAAATAGTCTTTAAATAAAAAAAATATATATGTATATAATATAATGAAAGCAGAAAATTTTTTGAATAGATTGGGATTATCGGTGAATATTGTTATTGTTATATTATTATTAGTGATAGTTTATTATGTGTGTTGTATAAATGATAATTTAAGCATAGAAAGATTTAACATAGGTAGTCAAATTGAAAGGAGGAAGAGAATTATTCGAAGTGATCAGATTGAAGGTGAAATATTAGATGAATTACCAAATAGAGTTGATATTTCTGTGAGCCCTCAAATTGCTGGTACCATTCAAGGATTACGTTCTATTATTTGCTAAAAAAAAAAAATATATGTATATAGTATAATGAAAGCTGAGAAATTTTTGAATAGATTGGGATTATCGGTGAATATTGTTGTTGTTATATTATTATTAGTGATAATTTATCTTTTGTATTGTATAAATGATAAATTAAGTATAGATTTACCAGTGGAATATTTTAATGTTGGTGGTGCCATGAGCGCAGCCATGAGGGCATCACTAGGGTTGCCTCCTAGAAGTAATCCTTCAACACAGAGTTCTCCTCCCTCACACAGCAGAAGAATGTCGAGTAGAATTCGTTCAATGACTCAGGGACAAACTCCTACAGATCTTAGTGATCTTCGCACCCCGGAAGAAAGAGAGACAGAACAGCGAAGCCAAGCGGTAGTTAATGCCGCCCATAATCAAGTGCAAAATTATAGACATCAGAGGGAACAAAATCGAGCTGGCCTCCATTGCCCTGTTGGAAAGAAAATGGGTCCAAATGGACAATGTATGACTCAAGAAGAAATAAGGGCGGCGATCAAGGAGACTATGGAGCAGGGACTAGGCAGGCAGTCCAAAGCTGGTCAACCGCAACCGACTAATCCTGGACTAAGAGAAAGTAACGCAGCTATCAGGGCTGGTAGCACTACTAATAGTGGTAACGCTACTAATGGTGGTGGTCACTAAGATTAAACCTATTTTTTTTAATTTATTTTATTTTTTAATATAAATACTTAAATATATAATTATATTTAATTATATTATTGTGAATGGCGCCTGGTAGTTTTAATGGAAAAAATTATGGAGGATTACATAGTGGTTGCGGAAAAAAAACTAATTTAGGTGTATATAGTTTAGATGGAATTAGATATGAGAGAATTCCTCATAGAAAGTTTAAACCAAAAACTATGGTAAATATTAAAAGTTTAGGTTTAAGGGGGATTGTAATGGATAAAAGGGGAGAAAAATGTCCTCGTAGTTTAATTAAGGTATATATTCCAGACTTAAATGAAAAGAGGTATTTTTATACTAATTTACTAGAATTAAGGGGTAAAATGGAAATGAAAGAAGTAGAAATTAAGGAATTTAGTGATAAAGAAAAAGAGAAGTATAAAAAATATTTAGAAAAAAAGAAAAATAGAGAATTAGAAGTAGAAAATATTAAAAAAGAAAAGAATGAATTAAGAAGAAAGATAAAAGAAGGTAAGAAGTTATTTAAGGAAGAAATAATGAATGGAATAAATATTGATAAGAATGATATATCTTTATTAAAATCAGAGTATAATATTATAAATGATATTAATAAGGATAGATATTTAAAATTACAGGAGATAAAAAAGTTTAATAGTAATGTAAGAATGGAAATGAATAAATTACCTTTAGATGTAAATAAATTAAGTCAACATGGTAGTTTTATTGATTTATATGAAAAGATAGTAACAAGGGAAGATTTTTATGATTATGTAAAGATGTTTTTAGAAGAATTAAGTTAAATAATATTTTTTAATATGTTTTTCTGTTTGAGTTATAGAATCTTGTATTAAGTTATTTATAAGATCATAAATTTTAAAATTTAAAATATTCATATTGTTAGTTACAAAAATATTTATAAATTTTTTATCATGAATAGTTTTATTAGTTGTTAACAAAGAAAAGATAATATCAAAATATTTATCAATATCAATTTTATTATAATCTAAATTACTTTCTATTTTTTTATGTACAATAATAATTAAATAATTATAATACTCAGTTTTATTTATAAATGGTATATGATTTCTTATACCACCATCAATATAAAAATAATTTTTATATTTAATTGGTTTAAATATTATAGGAATACAAGTAGACATTTGAATAGTTTTTACAACTGAAAAATCAGGACTATTAGTGTAATCTATATATTCCTCTTTTAATAATGATAAATTGTAAACTTTAATTATAAATTTAACTTTTGTTTTTTCATATAATTCTTTAAATGTTATATCTGTTTTATAATATTTGTATTTTATTAGTATTTTAATAATATAGGTTAATCTTTCATTATTAATGATACCATTATCTAAAAACATTTCATTTTCGTTAAAATTATCTAAATCAATCAAATCTATTTTTTTAATAATTTTGTAAAGTATTTGATATGAATAATTTAGAATAAACATTAAACCAAAAATAGAACCAGAAGAACAAGCTAATACATTTTTAATATTATTTCTATTAATAATATTATTTTTTTCTAAAGCGAATAAAGCACCTATATAGCATACTCCTTTTGATGAAGCACCAGGTAAAATAAGAGTATCTATCATTATTAATTAAATTATAAATTAAATTATAATTTAACTAATTTTATATTTTTATATATATATATGAGTCAATTAAATATAAAAGATTTATACACTTCAGCTAAAAAAACAGAGTTAGAGAAATATAAATTATTTGATTCTGTTATAAAAAAATGTCATAATAGAATTAAATTAAATGCGGATAATAAACAAACATATTGTTTTTATCAAATACCTCCATTTATATTTGGTAAACCTTTGTATGATATGGATGAATTAAAAGAATATGTTTGTAAATCTTTAAAATTAAATGGATTTGAGATAAAAGATTATCCAAATTATTATATTTATATTAATTGGGATATTACAAAACCAGCAGTAAAAGAAAATAAAAAAGTAAAGAAAAAAGAAGATAAATCTTTTAGAGTTATAGAAGATTATAATCCGAGTGGTATGTTTATAAATAATCAGAAAGCATTAATGAGTATAAATGAAAAATCTATAAAAATGTTAAATGGTTTATAAATTATCTAATTCATTTTCAACAACAACCCAATCATTAATAAATGGTTTTAATGATATATTTTCTTCATTAAGTTTAATTTTCATAATATTTTCTTCTCTAATAATACTAAAAGCAAAATATTTTTCTATAAATTTAGTAAGGGATTTATGGTTAACTTTTAAATAATTGACAACATTTTTGTAGTTTTTACTTTTGGCATAATTAGTTTTTAATATTAAATTATTGATTAAATGATTAATATTTATAATGCCGTTATTTTCTCTGATTATGTTTATGATTAATCTGAATAAAAAATCATCAATTTCCGAGTTTGACATTTTAAATAAATTATCGCTCATTTTAATTTATATTATATATTTTTTTAAAAAATATTAAAATATACAAAAAAATAATTTAATAAAAATATAATATTTTTCCGAAAATAATAAAACTTATAAGGATAAAAAAATTTAATCTTTATATTAAATTAATTTTATGTTTATACTCTTTCTGATTTTAATAATCCAAGTTCAGCCTGTAACTTAAATATTTCTCCTCTTAATCTTATAACATCTTTTCTTGAATCAATCATAGCATTTTTCCATAAATCTTTATCTTCTTTACTTATTGCTTTCATCATTTCATCTCTAAAAAAAGATACTTCTTCCTCCGATTCATTTAATTCATTTTTTTTTTCATTTATATTATTTTGTTTTTTTTTAATTTCTCTAATTTTATTTCCAACTTTATTTTCAAAAGATCTATCACTTTTTCCTCTTCTATTATCTATACTTTTTAGAAGCGCTTCTCTTCTAGATTTTGCCGCTTGACCGGTTTGATCTCCATATAGACGAACACTTTCAGCACCAGCAACGCTTGCTCGATACGAATCCGAATTTGTCATTCCCCAAAATTCATCATCTAAAACTTGTTCTTTAAAATTCACATCACCAGTAATTAAAGGATTATTTGATCTAATAATTTCTCTATATCTTTCCTGATCACGAGCAGCTCGATTTTGGGCTAAATAACTATTTAAAGTTCTACGATCTTTTTTAGTAGTTCTAGTTCTTCTATTAATCATACCCCTAGTTAAATCTTCTAATTTTTTAGTATTATCATTTAATTGTCTTCTTAAATCATCTTTTTCATTTTGAGTTAAAGAACCACTATTTAAAAGTCTTGTCTTTACATTTATATCTTCTGTTAATTTATTTGCTATTTTTTTATTTATTGTATTTTGGACATCTAAACTTCTATTTCTCCGTACACCTAATCTACTTAAATCGTTTTCAAGTTGCTTAGAATCACTTACAGCGCTTTTTAGTTTTTGATATTTACGGTAATTCATTCCAGGATTACCTATAAAACTTCCAGCTTTACCTAAAAATCTAGAAAGTTTTCCTTGTTTAGTATGTTTATCTTGTAATCTATCTAATAAAACTTTTTGTCTCTCAATTTTACCTTTTCTTGCTCTATCTTTAATTCTTTTTATAAAAGATTCAGTATTATCAAATCTTATCATATAAATAATAATTAAAATAACAAAAAATAATAAAATTAAGTAAGTTTTAGTAATTTTCATATACTATATAATATATAAAAATTTGAAATTAAAAGAATCTTTAATTAAGATAAATAAAAAATATAAATGAATTTGATAATTGATTCAATGTGTTCAGACGATATTTGTAGTGGTTCAGATAATATAACCGAAAGAAATTTTTCAAACAAAACAAATGATAATTATTTATTTATATATTTGATAATATTCATATCTCTACTTTTAGAATACCTATTTATGATAGAAATAGAATACTATTGTAATAAAAAGAAAAGAGTTTATTTTAAAATAAAAATGTTTATATGTTATTTTTCAATTATAAAAATAATAATATTGGTTTCATCTTTATCATATTATTATTTGACGAGACAAATTAATATTTGTAATTTTAACGAATATTGTTATATTGAAAATAATACATTATTATCAGATAAATTACATTATAAATTAATAAATGATGAATGTCCTAATTATAGTGAAATGATGTATAGATATACAGATTATTATATTGGAGACAAAACATTAAATACTATGAATACCCATTATGGTTATTGTCAACAAAATATACAATGTGAAGTTAGTATAACTGGTAATTATAGTATAAATCTTTATTCAAAACTGGTAGAATATGAAAGAGGAATAATTGATTTAAATATTTTAAAGAAAGATGAAGAAGGTAGTAATTGTCCTGATATAGTTGATATTATATTAGGAATAA
>MDTD01163765.1_pt1 | contig 10065 bp, 8 predicted proteins | sample 811221 | NCBI WGS metagenome assembly MDTD01 (sample SAMN05326646, study PRJNA326480) | marine metagenome | isolation source: seawater | place: Pacific Ocean: South West | collected 2011
TCTCTCTTAAACTTTAAGAGAGAAAGAAAGAAAGGATAGGCTATAGGCTTGGCTCTCATGGCCACCTCTGAATCTCCACGTGTTGGTTCACACGTGGACCGTCTTAACGGACCAGCTGTTGTTCGCGCCTTCGGATCGGGGTACCATGTTCGCGCCAGAGCTGCACGAATCGTGGAATGGCCCAGATAGCCCACGCGCACGTGTATCAGAGCTATATGGGGAAGCGGTTCCTTCGCTACATGTGATTGCACGTGTTCAGCCGTACCGCAAAACTTCGCGGTGGCGTCGAGGACAATGTTTTACGCTGCCCATCGAGGTTGTTCAAAACATCCTGTGCTTCTGTCTTCAAAGTCGTGATCGTGACCACAAGTATCTTCAAGTGGACATGTTTGGTAACAGCTCAATTCCTGCTCTCCGTTGTACGTGTCAGGCATTGTATCTGATCATACTTGATCACTGGCCGGCGCTACATGAGGGATTCTTTCAAATGGTATACGATACTCTCAGTGAGAAACCACACCCAGTCAAGTGCGTTCTGGAACATTTGGATCCCGTATTTAGTAATCCACTGGGCAATATCATGTACAAAGCGCCTCGCATTCTGGACGCTTTCGGTGATCCCGCTGGTAAACATCAACAACGTATCCTTGCCATGAGCGAAGCTTTCCTGCCTGCTATTCATTGCAGAGTGTACAGAGTTCTGCGGCTTATCTCCATTCCGTATTTGATCGCATTAATACAAAATGAGCTCGCAGACACGGACATTGGTATTCCAGTGAAAGAAGATGCAAGCGGAATCCCAACGATCACTGGATTTGCAAATTATCTAAACGAACGCTTTAAGAAACCTGGCAGTGACTGGGTATTCCGATTGCAGAATCAAGTGATATCTATGAAGGTGTGCAAACAGGCAGAGGCAGCCGGTCGCGTGGCTAGGTTTTCTGGTGTCATTATGATGTTTTTCGCGCCAGATACACCACCCTGGAACATGTTCGCAATGGATGACAGTAAAACAATGGATGATGTCGCGAATCTTGATGAGTATCTTGAAGATACCTATAACCAGTTGAAGTCACACCGTGAAGAAGACGCAGTCTATGTTGCTCGCTGCCGCCTGGCGAATTTCCAAACATTTCGCTTTTGGGATGCTTCGACACTGGGTGATGAATATTGTCATGCGTATCTAGCAGTCAAAGAGCACGCAAATGAGTTTGAGCCGCTTCTCACTGAGTATACGTTTAAGAGCTCCTGCAAACAAAACAGTGTTTACAAAGTGTATGGAACTATGACTTTACCATTACGGACTATGCGCGGAAAGAAGGAAATGGGTCTTTTCAAGCGGAATTCAAAGTGCATTACACTAAATATTACAACCGAGATGTTGCGAGACGTGATATCTAACATGCACGAAACACCTGGTTTTGAAGAAGACACTGGCTTGACAAGTAGTTCGCTTCCAGAGAAAGAGGGCATAGATGACTGGAATTTGCAATGCGTGTGTGAAATTCTTCTTTTCGGATCATATTACGAGTTTTGCTTGATTCCCGTGGAAGAACGTGTGACCAAATTACCTGCCCTACTTTCAATGGAAATGTTCTACAATTTTCACCTCATCTTTGATGTTGTTATGAAGGCTATAGCAACACCGAGTGCACGTAACGGTTCCTGCAATGGACGAGTCACAGACTTTCTACAAGTTTTAGACGGTGAATCCCTAGAGGCTTTCACGGACTCTTGGCATATGAGTCCATTTCATGATGACTGGGGTTGTCAAACCGATATTCAAAACCATCAAGTTTTTGTTGATGATGACATACGCTTTCAGGCTTGTCATAACAGATGTGGCTTTTCTCCACCGGTTTGCCTGAACTTTGAAAAGTTACTTTTGGGATCAACAGATGTGGCCCCCTGGAAAAGTAGATTTCACAACGATGGATACAAATTGGAATGTTTTCTACTGGATTACAATTTCTTTGCATCGGATCTGAAAGCAGTAACATCAAACATGAAATTTACCGGCAAACGACACAACTTCAATATATACAACAAAAAGGTACAAAAAAAAATGGAGCTTTCTTTTTTTCATTTAACGAAGCAAATGAGACACAAATTTGAAGAAGAAAAGGGTGACATAGTCACTGAACAGTTCAAAGAATTTTACAAACAATGGTTCAATTATGGAAAAGTGATGGTCGCAAGAAAAATAATTTCAAAAGATCAACTCAACTTCTTTGCAAAAGCGAAATTGTTGGCAAGCGCTTGTTCCACAACATAGCAAGAATAGAACATGTCATTAACAAAATTGCGTGACTTGTACAAATGTTAAGTTAGTCATGTTCATTTTAAAGAAAAGAAATTATACTAGACAAATAGAACAATGCCATCGAGAGTGCCATTAACAAATTTGCGTGATTCACTCAAAGGGGGAGCACCGTTGTACATTGGTGGAGATCGCTTAACTAATGAACTCCCGTCTACACCTCCTGAGTTTTTAGACGATGATGATCAATACTTTGTGACACATTACAGACGCAGAGGACTTATGAATATCGTTCATTTCCCACCTGCTGGGATCAGCACGGTCGACTTTGTAACGTTGTTTATGAGAAATAATGGAAATGAAAGAGCTTACGTTAATGTGTATCTTGGATCGGACATATCTGTTGAAATGCGTATCGCCGGCATACAATCAAGCTTACCTGTTTATGGGGACGTTCTACTTGTCGAAGCAAATGGAGACTCTTCTGAACTTAACTGTTCTATTTCATCTGAAAATGAAGTGTCGATTTCAGTGCTAGCTTCAGACCAATATGATTTATCACTATCACCGCCATCGGTCGTCTTTGACCCGCCTGTGAATGGCAATATGAGCGCATTTGTGACACTCGCACCATCGGGTGCAATATCATCTGTCACAGTGTTGAACGCAACTTCGCATACATACGATTCTCCACCGTCAGTTCGCGTGCTTGGTGGCATCATAAAACCGTTCGGATTTTTCGAACATGCAAACACGAACACTAAAATTCTTGGTTCGAACCAGGGAGGTGAATTATTGAGCATAGGAAACCTCTGTCGCACAGAATTTGCAAGCAATGTTTCTCAGGCGGGTGACATCATTCTAGTGAATAACGAAGTCAGAGTCGTACAAGATGTGAATGCTCAAGTAAAAGAATTTACCATTGACAAACCATTAAGCAGTTCTCAAAATACATTTGACGAATGGTCGTATATTTCTGTTTTGAGCGCATCTAATGACTCGTATTATCGGATCGGAAATGGACTTTTGAGTAACGCGCCATCATTAGGTGCAACAGGATTGATATCTACTTCACGACACAACTTGGTTGTTGGTGACTATGTTATTTATGAGTCTTCGTCCGGGCTTTTGATCTCAAGGCGTGTCATTGCAGTGCATTCCGATAACGAATTCAGCGTTGACGATAATTGTTTGTTAACTTCGATAAGCAATGTGGCGTGGAAATATGTTTACATCTACAGTCAAAGCTTACCTGGAGCATCCGAATTAGTAGAAGTGAATATGATTTCCTATGTGAAAATTGCCGAATCAGATACTCAATCGCGAGTTGTTGATTTGTTTGGACTAGGTAACAGAAAAATATATTTGCAAAACAACAATTTCATGAATTTACCCGGTAGCTATTTCAACGACTCGCTATCAGGAAATTCGAGAGTAGTCGAATTTGCTACAAGTGCTTCTTCTCACAACAATTTCAAAGAAGTTCCTCACGTGATCGACCCATTCACTGTTTTAGAAATTATATTGAAACCACAGCCAGCACCAGAGGTCCAGGTTTTGAGTGGTTTTCCTTTGAATGGTGGCTTGGCCACAGAAACGGGAAAACGGCCGCTCATTGCTGTTCACCAAAGGGGGCAAGTGGGAAAATCAACGTCAGTGGTTTATTGGGGTTACTACATGCGCTACAGCCCAGAATCTTTGACAAATTACACGCAAGCTATCAACATCTAAGCAGATATTATAATGATGAACAGGAAAAAAACAAAAAAGATCCCTAAACCAATTAATGCCCAATGCCAGGGTTCAAGCTCGAACGCCCCTGGGGCTGGTGAAGGCGGTGGTGGGGGTGCACCGGATGGCGCACCGGGTGGCGCACCGGGTGATGCACCGGGTGGCGCACCGGGTGGCGCACCGGGTGGCGCACTGGGTGGCGAACCTGCAGTGTCTGGACAACCATACAAGCGACATAACTCGGGGCATGTGTCGCTAAATTTAAAAATATCGTCAGGCGATTTTCCAGTGGTGCTTCCAAACCCAATTTTAGTTCTCATTTTTTCACAAGGACAAACCCTGCCGGTTGTTGGTCCCATCTTCCTTTGATCTGAATTAACGAGTTCCTTTTCTTTTTCGCAAAAATCCTGAGTGCTTCTGTCTGCGATGGGGTTCTGTGGTCCAAACATGTGCAACTCCATCTGTGCGTTTACGTTGTCATCCGTAAACGCACCTGGGTCATCAAAATTACCAAAGTTACTCATGTCTACGCCCATTGCGTCAAGGACAAACCCTGCCATTTTATGAATTAAAAAAATATAAAAAAAAATGTATTAAAGACAAGGATAAAATAAAAAAGTCAGAGAAATCGGGAAGTGTTTGGGATTCACAGACATTCTCACGTTTCTTGTGGTAGATTGCGAGTCCTGGAACACTGGGGACGCGAACCTCTGCAGTGGAGACCTAACATCCCGGGTAGGTCCGAAAGACCTGTCAGAGCATTGTCGCGTGACAAAATGATATTATGGATTTTGTCAGCGCAAACGGATAGTGTAGGAACGCCTACATTAGTTAGGTGTAAAACATTTTCCGAGTAAGGGCCTGGTGAAATTTATCCGGCTCCCCCCCCGCCCCCGTCCCTCACCTCTCCCAACGCCCTTCCCTTTGCCCTTTGCCCTTTGCCCTTTGCCCTTTTGATTCATAGGATATCGAGAAGTTCATCATGAAGATCATAGCACCTTTAGTGTAACGGTTATCATTCAACCCTTCCAAGGTTGAGACCCGGGTTCGACTCCCGGAAGGTGCACGTCCGCATAGCTCAGTTGGTTAGAGCATCGGTCTTATGAGCCGAATGTCGCGGTTTCGAGTACCGCTGTGGACATAAGCGCGGAGGCGCTCAAAAAGCTCGTATCAGTTCAAATGCCCGAGTGGTCTAAGGGGGCAGACTCAAGATCTGCTGGCGAAAGCCGCGTGGGTTCGAACCCCACTTTGAACATACGCTTCTGTAGTGTAATGGTTATCACTGCGGACTTTGAATCCGCCAATCTGCGTTCGATCCGCAGCAGAAGCTTTTTTAATTCGCCCCTTTTTCACGATCTATCTTTTTGACCGTCGTGTTCGATTATTTAATGAAGGTAAACTTCTTTTACCTAGCAATGCTTGTTGTTCACTTTCATCCTCTGGTGTTTGCGCTTTATCAACATCGTATCCCTCTCCATTAAGCGGTGGTGATAATTCAGGAATCCCACGAATTCTTTTCATCCGACCAGAAGACTCAGAAGAAGAAGCTGCTTGAGGTAGCAGTGGTTTTCTATTTTCCACTCTTGATCTCCTAGGAGTAAGAGTAGTAGTAGGAGTACTAGCAGTAGAATCAGGAGTATTCAAAGAATCTCCCCCTGGAGACCGTGTTCTACCTGGAGACCGTGCTCTGACCGGTTTCTTTCCCGCAAGTAGTTCTATTTTGGCTATTAAGTCATCCTGCCCTGTGGCACCTGATGCTGTTATGGCCCTGTCGAGCAGCGCTGCATAACTTTGAATAGCAAACCCTAATTGTTGAGGGTTAAATTTTGAACCCCCCAAAAGTTTTATGGGAAGTTTTCCATCATACTTAGCCTTGAATGCTTCGAATCTTTCATCCAATTTTTGTTCGACTTGTGTTTCCATGACCTCTGCTGCCTGTGCCTGCAACTTTGCTATTTGTGCTTTTTGTCTATCTGCCTCTGCTCTCGCTCGTGCCTCTGTCTGTGCTGCCTGTGCTGCCTGTGCTGCCTGTGCTGCCTCTGCTGCCCTTGCTGCCTCTGCTGCCTGAGCTGCCTGAGCTTCCTGTTCTTTCTGCAACCTTGCTACTTTTTGTCTTTGTTCTGTTAGTTGTTGTGTTAACGCCATCTTGGCTTTTATCGCCTGCTCCTTCTCTGCTTTCTCCTTTTCTGCCTCTTTTCTGAATGTCTCCGATTGCTGAGCTTTGTCTTGGCTTGCCTGATATCTTTCAAGAGACTTCGCCTCGCGTCGCTGTGCCTGCAAAAGAGCTTCTTCTGATTGCCGCAATTGTGCCGCAAGTGTTTGTGCTTTTTCGGTTGCTTTTGCTGCCGCTGCTTTCGCTTGATCTTCGACTTCTCTTGATGTAGTTCGCTGCGCCGCGAGCTCTTGTGTTTTTTGTCTTTGAAACTCTTCCCTCATAACAAGTTTCTCTTTGGCATGCTCTTGCATTAAAGCTGTCTTAGCAGACTCTACCGCTTCTTGTTGTTGTTGTTGAGCTCGGTCTTGCGCTTCTTTCAGTGCTGCTGCTTGTTGTGTTTGCAGTTCTGCTGCTTGTTGTGTTTGTTGTCGTGCTACGTTTGCTGCCTGTGCTGCCTGTGCTGCCTGTGCTTCCCGTGCTGCCTGAGCTGCCCTTGCTGCATTTACTCGCCGTGCTTCCTCTGCTTGCCTTGCTGCACTCCGTGCTTCCTCTACTTGCTTTACTGCCTCTGCTGCCCTTACTGCCTCTGCTTTCGCTTGTGCCTCTGCTGCCGCTGCTTTCCTTGCTGCCTCTTCTGCCTGTGCTCTCGCTTGTACCTGTGCTTCCTCTGCTTGCCTTGCTGCCCCTTCTGCCTGTGCTCTCGCTTGTGCCTCTGCTGCCTGTGCTGCCTCTACTTGCCTTGCTGCCTCTGCTGCCTGTGCTGCCTGTGCTGCCCTTGCTGCCTCTGCTGCCTCTGCTGCCCGTGTTGCCTCTGCTGCCTTTGCTGCATTTGCTTGCCGTGCTTCCTGTGCTGCCCGTGTTGCCTCTGCTGCCTGTTCTCTCGCTTCTGCCGCTGCTTGCTGTGCTTGTCTTGTTTCCTCTGCTGCCTTTGCTGCAGCAGTTTGCTGTTGCAGCAACTGTTGTTCTAAAGCTCTTCTTTCTTCTCTTAACTCATCTGCAGTTTCACGTTCGCGCTCATTCGACTGTAACCTACCTTGCAGATTTAACAATTCGGCTTGGGATCTTCGTGCCTGTTCTTCCTGTGATTCCCGTGCTTCCCGTGCTTCCTGTGCTTCCCGTGTTTGCTGTTCTGCCTGTTGCCGTGCTTCCTGTGCTTCCCGTGTTTTCTGTTCTGCCTGTTGCCGTGCTTCCTCTGCTTTCGCTTGTGCCTGTGTTGCCTCTTGTTTTAGTCGATCCTGTTCTTGTTTTAGTCGATCCTGTTCTTGCTGTGCTGCCAGTGCTGCCTGTGCTGCCCTTGCTGCCTCTGCTGCCTGAGCTGCCTCTGCTGCCTGTGCTGCCCGTGTTGCCTCTGCTGCCTTTGCTGCATTTGCTTGCCGTGCTTCCTCTGCTCGCCTTGCTTCCTCCTTTGCTTTCTGTACTTCCTCTGCTGCCTGTGCTGCCTGTGCTGCCTGTGCTGCCTGTGCTGCCTCTGCTGCCCTTGCTGCCTCTGCTGCCTGTGCTGCCTGTGCTGCCTCTGCTGCCTCTGCTGCCCTTGCTGCCTCTGCTGCCCTTGCTGCCTCTGCTGCCTGTGCTTCCTCTGCTGCCTGTACTCTCGCTTGTGCAGTTTCTGTCTGTGCTCTCGCTTCTGCCCGTGCTGCCTCTGCATTCTGTTGTGCCTTTTCTGTCTCTGCTGTCGCTTGTGCCTGTGCTGCCTGTACTCTCGCTTCTGCATTTTCTGTCTGTGTTCTCGCTTGTGCCTGTGCTGCCTCTACATTCTGTTGTGCCTTTGCTGTGCTTTCTGCCTGTGCTTCCTCTGCATTTTTTAGTGCTTCCTTAAGTGCATTAACCTCCGCTTGTTTTATGCTTATATTTGCTGTTGCTTGTTCTAAAATTTCATCGTTTGCAGACCGCTTTTCTAGTGCTTGCATTGCTTCTGCTAACTGCGCTTCCGATTCAGCTAGCCTACTTCTTAGATCCACAACTGGTGATAATTGCTCTGGTGCCATAACAGGTGACATTTGCTCTCGTGCCATAATTCCCATTCCCATTCCCATTCCCTGTATATAGTTTGCTCTTTGCTGTCTTAACTCTGTTACTTCTCTTTGAAGTGTCGCGATAGTCTCTCTTAGCTGTTCAGACCCTTGTATGTTTTGTTGTGTCTTTTTTTCTATGGTATCACGTCTGCGCAGTTCTTCCTCTAACCCTTGCATTCTTGTAGTTAGGGATGCTATTTTTGTATTATATTCCTTTGCTTGTTCTAATTTTGCCAGTTCATTTGCAGACGCACGACCCTGCAGTGTATTTCTTGCTAGGTTCCTTACCGCGTCTCTCTCTTCGCCTGTGCGTGCCGACTCGGCTAGCACTTTGGTTTGAGTATTTGCGACTTGAGAAATCATTTGTGTTGTTTCTGGAATTCTGTCGTTTTTTAAGTCAGCCAGGAGTGTACTTAAAACGTTTTTAACAGAGCTGTCATTGCCTGCCTGCTTCGGTTCAGAGTTTTCTCCAGTCAATGCTGTTATTTTTTCTTCTTGTTCTTGTCTTGCTAGCAATTTGCCTGCAGTGTCAATAAGTTGTTGTTCTAGTTCTTGCTTCACACTTCCTGGGTTCATTTTGCTTACGTTTCTCTTGATGTCACCAAGTTGCTTCAAAATATCTCCTAGATATGTACGATATTTGCTTTCGGATCCTTGAGAGATAGTCTTAAATTGTTCGAGAGTTTGTTTCGTTTTCGTCTGAAATTCTGAAGAAGAAACATCAGAATCACTGGTTCGTCCACTAGTTGCTATTGCTGTAAGCCCCATACCAAGCCCGACAATCAAACTACCAGATAATAAAACCACAGCCATTTATGTTCTTTCTGTTCTTAAAGATTATATTAATTCAAGAGAAACGTTCAACGAATAAAATTATGACACTCGATGTTTACTCTGTAGCACCTGTATTTTTTCGAGTAATTGATTCCACAAAGTTCAGGTCACCTACTTCAACCCACAAAAGAACTCCAACTTTTTCTAAAGCGTGGCTCAGTGTTAGTTCGGTATTTTCATCATTATCGTCACTAAGTGCACCCAGGAACGAAACATTTTGCAACTCAAAAAGTTCTTTGACAAGCTCACAAGCTTGCAAATGCTGGCCATCATCAAAAAGCTTACAAAAATTCAATGCATCAAACCAATACATTTTTTTGCCCTCTCGTACAATAAGTTTTTTTAACGAATGCGACACACATAATTCACCACGACCAATCTGTTCCGATAATCCATTTTCTGACATTTGTCGTTCCAGGCCATAAGCAATTTTCTTGAAAACATTCACAACATGATCATCTAAGCGTGAAGAGCTCATATGTAGAGTTCACTCGTTCTTGTTTTTAAGACGATCGGCTGGGGGGTGACGTCGGGCTGTAGGAGGGTGACGTCGGGCTGTAGGAGGGTGACGTCGGGATGTAGGAGGGTGAAGGTGGGTTGTAAGGCCGTGATTTCGGACTTGAACAAATGTCATTGGAGTTAAGCAGATCGAGTTCGCGTTCAGTGCGTGTCAGCAAGTCTTGTGATGGATAGAAAGTACGGGTATCGACGGACGTCTTGGTGGAAAAGCAGCGCATTGCTTCGTCTTTCTCTTCACTTTTTCGTTGCATGCAGAATGACTCGGATGAAGATCCTGGCGCTCGTTCGCAATTGCGAACTGACCACTTGCAATTCACGGGATTCGAACTCATGGCACTCTTGCGAACGTATGAGCCGAAGGCGCGAACCACAGCTGGTCTGTTAGACAGTCCACGTGTGGACCAACACGTGGAGATTCAGAGGTGGCCATGAGAAAGGGAGGCATGGCCTATGCCTTCTTTCTTTCTCTCTTAAAGTTTAAGAGAGAAAGAAAGAAAGGATAGGCTATAGGCTTGGCTCTCATGGCCACCTCTGAATCTCCACGTGTTGGTCCA
>MDTD01170457.1_pt1 | contig 10065 bp, 8 predicted proteins | sample 811221 | NCBI WGS metagenome assembly MDTD01 (sample SAMN05326646, study PRJNA326480) | marine metagenome | isolation source: seawater | place: Pacific Ocean: South West | collected 2011
GATGCCTCACCCGGAGGCTTTTATTCGATGGAGCCACCACCCTGGATGGACGACTATGAAACTTGAAAATCCCGGATTAGTTGCTCTGGATTTTGAAAAAGATAGAAACGTAGACGACCCGGAGAAAGTACCCCATGGTCTTAGAATTTTGCAGAACGCCAGAAAAATGACGGAATCCCTTTAGTAAATAGATGGAGCAAACGAGGTAGAAAGATGGAACCAAAATCTTATGCCGAAGCAGGAGTAGATATACACAAAGCGGAATCATTTTTGACCCGCTTGAAAGTCTCGGCAAGAAGAGACGGACATAGAAGACTCTGGCGAGGAGCCGGCGGATACGCCTCGGTCTATCCGGTTCAAGGCAATCATGCGGTAGCTCTTTCCACAGACGGGGTAGGAACCAAACTACTGCTTGCTCTTGAACAGGATTGTTATGACACCATAGGTATCGACCTGGTGGCCATGTGCGCCAATGACCTGATCTGTGTAGGAGCGGTTCCTTCAGTTTTTCTAGACTACTATGCCACCGGCGCCCTCGATGAGAAGGTTTCCGATCATTTGATGCAGGGAATTATTGAAGGCTGCGACCGGGCCTCCATGCTTCTGGTCGGCGGAGAGACCGCTGAGATGCCCGACCTATATGAGAAAGGTCATTTCGATCTGGCCGGATTCGCGGTGGGTAGTGTCACAAGAGAATCGCTCATTACCGGCGATGAATTGAAAGCAGGAGACAGACTGATCGGTGTTTCCTCAAACGGCATCCACTCGAACGGTTTTTCTCTGGCTCGCAAACTGATTTCGGTTGACTCTCCCTTCAGAAAAGAGATGCTCAAGCCAACTCACATATATACCAAGCCGGTGGTTCGCCTCTTCAGCGAATATCCTGGAGCTGTAAAAGGACTGGCTCATATTACCGGTGGTGGCTGGACAAATATAACCAGGCCGAAAGAAGCGTTAGGTTACGAGATAAGCAATCACCTTCCAGTTCCCGAAATTTTCCAGGAACTTGCCCGCTCTATCTCCCTTCCTGAGATGTACAAGACATTCAACATGGGCATCGGTCTATGTGTCATGACTGAAGCGAAAAACGTCGAGCACATAATATCTATTTTTTCAGCCTGCGATTTCAACGCAGCAGAGATTGGTGAAATCACAGACCGGGGACCCTCCCTCATCATAAAAAACGCACCGGGAAGCTCGGAGGATATCTATATACACACCAAAGCCACCTGATTCGACCGTTCTCAAACTATAACTTTTAAGGAGGTAATCATGCCTACAGCACTGGTAAGTGTATCGGATAAAACAGGCCTGGATAAGTTAGCCAGGAATTTACAAGATAAGCACAACTACAAATTCGTCGCCACCACAAGCACGGCAGCCTATCTAAAAGAGCTAGGCGTGACCTGCACTCCGGTGGAAGAGATTACCCAGTTTCCTGAAATTCTAGGTGGACGGGTAAAGACCTTACATCCTAAGATTTTTGCCGGGATACTGAGTCGTGACCTTGACGATGATAGAAAGTGCATGGCCGAGATGAAGATCGACGAACTGGACCTGGTAATCGTCAATCTCTATCCTTTCGAGAAAAAGTTGAAAGAAGGTCTGAACGAAGACAAGATGATAGAGCAGATTGATATCGGCGGAGTCGCTCTAATTAGAGCGGCAGCCAAGAATTTCAATCGGGTGGCAATTCTCTCCGACCCGGCGCAATATGATCGACTGGGCAAAGAACTGGCCGAAACTGGAAAGATTTCAAAAGACTTCCGTCGCCAGCTAGCTTTCGAAGCGTTCAGCCGCACCATGAGTTATGACACTGCTATCAGCACTTACCTGAAAGGGAACCTGGGAGAAGAAGCAGGCAAAAGTCGCTCCAGTCTCCCCTCTGCCGTCGACCTGCGACTAAAACAGCACATGACGCTACGTTATGGCGAGAACCCTCATCAATCTGCCATTTGGTACGCCCATGGCAGTACGGCAGGCACCAACGGCGACGCCATGAAATTCCCGCCATTCAACCAGCTGCAAGGGAAAGAACTCTCTTCAAACAATATTGTCGATACTTATGCTCTAGTCTCTATCATGAGGGATCTCCAATCCCCCGCTTCATGCATCATCAAGCATAATAATCCCTGTGGTGTGGCCATCGGAGCAACCCTGGAAGAAGCACTGGATAAAGCTTACGAGACAGATCCTATCTCGGCCTTTGGCGGCATATTTGGTTTTACAGAAAAACTGGAAGCGCCTCTTGTGGAGAAAATTCTCCAGGGCTTTGTGGAGATTGTGGCGGCTCCCAGCTTCTCTGATGAAGCTCTGGCGCTTCTCAAAAAGAAAAAGAATGTTCGGGTTCTGGAACTTTCCGCCAGCGTTCTGAAAGCCATCGAGGAAGAACAATGGCATGCCAAAGATCTTCAGGACTTCGGATGGATTCTTGAAAGGGCTGAGGCACCCGCTGTAACCGCCGACAAATTCGAATGTGTCACCGGTGGTGATGTTCCGAAAAATCTGCTTTCTGATGTAAATTTCGCCTGGAGCGTGGTTAAGCACCTTACCTCCAATGCCATCTTCATCGCTAAGGATGGTCAATCGTTGGGCTTCGGCATAGGTCAAACCAGTCGTATCGCCAGTGTCAACATCGCCCTGGAGCAAGCTGGAGAGAAAGCAAGGGGAGCCGTTCTCGCCAGCGATGCTTTCTTCCCGGCAACAGACAACATTGAAGCAGCGGCCAAAGCCGGTATCTCCGTGATTGTTCAACCCGGAGGCAGCATAAAAGACAAAGATGTGATTCAGTCTTGCAAAGACAATAACATCACCATGTTGCTCACCGGTCAACGCTGCTTCAAGCACTAAGTCAATTTATTGACACACTAAATTGACCCACTAAAAGGACCAGCAATGCCAGTTCCAGACGATAAAACAAAAAGAGCCCCAGCCGTTGTAGGCATTATCATGGGTAGTTCCTCGGATTACGATACCATGAAAAACGCCGAAGATATCCTCAGGGAGTTTAAAATCCCTTACGAGATAGAGGTTGTCAGCGCTCATAGAACCCCGGGAAGAATGTACGAATATGCTCAAAACGCAGCGAAGCGGGGTTTGAAATGCATTATCGCCGGAGCTGGCGGAGCGGCCCATTTGCCCGGAATGGTGTCCGCTCTGACACCACTGCCGGTACTTGGTGTTCCCGTCAAATCGAGAGCCTTAAACGGACTGGACAGCTTGCTTTCAATAGTGCAGATGCCCGGTGGAGTCCCGACAGCGACCTTCGCTGTGGGCGATAGCGGTGCCAAGAACGCGGCCCTATTCGCCCTAAGAATTCTTGCCATCGAAGACAACGCTTTATTGAAACAGCTTGATGTGTACAACCGCGAACAAGCGGAAAAGGCCATTGCCGGAAATGAAATCGTGCAGCAAAATATATCAAAATAAAATGCCCCGGGAGAAATCGTGAAAACAGTCGGAATTCTAGGCGGCGGCCAGCTGGGTCTGATGCTTGCAAACAGCCTTTATACACTGGGAGCAGAGGTGGTCGTCTATGACCCCGATCCCCTGGCGCCATTATGCAGGCATGCCGGAAATGTGGTTAACGGTTCTTGGAACGACTATAAGAAGATAGAAGAGTTCGTGAAAAGGTGCGACATAATAACCTACGAATTCGAAAATGTGGAATGCGATCCGCTCAGGCCAATCAGCGCCATCGCCCCTATTTATCCATCGCTCGACGTTCTCGCGATAACCCAGAACAGAATAAATGAAAAACAGTTCTTGAGCGCAAGCAACTTGCCCCACGTTAAGTTCGCCGTGGCTTCTTCTCTTGTCGAACTTCGCAAAGAAGGGATGTCCTTCCGTTTTCCCTTTGTGATAAAAACCGCCCGCGGTGGCTATGACGGCAAAGGTCAATTCTCGATAAACAACGAAGAAGACCTTGAAAATGCCCTGACAGAGCTATCGATCGGAAAAGGTGAGAACAACTTTTTGGCCGTGTTGGAAGAATTCATCGAAATTGAAAGCGAGGTGAGCTGCATAGTAGCTCGCGATCTAAAAGGCTCTATCTCTACCTTTCCAGTCTTCGAAAACTTTCACAAGAACCATATTCTAGACAAGACCTACTTGCCTTGCTCATTGCCGGAGAACATCCAGGCTAAGGTTATAGAGATAGCAAACCAGGCAACCGTTGCCCTTGACGTAAACGGATTATTGACCACTGAATTTTTCGTTTCCAGGACAAGGGAAAATGAAACAACGGGCGCCGTATGTGGAGACTATACCATCCACATAAATGAATTCGCGCCCCGTCCCCACAACTCCGGTCACATAACCAGAAACGCATGCCACTCCAGTCAATTCGACGCCCTGGCCAAGATTCTTCTGGAAGTTCCGGTAACTGACGAAAGCTTATCCCTCAACTCCGAAAAACATCACTGTATGGTCAATATTCTCGGTGATAGCTATCCAAACAGAAACGAACGGCCTGGCGCGCCAGAAAAGAAGTCAGGTTCAAAATCTGCCGAAATAGACCTATCAGCCATGAAAGACCACGGAAATATCTCTGAGCTTGTGCTTTATGGCAAAACAGAGGCCAGAGAAGGTCGAAAGATGGGACATTTTGTCGCATGGTCTGATAGCCGCCAGAGCCTGGAAACCGAAGCCCAGGCTTTTCAAAAAGCCCTGAAAGATCGCCAATTTTGTAGCAACAGCCGATAAATAGACTTTTTAGCCCGGGGAAGTAGAATTAGATCTATATCTCCGCGGAGTCGTGTTGTGTTATGCCGAAAAGCGGCGAAACCACTCAAATATGCCTGGTCTGCAAAAAGAGTTTCGGGCCGGATCTGAGAATCTGTCCCAATGACGGTTCGGACCTGGTTGCAGGACATGTGGACAAACTCCTGGACACCGTCTTTGCCGATCGCTACAAGATTTTGGAAGTAGCCGGCAAAGGCGGCATGAGTACGGTCTACAAAGCTCAACACACCTACATGGACAGAACTGTAGCGGTTAAGATCCTACACCAGCACCTGGTCTCGGAACCCGCTGCAGTACAACGCTTTCAGCAGGAAGCGAAAGCCTCGAGCAGTTTAAGTCATCCCAATATCATCAACGTTTTCGACTTCGGCGTAAATTCAGAAGGGCAAGCCTACCTGATAATGGACTATCTCGATGGCTGTTCCTTGAGTCACCTCCTGGACCAGACAGGAAAGATTACCGAAAACGACTCAATCGAGATTATTCGACAGACAGCTAGAGGACTGGCACATGCCCACAAGAAAGGGGTAATTCACAGGGATTTGAAACCGGCGAATCTAGTACTGACCACCGAAGAAGATGGATTTTTGCTGGTCAAATTGGTGGATTTCGGCATCGCCAAAGTAGCTCCGGGAGATGGCGCGGTATCACAACACTTGACCCAAACCGGAGAGATCTTTGGCAGCCCGCTATACATGAGCCCGGAACAGTGCGAAGGCAAAAAAGTAGATGCTCGCTCCGACATTTATTCTTTCGGTTGCCTTATCTACGAACTCTTGAGCGGCGCGCCTCCTTTTGTCGGTGATAGCGCCGTCGATACCATAGCTTTGCACCTGAACGAAAAACCGATTCCACTAAATGAGATTCACGAATCCATAAGGGTTTCCACAGAACTTAATGACCTGGTCATGAAGTGCCTTAAAAAGGACCCTAGAAAAAGATTTCAAACAGTCCTTGAATTCATGGATGCCATGCCGGCAAACAGCACGTCTGCACCGCTGGACTCTGGCAGCGACGCAACCATAGCGATGCAGGTCAACACTCTTATGGGACAGGAAAAGGGGAGCCTAAAAACACCTTCCTCCAGATATATAAAGAAGCAAAAACGGTCCAGACTGAAATTTAGTAACGAAGAAAAGGTCAGATATCTCTCCATAGCTCTTGCCTCCCTCATTGGATTCATAACCCTCTACCAGGGACCGGATCAGGATCCTGGCTCGCCCCTTGCTAAGATGACCTGGCAGATGGAGCTGAGTTTCAGTCAGTTGCTCCTGGCAAGCGGCTTGAAACCATTGGCGGTGCCGGTTCTTGAGTTCGCAGCCTGGCACTGTGAACATCTGGACCCTATTTTTAACCGACCAAACTACGACAAGCGCTTTCAAACTCTGAAGAAACTGGCCGAGGCATACAACGCCAATGGTCAGAACTCCAAATACGAGCGCGTAGTAAAAGAGCTGTCAGATCTGGACAAAGAGCGCTGGTTGACCACCGCCAAAGCCACCCTCAACAATCTATCTAACTCTGAAAAGTACATCGCCGAGCTCAAAAGAAGACGAGAGCCGATTCAATCCCATCTTTCAGAACCACTATTAAATTGGGCGGCGTCGGTGAAAGCCGTGGTTGAGATAGCTCGTCGCCTGGATGCAAACTACGCCTATGAGCTGGAATATCAACTGCTGGTCAAAGCGGAAAAAATTGTCACCGAGCTATACGGTCCAAACTTTGTCGGTCTGGCAGAGTTAAAATCCCAACGTGCAATCTGCTTGCAAAACCAGGATAGGATAACAGCTATTGACCTGATAGATGATGATAGCGGTAATGAAGACGGTATATATGGAAGGATTCGCGAAATATACGCATTCAATGCCAGACAGCAACTGGGTCTGAAGGAAGATGAGAAGCTGAGCTTTGAGCAGATAGCCGAAGACCCGGACTTTATTCGGTCAATTCTAAGATTGGGACAGTGGCAGCGCCGCCGAGGACGTTTTGAAGAAGCCGGTCGGAACATAGAGCTGGCGATGAAAGCAGCAGAAAAGTACAACAAATTCGAGCCCGATGCTCTAGCTGAATTCTACTCCAGTTACGCCAACTATCTCCATCAGATGGGCAAGCAAGAACAATCCGGCACATATCTCCTAAAAGCGAGAGAAGAGAGAAAACGCTCAGCCGCGAAGATGGGCATGGAATACATAGAACACGGTCGGCCCATAAAGAAACGATAGAGATAAAGAAAGCGTCAGCGATTTCCAGAATGATTTGGCAGAGAATACACAAAAGTCACAACTTTTTAGTATTCTCCATATCCAAAGATATCCAAATTTAGTAGAGACATAAATGAATTGGAAAGCTAACTTCGCGGTTACATCGCTCTATATTGCCGCATTCGGCTTACTCTATACGATGTTCCTTTCCTATATGACCGAATCAGTAATTAAGGGCAATCAGCACCTGGGTAAAGCCAACAGCATCCAGACCGCCATGGTCACGGTCAATCCTCAGGCTCGGTCAGAGCTTTACTCTGCCGTCGGAGAATACAATAAAGTTCTCCTCCTGGACAGGGAGAACATCTCTGTTCTGAATAATCGTGCCGGCGCGTTCTATCGACTAGGCAGCTACAAACTTGCCGTTGATGACCTCAATACCTGTATCAGGCTGGAGCCATCTGAATGGTACCATTACTACGTACGCGGCAAATGCCTGGAGAGACTAGGGAACAGAGAAGCCGCTTGGCTGGACTACAACCAAAGCATGTCCCTGGCATGCATGGAGGTAAGTCCCTGTGCCGCTTATTTAACTTCGAGAGCTTGCAACGAATTCATCAAGAATAGACCCGCACAAAATATAGCGAGCCAACCGAAGAGAACTTTCTAAGCAAGGCTATTTAGTAGTCCGGCATCATCGAAGGGCAAGAATTCACTTTGGCAAGTAATTCTGAGTGAACATCGGCGCTCTGGGGACCTATCTCGGCAGCAGGAATACTGACGCGCTCTTGTTCATATGCCGCGGCGGTGGTATCAGACCAGGCATCATAGGGAAACTCAGTGGGTTTTACTTTTCGATACCAAATCTCCACCGCCTCAGGCTTCCAAACCAGCACTACCGGTAGTGGCTGCCCTTCGTCATGCTTAGTCTGAAAGTTAGAGATCACTGATTTCTGCATCTTCACTGCGATTCCGCCAGGGAAAACTTTCACTTCGTGGTCCATCATTTGGGAAATAACTTCCGGAGTTCCTTTGTGAACAGCAACCAGAACACTCTCGCCCTGCTTGCACCAGGGCAACTCTTTAAGATATTCGATAAAAGCCTGGGAAGAAGTTTCTGGCTTAACTACGGTTCCTTCGCCTTCTGTCATCGTTTCAACCTAGCTCCAAGAATCTACAGAGAGGAGTTTACCTGGCTGAGATGCGGAGATCCTTAAATTCGCAAAAATAGTGCGCTGTCCTGTCAAAAACCATCTCTTGACAGTCAGGAAAACTCTACACAGTTGTAAAATGAAATCCCGGCAAGCACTGATAAATTCACAGAATACTTGTGAAAATTGAACATTTTTACGATTATAGAGAATGCAGCTCTATCTCTTCCCGGAGAAACTGCGTTCAGCGGTTAACTTAAGGACCCTAGATGACTGAAAAAGATCAAACCGGAGATGAAACCAGCAAAGCCTACCTGGTGGAACTGGTCTCCAACCGAAAAATTCCAATCTCCACACCGGTCTGCTCAGTGGGACGGCTGGATTCAAACGAAATTGTTATCGGCGATGACAAATCCATTTCGAAACACCACTTCACCATATCGATGGAGGATTCGAGCTATTTCGTGGAAGATGCCAACAGCAGTTACGGTACCTTCGTGAACGGCGAAAAGATTGCCGAGAAGACCAAAGTCACCGACGGAGATGTAATCAAAGCAGGAAATTCTATGTTCTGGTTTACCGAGGGAGAAAGAGAGCTAAAAGTCTCCAGGGAGATGATCAAACCCTGAGCGCCTCTAGCCGAAAGTCCCCTCAGTGAAAGGGAAAAGAAGATAACTCGATATCTATCCCCTGTATCCGGAGAAGATCGAATCAGGCTTTGAAATTCTTCGTCCGATAAAGCCCCCACACCGCTCAAAAGTCACTATAGCGGTTTATATTGTTCTACTCGTGGAACATCTATTGATGACTGAGAGCAGGAAGAAAAGACCGGTTTTACTGAGTTTTTGCCGAAGTCAGCAAAGTCGGATTCAATCGGCCTTCTCCTGAATCTCTTTGAACGTCGGTTGATAGAAATTCGAGTCTAACAAGGAAAAATGGAAAACAACGAATCTACTCCCGTTCCCACCGCCTTTCTGGTAGACCTTGTGTCAAACCGGAAAATTCCTGTTACCACCCCAAGGTGCCGGGTTGGTCGTGACGACTTGAACGATATTGTTATCAGCGGCGACCAATCGATCTCCCGGTTTCACTTCATCATTTCATTTGAGAACGGTCAGTATCTGGTTCAGGACGCTAAGAGCCGACATGGGACGTTCCTGAACGGAAATCAGATTGGAGAACCAGAACCGATTAATGACGGTGACGTTCTAAAGATCGGCGTGTCTCTCTTCTGGTTTGTTATAGAAGCCGCCACAGGAGAGAATACTGAGCCTGCCAAGCCCGTCGATGTCAAGGAAGACAGAAAATCCAGTGAGGCCAACCTTACAGCCACCCAGGAGATAGACATAACCAAAGCCGAAGAAGTTGTGGCCAAGGTTCTCTCCCAGGAGCCGCCCCTTGACATGGAAAACAAAGTTGGCGAGTCTTCCTTAGGAAAATTGCTGGAGCCTGTAAAAGCACCGGCAGCAGATTCGGACTCAGCCTCTAAATCCGATTCCAGGGAAGAGGACGAAGATTTATTGTCGAAAGACCTTATTAAAGATGCCCTGGACAAAGGCGACTTAAAGAAAGCCGAAGAGAAAGAAGAAGAGGAAGCGAAAGCTAAGGAAGAAGCCGAAGCCAAAGCCAAAGAAGAAGAAGAGGAAGCGAAAGCTAAGGAAGAAGCCGAAGCCAGAGCCAAAGAAGAAGAAGAGGAAGCGAAAGCTAAAGAAGAAGCCGAAGCCAGAGCCAAAGAAGAAGAAGAACAGGAAGCGAAAGCTAAAGAAGAAGCCGAAGCCAGAGCCAAAGAAGAAGAGGAAGAAGCGAAAGCTAAGGAAGAAGCCGAAGCCAGAGCCAAAGAAGAAGAGGAAGCGAAAGCTAAGGAAGAAGCCGAAGCCAGAGCCAAAGAAGAAGAAGAGGAAGCGAAAGCTAAGGAAGAAGCCGAAGCCAGAGCCAAAGAAGAAGAGGAAGAAGCGAAAGCTAAGGAAGAA
>MDTD01192311.1_pt1 | contig 10065 bp, 12 predicted proteins | sample 811221 | NCBI WGS metagenome assembly MDTD01 (sample SAMN05326646, study PRJNA326480) | marine metagenome | isolation source: seawater | place: Pacific Ocean: South West | collected 2011
CCTCGGTGAAATCGTAATCACTTCCATGGAACCACTAAACCCCTCCGCTCGGCGCGACGATCTTGCAGCAGTAGGCAAGGCCGACTAGCTTTTAAGAGAACAGGATTCCAGCATGCATCGAGTTTTCTGTGCTTTTCTTCTTCTGACTGTGGTTTCGTGCACCACTGAGCCGGTCGTGTGCACGCAAGATGAAGACTGTCTGGATGGCACCTTTTGTTACCTTGAGCCCCGTGGGCCCAATGATCCGGAGGCGCCAGAAGGTCTCGATCCCCATCAAGCCAAGTATCAGGACCAAGGGGTCTGCAGGCGGGATTGTGTGTCAGACCAAGACTGCCGGGGCACCTATCGCTGCACAAACCGCGGCCTATGCAAAGACTTGGATAATGCCGCCGATAATCGGCAGTACACGCCGGAATATGAGCCAGATCCTGTGTCACTTCGCCAAGCCTTCGAGTCCGACAAACTGTTGAGTTGTATCGGGTTCATCAATTGCTACAACACTTGTAATAGCAGTTCTGAGACGTGTCGGCAGTCCTGCGCAAATCAGACAGCGCCCAGCGCTCGATCTCAAGTCGGAGAAATACTTCACTGCGCCCAAGCTATTTGCCAAATTCCGCAAGAGGAAAGTCAGGTGAACTACATCGAGTGCTTGCGCGGGAGTTGCCCCGATGTCTTGGAAGCTTGTGGGATTCCTTAAGGGCTTGCTAAACCACAGGTGCTGAGTAGCGTGCCAGCCTTCAAACCCCGTCGTTTCGCCTGACCACCGAGCAACTCTAAAACATACTGAGCAGGTGCTTTTGACCGACGAGGTGTTAAGGTTTTGGGCTGTGCTCGATGCACAATGTTGATGACCTTAAGCTTTGAGTTAACAAAGATTATATCAAGCGGAATCAATGTGTTCTTCATCCAGAACTGACGCATTTGTTCATTGTTAAACACAAACCACATCCCTTGATCTTTAGACAGATCCTCAACGAACATCAGTCCTTGTTCTCGTTGTTTCGGGGTACGAGCGACATCGACTTGGATGCGATGGGTTTGCGCTTTGCCCTCAAAGCTAATGCTCGGTTGGCACGGAGTGGCGAGAAGCAGCGAGAGAAGGATCAAGGATCTGATCCCGCATCAGCCGGCGTCAAAGGCCCACCATCAGGGATTTGACCCACGGGTTCTTCCCATTCGCTTTTGCGGACGCAATAGTTTGCATCCTCACAGTCACCGCCATCATCCACGCAGACTCGGCTCAGGGGGCCGAATTCGACGGGATGCTCACACACAAAGAACTCGGGACAGTCGCTATCGACCTGGCATCGTCGGGTGCAGTATGGGTTGTGACCCTCGACAGAAATGCAGAGAAACTGAGCACAGCGCTCAAAGGCAACGTCTTGCACCACTCGAGTTTCACCGACCTGTGGCCTCATCGTTTCGGAGACAATGCGAGGAATTTCGCTGCACACCTCACCGATATCGTTGGGGGTTTCACACCCGACACCAAGCACCAGACTGAGGCAAAGCAACAATCGCATCGTCCATCTCTCCGCTGGCAGTATCGTCATGTCATGGCCCTCGATGCAACCAAGCCCTCTGATTTTTTGCGCTTCGACGATGGTGAGCGGAAGATCAGGGGGGAGGACAGATCGATGGTTTTTGCCGAAACTAAAGAGGTTAGAGCGGTCCCCACGAACGTTGTGTTACCGGTTCTAGACAAGGAGAAACTTCGTTTTCTCAGTCGAAGGACTCGTGTCTCTCAAGCCGCCTTCCTACGGGAAGCGGTCGCCGACTTGTTGTGCAAGTATGGGGACGAATTTAAGGGCTCTGAGTTCGAAAGCTTGATCGCCAGTTTGGACAATCGATCCAACTCCCTAATCGAGGGGCTCATTTCCAAGGAAGATGACTGAGCGCACCGTATCTGGGTTGAAGTCGAGTTTGAGTTTATCAGCCAAAGCCTTGTTCCACTGGATCGCCCATTCTTTCCGCTTCGTTGAAATCGTGTGGGTATCCATGATCGATAGGTAGGTTACCCAAACATAGCCTAAAGTACCGGCGATGATGAGACCCGCTCCGGTGTATTCCATCTCAACTTTTTCGTTGGCGCCGCCCAGATGAGACACAATGCCTCCCGCGAGCAGAACGATCCCCGAGCCAACGTAGGTGGGCACAAATGAGGGTTCCTCGCTGTGAAGAACAACATCAGAGGCGATGCCTTCAGCTCGCAGCAGCGGCAAAAACTTCATCGGCGGGTAAAGATGTCCCTGCTGAGTGAGGAAATGTCGTTTGTGGACGACACGTGAAGTCGTCTGGTTCGTTGCAGCGCTTCGACTCCGTTTCGTGGTGATCTGACTGGCGGGCAAAACCTTCTTCTGTGCCATGAGCGCCTTGGCTTGCTCTGGGGTGAAGTCGCCAGTGATGGTACTCGCTCCCCCTTGCATCTCTGGGACGGTCACACAGGCACCGACGGCAAGAAGCCAAACAACAGAGTTGATTCGAGTCATCTGGTTCATCAGAGCATTCCCTAACTGGAGTAGTGCTGAGTGAAGACGAGAACGGCATCATTGAGGTCGTCCACACCACAGGATTCAAAGGTACTGTGCATACCCCACATGGGAATTCCCACATCGACGGTCCGTGCGCCAAGGCCCGCCGCAACGATCGGACCGATGGTGCTGCCACAGCCCATGTCCTGGCGAATGACAAACTCCTGAAAGGCGACGCCCGCCTTTTCGCAAAGACCTCTGAACAGAGCGGATGTTTCGCCTGTACTGGCATAACGCTCATTGGCGTTGGTTTTGATGGTGATCCCATGATTGATTTGGGGCGCGTGGCCCGCCGCATGCTTGGCCGGATGGTTGGGATGTTGCGCATGGGCCATGTCGGCGCTGACCACGAGTGAAGCCTGGAAAGCTGCTTCCGCTTGATGGCCGCTCTCCCCGTAAGCAGCATGTTGCCGAGTGATCCGAAGCAATGTGTGCCGGAGGAAGCTACTTTGTGCGCCCGAACTGGTCATGGAGCCGACCTCCTCAGCATCCACAAAGTAGCCGACTCGAGTCCGGTCGGAATCAGGGCATTGCTCTACGCTCGCTCGTAAAGCCTCACAACTCGCCCAACACATGGCCAGATCGTCATGCCGTGGACCCAGAATAATGGAGCCGTCCACGCCCACTCGAACAGGGTCCTGAAAGGGGAACAGGTGCAGGTCGAAACCCGAAGCCGTTCGTAAATCATGGCCGAGCAGTTCGCTGAGTTGAGCCAGCAGGGGATCTTGTTCGCCCGAGCCGAGAACCGCGACTAGTTGTTCCTCTGGATTGATTTTCCCTTCGCTGTTGACCTTTCGATCCAGATGGATGGCAAGTTCTGGAATGAAGGCGATGGGTTTATTGGCTCTGACAAGATGTCGCTCGAGGGCGGGAAGACCTGTTTCGGGGTCATCCTGGACGCGCCCATCCGAGTCTCGCTTTAAATGATAGATCATACCGCCAAGGTCGAGGGGGCGATCCAGCCACGTTCGGTAGAGAACGCCGCCATGAATCTGCGTATGAAGTCGTGTGACGGAGCACCCTTCGCTGACGGGATTCAGTTTCAAACGTAAGTCTGGAGCATCGGTGTGAGAACCGAGGATTCGAAATCCTGCTTCCGAGGGGGCTTTGTGTCCTACCGCAAATGCGATGACTGTTCGCTGATCGGGAGCGATGACATAATGACGTTCACCTCCCCGGAACGACCATGCACCGTTTGGTTCGATGGGGAGAAACCCATCCCGTTCGAGACGTTGTGTAATCTCTCGAACCGCGTGGAACGGGGTGGGGGTTGCCTTGGAGAATTCGATGTAGTCGTCGGCTCTATCCATGGTTTCTCTGCTTCATTCCCTCGAGTTCGGTTCGGGCGCTGTCGATATGAGCCTGGGTTTGATCGCGGTAATAGGCAACCAGTGGCGCAAAGAAATAACCGGTTAACCAACCCAACAGCCCCGCCGCTGCCAGGGCGAGCGTTAAACGGGAACTGGTGGAAGCGCCGTAAGTATAGGCCGCTGTGGCCAGTAGTGCCAGACCGAGCCAGGTGAAAAACCGCACGCCATGGGTGTACGTTGTTAGTGTACGCAGGCGCGCCTCTTCACGGGCAATCTGCTCAGCCAAATGTCGGGCTCGGCGGCTATGCTCAGACACCGCGATACAGCCGTCGAGCGAAATGCTCAGACAGGCCGGCCGCACGAATACCTGCTGCCGCACTGTCGATGTCATAGGGCACGCGGATGTACTTCGCTTCGTTGCGCTCCGTATCGTAAATGACAAAACATGCCCGTGGGTCGTAGTCCCTAGGCTGGCCGACGCTACCGACGGTGACGAGATATTTCCAACCCGACTCAAACTCGATGGGGCCCGGGGGAACATCCTCTGCAGTGGTCTGGTCGAATCGCCACGAGCGTGTCAGGTGGGTGTGTCCCATAAAGGTCACGTCCTGAAGTCGATCGTGAAAAGCGCAGTGAGCTCGGGCAAGGGCCTGGTTGAAGACGTACTCGAAACTCTCCGGATACACCGGGGAGCCGTGGCTGAAACAGGCACTGCCTGCCTTCGCGGTGTAGGGCAGAGTTCGCAGCCAGGCGATGTGCTCGTCGTCCATCACAGAGACCGTCCAATCCAAGGCATCCCGAGCGGCTTGATAATAATAACTGTAGTCCATGAGCCCGGCCACAGCGGCATCATGGTTACCGACAATGGTCAGGTCACAGTGCGCTCGCACCAACTGACAGACTTCGTTTGGCGAGGATCCGTAACCCACCACGTCCCCTAAGCAAATCGTCCGATCCACATCCATTTCGGTGATTCGATCAAAGACCACTTTTGCGGCTTGATGGTTAGCATGCAGGTCTGAGACCAGTGCGACTTTCATGAAAGAGTTGCCCTCGTGTCCGGCTGCGCTCTACCAGCGAAAAAGACAAATCTCAAAGTTGACACGATGCGTTTTGCTTTCTTGACCCTCGGTGCGCTGATCTTTGGCGCTATATTTGGTTCTTTCGTCCCTGCCTCGGGGCCCTTCCTAGCCCTTGGGGGAACCCTTTTTGTGGGAGCCCTCAAGGCCCTGGTCTTACCGATAATTTTTTGTTCGGTGGTGGCCTCGATGGCTCGTCTGGGTGCACAAGGTCGTATCGGTGGGATTCTTGGTGTTTCCTTCGTTTATTTCCTCGCCACAATGGTTGCAGCCGTCGTTATTGGTTTATTCTTGGTCAACGTGATCGCTCCCGGATCCGGTGGAGAGTTGGCTGCTTTGGCGGCCGATACACCGACGATTTCCGGTCCTTCATCGCCGCTCGAATTCCTGCAAGCTCAGGCCAAGAAGTTGGTCCAAGATCCGATTCAGGCCTGGAGTCGTAACAATATCCTGGCCATCCTTGTCTTTGCCTTAGCCTTTGGCCTCGCACTCGGTAAAACTGGGCGGGGAGATGGACTTGCTCACGGGTTTGACGTCGCCTCGGACGCACTCGGACGATTGGTCACACTGGTCCTCTATGCGACGCCAGTGGGCGTGTTCTGCCTCGCTGCGAAGCAGGTCGCTCAAACCGGCTGGGAGCCGATCCTGAAACTCGGCTCGTACGTGCTTGTGGTTGCAGGTGGCTTGGCCTTCCATGGTTTGATTCTCCTGCCCCTGATCATTTGGTTGTTCGCAAAGCGCTCGCCGCTCGCCTTCTTCAAGGCTGCGCTCAAGCCACTTACCGTGGCTTTTGCCACAGCCTCGAGCGCCGCAACCCTTCCGGTCACCATGGAGGCAGCAGAGGAAGCGTTGGACGTTCCCCCCACAGTCAGTCGTGTTGTTCTTCCTCTAGGAGCCACGGTCAACATGGATGGAACCGCCTTGTATGAGGCCGTGGCTGCGCTGTTTATTGCGAATCTCTACGGCATTCATTTGGATCTCGGTGCCCAATTGATCGTTGCGGTCACCGCCTGCCTCGCCGCGATTGGTGCGGCGGGAATTCCGAGCGCTGGATTGGTCACGATGGCCTTGGTATTGAGCGCCGTTGGTTTGCCCCTTGAGGGCATCGGGATGATCCTCGCAGTGGATCGGTTTCTCGATATGATGAGAACAAGCGTCAATGTGCTCGGTGATTTGGGAGGGACGGTTGTCGTGCAGCGTTTTGCCTCCATTGAAACCGTCGACACATCGGTGGGCGGAGTCGATGACTAAAACCCGACTTTATTTGGTTCTCGGCGTCCTTTTGGCCTGTCGTCACGGGGGCACGAGTCCGGGACCTCAACCGGTCGATTCGGGCGCTGTTGAGTTGTCGTTTACGCAAGCCCAAGCGGGGGCCTTTCGAGCCAACCCACAGATTAACCCCGTCTTGCCGCTCCGATTGACTGCAGACCGAGCGGAGACGTTGGAAGTGCGTTTGGGGGACGAGACGAGGTTCGCTCGACGCTTGGATGATGGAACTTGGATTGTTGAGTTTAAGACCGATGCCCTAATCGACGGCGTGTACACCGTGGAAGCGGTGGCGAGGTCTGAGGCAGGAACGGGGCGGGCACAGGTTCGTCTCGCCATTGACAGGAATGGCTTTCAATACACGGATTGGGCGCAGGTAGGCACTGCCGATAGCCCACAGCTACATCGGCACGAAAGCCATCTCTACATGACTTGGACCGATCGCCGTGATCAGCCCCGGGGCGGTTATCTTCAGACGATTGATGGCAGTGGGCAAGGGATAAGCGAGCCACTTCAAATTACCCCGCTCGAGCATGAAGTGGCGCGGATGGAAGTGGCATTAGGCGACGGTAAGATCGGCATGATCTATCAGCAGTTAGAGGGAGACAACCGTCGGCACTGGGTTCGAATTCTCGACCTGCAGGGACATGTTGTCCTCGAATCCAGACTCGTCGACTTCGATGGGGATACCGGCAGATTTCAACATGGAATCGCTTACGATGGTGAAGCCTGGGTCGGTGCTTGGCGAGTCATGGACGGTGATGGAAGCGAGAGGATCCGTTGGGTTCGATTTTCGGATCAGGGCATTCTCGCAGGTCCGATCGACGTGACAAGCGCTGGTGCAAATGACCCCCACGGAAGCTTTTTGCCCTACATACAGATGCGGATCGCCGCTCGCCAGCAACACAGTGTTGTGAGCTTCAATCGGGGGTATTGGGAACAAAATTTGGCCATGACGATCAACCGTAATCAGGTCCTGGTAATCGATCCGAGCGGTGAGGTTGTGGAAGAAGGCATCTTGCCCCACGACTTGCTGATGCCCTTCGAATTTGAATCTCATGTGCATTCAGTGGGGGAAGAGATCATCACCTTGAGTACGGCGAGTTCATTGGCTGATGAGGCGCTCCACGAGCCCCACAGAATCTTTGCGAGCCGAGTTCCCGAAGCCTTTCCTGCACCGACGGACGATTGGGATTATACCTTGGTTCTCGACGCACCCCGTACCCGTGGCGAAATGATTTTAACGCCCCATGCAAAGGAGTGGGCGGTCATGATGTGGACCGATGAGCGGGGTCGCGACCAGCCGGGATCCCCGGAGGACAAAATTCAGGTCCTTACGGCCCCGTTATCCAGCCCCGAGCGTGGTTTTCGGCTTGGAACTCACCGGGCGATTCCTCATGCTCAGGTCTTCAGCGGTATGGCGAAACTGAGTGCACAGTCTCTTGGGTCTGCAGTTTTGGTCGTTTGGATCGATGAGCGCAATGCATCGTCCCAACAGTCCCGTCCGGAGGTTTTCATGGAGATGGTTTGGTTCTAGCGTTCGCCGAGGCGGGACTCACGGCGCACTCAGGAGGCAAAGAGTCGAGTGGGGTCTTTAAAGCTCTTAAACTCCAGGGCGTTTCCTGCTGGGTCGAGGAGGAAGAAAGTGGCCTGTTCGCCGGGTTCGCCGACAAACCGAATTTTGGGGGCGATGAGGAAGTCCTGATGACCCTCCTGCAGACGATCTGACAATCGATGCCAATGGGTCCAGTCAAGGATGAGCCCGAAGTGTCGAGTTGGGACCGTATCTCCGTCGACGGTATTACCGAGAGCTCGATGGCACTCTTGGGGTTTCAGGTGGGCGCTGATTTGGTGTCCGCCAAAATCGAAATCAATCCAGCGGCCTGGGGCTTCACGGCCAATGCGACAGCCCAGAAGGTCCACATAAAAGCGTCGAGCAGCCTCCAGGTCGTCGACGGGAAACGCCAGGTGAAAGAGCTGCTGAGGCGGGAGAGGCATGGGCTTATCGCTCCTGGTGCAGGCGTAATACAAGGTGCAGAGATTTGATGAGTTCCATCAAAGCAAGGCGTCTCGGGTCCCGCAAACCCTCGTAACCGCCGCCTCGCACATGCATGAAGCCGACACCGGCTGGGACCGGAAGGTCGACCGCCTCATAAAAGGTATGGTTGCAAAGGTAGCGTCCAGCATCATCACTCGATTCAATGGGGTGCCCCCGTCGTTGTAAGCCCTCCACCAGATCAGCCACCGGCCATGGGCAGGGTTTCTGGTGCCCAACTTTCTGGCGCGGATCGATTGGACCCGGCAGTAACATTTCATCAAGGGCATCCGGCTGACCATCCTGCTGGTTGATGGCGACGGTCTCCAACTGAACGTAGCCTTCTCGAGAGCCGACGCCGGTCAAAAGCAAGACGTGGGGAGAAACCGTCTGAACCCTTCGACGAAGCCACGCCCCGCTGTGTTGCCAGGAGACAGGCAGAACCCAACGATGCACATTAAAGCCAGCCAAGTTCCAGGGTAGGGAGCGCACCAAAGCGGTGGTCGGATTGTCCGTGACGCCGGGAAAGGGACCGAAGCCACAAACGAGAATTCGATCAGCCTCAGGCTGCACGATACCGCCGCCGCCTCAGTAGCCAGAGACTCAGGATGAGAAGCCAGCCCGACAGGTCGCCACGACTCTGGCAACCACAACCTACAGCGGGGTCGAGGACCACGTTGATCGCTGCTTCGGTTACCCCACCGGACGATTCAACGCGTACGTGAACCTGGTATTGACCTGGCGCGTCACCAATCATGATGGCTTCTGAGTTCGTTCCCTCGAGACGGCCGGAATCAACTGGCTTGAGACTCCACTCGATGGAGGTGATGTCATCTCCGTTCGGGTCATTTGCGAGGACTTTGAGTTGGATTTCTTCACCGACTCGGCCTCGAGGTGTGGTTTCGAATGAGACCTCAGGGGGCAGATCGCTCACTGTGACGGTGAGTTCATCGGGATGACCCGCATGGGTGCCGTTGGTGACATCCAGTCGGAAGACATAGGCACCGGCAGTCGTGCCCTCGAAGGTCGCCAGTTGTTTCTTTCCATCGTCGATGATCGGCAGCGCTCCCGTTGGGCTGCTCAATGCTGTCCACGAGAAGCGATGGGGTCCTGCACCCTCGGCATTGGCTCGCAATTGGATCCGCCCTGGGGCTGCTTCGAAATCGCTGCCAGCCAGTGCTCGAGGCGCCTCGGGGGAGGGGGTAATCTTCAGTTCGAGATATTGCTCGGCGAACTGACCCTCGGAATCCTCAAGCCGCAGCATGATCCCGATGATGCTGTCCCGCTCTGCTTCTGTCGGTGTGAAGTGCAAGACGGTGTCTTCGTCGATGAGTGCACTTTCAGGACCTTGCACGATGGAAAGGTTGACGATGTCCCCCTGCCCGAGGTCGTCATCCTCACCGTGGATCGCATAGGCTAGATCCTGTCCTACCGCCAACTCGCTTGGCGGCTCAGAAATGAAACGAGGTGCACTGCTCGCTCCTCTGACCCGGAGCGTGAACGTGTACCGCCCGAAGGCACCTTGGCTGTCTTCGGCGGTAAAGGTGAGGTCATACTCACCGGTTTGATTCGCTTCGGGTGTCCAACTGAGTTGTCCACCGTCATCCCGCAAGCCACCGGGCAGAGCGACTGCTGGGCGAACAGTCGCTGAGCCGTCCTCACGGTCATGACTACCGATCGAGATTTGGGCTTCTTCGCCGACGGTGAGCAAAAATATATCGCCGGGCAGGGAATCTAGATCGGGGGCGTTGATGAAGAGGCTGGGCGCCTCGTTGGCTGGCACAGTGACCGTATAAGCGACCGGCAGGCGAGCTTCGTCGACACCGTCGCTGGCGATCAGGTCG
>MDTD01027613.1_pt1 | contig 10064 bp, 9 predicted proteins | sample 811221 | NCBI WGS metagenome assembly MDTD01 (sample SAMN05326646, study PRJNA326480) | marine metagenome | isolation source: seawater | place: Pacific Ocean: South West | collected 2011
GCACCAAATCTACAATCATCACATTCTCACTACGCTCTTTCGGACAGTTCAGCAACTCTTTTTTTAACTGATTATCTTCTAATATACTACCCCCTCTTTTTCGAGTTCCTTTAATGGGTTGTGAGATAAGTTTTCGCCCTTCTTTTTTCAAAAATCGTTCGGGACTAGCACTCATCAAATGACAATCTTTATAACGATAATAACAAGCAAAAGGTGGTTCCGAAATAGCATATAAGTCATTGAATATAGTAACAGGGTTCAATGTGGTATCTTCTGCAAAATACTCTTGACAAAAGTTAATTTCATAAATATCACCCCTTTGAATATGAACTTGTAATTTTTCTACAGCTTGCAAATAATCTTCTTTCGTTAGTTTGGCTTCCAGCTTTTGGATATGATTATTGCAATCTCTGGTTTGATATTGCATTATTTCTCCAAACAACTGGTGCATTTCTTTACGATCTAAGCTATCTGGAAAATGGATTTGCACAGTATTTCCTTTTACTACAATCACCCATTTAGGTTGGAAAAAATGCATTTGAGGAAATTGCAATCTATCGGAATTACTAGAACTTAAATCTTCTAACTCATTTTTTAAATCGTAAGACAAATAACCAAACAACCAATCCTGTGCTTTTTGCTGATATTTTTCAAGTGTATCAAATGATTGAGTTGTTGGAATAATTTCTGATAAAGCATCTACACCTAAAAGCATATCATATGCCAAATACTTACCTTGAGAAGGCTCTGTATTTCCTGTAAGCACAGCAGCTTGCTCAAACTGACTAGCCCATGCACACGCTTGGTTCTTAAAGTGTTCTACATTACTCAATTGATATGTTGCAGTTAATCGCATTTTCCACAAAGGTAGTTATAATTGCTAGAGAGAAATAGACCAAAACAAAGTGCTAAAACACTCATTTCAAAATATTTACTAAATTGCACTTAAACAAACTTATATTAATTATGGACCAAATCGAAAAACCATTAAGTATCCTACTAATTGTAGCTGCAATTGCCTTCGCTTTTATGTACACCGATGCCGGTGATGGCTTTACTGCTATTGAAAATAAGACAACATATGGCTATACTATTGAATCCGCTGAACTATTAAAAGGTTACAATATTGAATCCGCTGAACTATCAAAAGGATATAATGCAATCGGAGATTTAAAATCAGAATGCATTGATTCAATAACTGCTGTTGCTGTTGACACTATATGGTACTGGGACGAAACTACACAAACAGAATTGTTTGAATTAATATTTTATGATCAATCCGAGTAGTTTTAATTAAATTGAATTTTTAAAACAGAAATCAGCTTTGGTGGTTTTTTTACAGTTTTCTTTTTGCGACCCCGTATAATAAAAGGATTGCTGCGACAAAAGCTGCTAGTCTTCCTATAAAGTTTCCGTAAATAGTATAAAAAGTAATACCTTTATACAAAGGAAGCTCTTGTTGAATAACTGCAGGCTGCCAAAAAGAAGTTGGTTGTGTAATATTTCCTAAAACATCTACAAAAGCAGAAGTGCCTGTATTAGCCGAACGGGCAATGGCTCTACGAGTTTCTATTGCGCGCAAACTGGAATATGTTAAATGTTGACGATAACCTGGTGTGTCTTTCCACCAACCATCATTAGTAATGATACTTAGTAAGTCGGCACCAGATCGTACATAATCCAACACATACTCACCATAAATAGATTCGTAACAAATGATAGGCGCAACTTGTCCTTGATTGGAACGAAACACAGTTCGCTCTGATTGACTACCTAAACTACCCGACACCCCTCCTAAATTAATAGCAAGCCATTTGAAATGTTTGAGAATAGGCGCAAAAGGCATCATCTCAACACCTTGGACTAATTTGGATTTATGATATAGCTGTACCCCAGACGTATCCAACTGCAAAGCGGTATTGTATGCATCATAATAACGATTAGCACCTTTATGGTAACGAACTGTTTCAGACAATACCTCCCCCTCCTCAAAGAGCTTGTAAGTAGATGCTCCAACAATAATTTTCAGTTGTGGGTATTCCTGTAAATAGTTTTGCAAACGCTTTATCAAAGATGATTGCTCCAAATTATTCTCCCATAATCCACCTGTCAAAGCAGTTTCCGGACCAATTAAATAGTCGGTAGTTTTATCTACTTTTTCGTTGGCCAATGTCAGTAGTTTTTCCAATTGCTCATCTGCCGTTAAACCTCCAAACTTTTCACCATAAGGATCAATATTGGGTTGCACTACCACTACATTTACATTATCTGTTTCACTTAATGTTGGTTTTATTAAAAAGGAAATCACCAAAGGAATTAACACCCATAATGTCAAGCCCACAAATTTTCTGCTGAACCAAAAACGATAAGCCAAGACATTGGCTATCAAAATCCATAATGATCCACCCAACACACCTGTATATTCGTACCATTGTACAAAAGAGGGATATGCTGCAAAACCATTTCCTAAAGTAAGCCACGGCCATGACAAATCCCAATTAAAATGAAGGTACTCGAATGCAAGCCAAACGCAAACAAAAGCCCACCAACCTCTTTTAATTCCCAATCGGCTTTTAATCCATGAGAAGAGTGTAAAAGCAGAAGCCATCAACAAAGAATTGATGAGTACCGCCATCATCACTCCAAACCACGAAGCATGTACTATCCAAAATGTAGTTAATATATTCCACACCATGAAAGCTAAAAAGGTATGTGCAAAAACTGATTTACGTTTTTTCAACTCATTTTCTAACAGTAATAATGGTACAAAAGCAAGAAAAAGTATAAAAGGAAAACCCTCTACAGGCCAAGCAACCGAGAAAAGCAATCCAGAAAATAGAGCTAATGATATTGTACGAAACATCTTTTGTATTATTGCATGACAAATATCGCATAATTATGCTGAAACACATCCCCAACCTCTTTACTTTAGGCAACTTATTTTGCGGATTACTCGCTATTTTATTTGCAGTAGGCGGTCACCTAAACATAGCAGGAGGCTTTATTCTGTTGGGAGCTTTTCTCGATTTTTTTGATGGTATGTTAGCTCGATTGTTAAACATAAGTGGTGAGTTAGGCAAACAATTAGATAGCTTAGCAGACCTCATTACTTTTGGAGTAGCACCTGCTTTCATTGTTTTTCAGTTATTCTTTTGGATAGAAGACAAAAGCTATTTTAACCCTTTTGCTGAATGGCCTGAAATCAACGTTTACTGTCATAATTACTGGGCATACACCGCTTTGCTTATTCCTTTGTTTTCGGCATTACGTTTAGCTAAATTTAACATTGATACTCGCCAAATAGATGGTTTTATAGGTTTGCCTACTCCAGCTAATGCACTCTTTTTTATTTCTATTCCAATTATAATGCACTTTCAGCCTACAATATGGATAAGCACTTTTTTAGCACAAAAAACAGTTTTAGCAAGCTTGTGTGTAGTAATGAGTTACCTATTAATAGCGGAAATCCCACTATTATCAATTAAGTTTAAAAACCTTTCTTGGGAAGAAAATAAAGTGCGTTACATACTAATCATCAGTAGTGTTATATTATTATGTGTTTTCCGCTTTGTAGCTGTGCCAATTATACTACTTTTGTATCTGATTTTATCCAAAAAAAAATAAAAGCAAATGAAATTTATAGCAGAGATTGATGTAATGCCACTAAAAGCATTGCTAGACCCACAAGGTAAAGCAGTTGGCGCAAGTATGAGCAATATAGGTTTATCTGAAATCACCAATGTACGCATCGGAAAACATATCACGTTAGAGTTAGAAGCTGATGATGAAGCCGATGCTAGAAATAAAGTAGAAAGCGCTTGCCAACAATTGTTATGCAACCAAATTATGGAAGGATACGAATTTACTATCTCAGCTGCTGAATAAATAAAAACACATTAAATATAAAAAAGCCCTGCTGAAAAGTGGGGCTTTGTGTTTTGTGTTAATTAATAAATTACTACTTCCTCAACTCGAATTTTTTACCCAGGTATAGCCTACGCACCTGTTCATCAGCAGCTAATTCTTCTGCTGTTCCAGCTTTTAATATATTTCCTTCAAATAAAAGGTAAGCACGATCGGTAATACTTAAGGTTTCGTGGACATTGTGGTCAGTAATTAAAATGCCGATGTTCTTTTCTTTCAAGTGAGCTACAATCTGCTGTATATCTTCAACCGCAATCGGGTCTACACCTGCAAAGGGCTCATCCAACAAAATAAACATAGGATCAGTAGCCAAAGCACGTGCAATTTCAGTTCTTCTACGCTCACCACCAGAAAGTAAATCACCTCTACTCTTACGGATATGCTGCAAACCAAACTCATCCAAAAGAGCTTCTAGCTTATTAGTTTGTGCTTCTTTAGATAAATCGGTCATTTCCAATACCGCCAAAATATTATCCTCTACACTCAGCTTACGAAAAACAGATGCTTCTTGCGCCAAATAGCCCACTCCCATCTGTGCACGCTTATACATGGGTAAATCCGTAATGTCTTGTGTATCTAAAAATACCTTTCCTCCATTAGGCTTTATTAAGCCGACAATCATATAAAAAGAGGTGGTTTTACCTGCTCCATTAGGGCCTAACAAACCCACAATCTCTCCTTGGTTTACTTCTACAGAAACGCCTTTTACTACAATACGCGATCGGTATTTCTTAATCATATTTTCCGCTCTTAACTTCATCTATTTATCTTGCATTCGTTCGGAAATTTTAATACTTATCTCATACAAAATAAGCAAAGGGAAAGACACCATAATTTGACTCATAATATCTGGAGGAGTAATAATTGCAGAGATAATGAGCACCAGAACCAAAGCATGCTTACGGTAGGTGCGTAAAAAGTGTGGTGTAATAATTCCCAACCTACTTAAAAAGTAAACCACTACAGGTAACTGAAAAATAATACCATTTGCCAAACAAACGGTTGTGACCGTAGATATGAAAGAATTTAAATTAATTTGATTGGCTACCTGTGCGCTGACCTGATAGTTTCCTAAAAACTGAACTGACAAAGGAGCTACCATGTAATAACCGAAAAGTACTCCTAAAATAAAGAGGAAAGATGTGTAGAATACTACACCTCTAGCATGCTTTTGCTCTCCTTGGTGTAAGGCTGGTCTGATAAATCGCCACAGTTCCCAAAACACATAAGGGAATGCTACGATAAAACCTGCAACTAAAGAAGAAATAATATGTGTACTAAACTGCCCCGACATGTTGATATTCATCAATGTAAAAGGCATCTTCATGAAACAAAACACATCCCCCAAGCCTAATGCTTCCGAAACCCAACACAATGCTTTATAGGTTGGGAAGTCTGGATCTTTAGCTGCAAAAATTATTTTATCAAATAATATCTTTGGGTTTATAAATGCTACCACCATACACGCTGTTACAGCTATTGCCGAACGGATGAGATGCCACCGTAGTACTTCTAAATGATCCAAAAAGGATTGTTCTTTTGATTCTCCTATCTGCTTCATCTATATAATTCCTTCTTTTAATATATCGTGTAAATGTACTACACCGATGTAGCTTGTTGCCTCCATCACTAAAAGCTGTGTAATTTTGTGTTCCTCCATTATTTCAAGTGCTACCGATGCTAGTTCATCAGCTTGTATCTGCTTGGGATTCGCACACATAATGTCTTTCGCTTGCAAGTTCATAAAATCTCCACCTGCTTCCAACATCCTTCTAATATCGCCATCTGTTATAATTCCTTTTATGACATCTCCTTGTAAAACTGCTGTTGCTCCTAATCGCTTTTGAGATATTTCTACAATCACCGATTTCACATCAGCATCAACTGATACTTGTGGACTTTGGTTTTGTGCGGATAAGTCGGATACTTTTAAGAACAAACGTTGACCCAAAGCTCCTCCGGGATGAAAACGCGCAAAATCAACATCACTAAAATTTCGACATTCTAATAAGCAAACCGCTAAAGCATCTCCCATTACCAGCTGAGCAGTAGTACTACTTGTAGGTGCTAAATTATTTGGACAAGCTTCCTTATCTACACTTGTATTCAATAAATAATCAGACTGTTTTGCTAAAAAAGAATCGATGTTCCCAGTCATGGCAACTAAATCGTTACCCATGCCTTTTAACAAAGGCAATAAGGCTTTTATCTCAGAGGTGTTACCACTTTTCGAGATACACATTACCACATCATTTTTTTGTACACTTCCTAAATCGCCATGAAGAGCATCGGCAGCATGCATAAATAAGGCCGGTTGTCCTGTAGAATTGAAAGTAGCCACCAACTTTTGTGCAATATTTGCGCTCTTGCCAATGCCCGTTATGACGAGTCTGCCACTGTTTTGTAACAGTTTTTGTACCACGTTTACCAATTCATCATCAACAAAATCAACCAATTGAAGTACAGATTTCGCCTCTGTTTCTATGGTAAATTTTGCAATCGATTTTATTTCTTCAGTTGTTTTCAAAAACTTAATTTTGAATTAACAAAACATTATTCTAATTTTATTCAATTGAATAAACATTCTCGGATACAAAAGTATCATTTTTTAGTGCGATGAGTACGCAAACAACATCATTAACTTCGGAACTTCAAAATTATTTTGGATTTAATAGCTTTAAACGAGAGCAAGAAACTATCATCCGAAATGTATTAGACGGAAACGACACCTTCGTAGTAATGCCTACAGGAGGCGGTAAGTCTATGTGTTATCAGCTACCCGCACTTATCTCCAAGGGTTGCGCCATTGTTATCTCACCACTCATTGCTTTGATGAAAAACCAGGTAGATGCTATTAGAGGATTTAATGAAAGCGATAGCATTGCTCATGTTTTGAATTCTTCACTTTCTAAAAGAGATATTGCACAAGTAAAAGAAGATGTTGCTGCTGGAAAAACAAAACTGCTATATGTAGCACCAGAATCGCTCACTAAAGAAGAAAATATTTACTTCTTAAAAAATCAAAAAATATCTTTTTATGCCATTGATGAAGCGCACTGTATCTCAGAATGGGGGCACGATTTCCGGCCAGAATACCGAAATATTCAAAAAATTGTCAATAGTATTGGCCGCGCACCTATTATTGCACTTACTGCTACCGCAACCCCAAAAGTAAGGGAAGATATTACAAAGAACTTAGGTATTGATGATTGTAAAGTTTTCCTAGATTCTTTTAATAGGGATAATCTATACTATGATATCCGTCCAAAGATTGATGTAGAAAAAGAAATCATTAAATACATCAAACAAAACACTGGTAAATCGGGTATTGTTTATTGTCTTAGCCGTAAAAAAGTTGAAGAGATTGCCGAAACCTTACAGGTAAACGGCATCAGTGCACTTCCCTACCATGCTGGACTAGAAGCAAAAACACGCGTTAAACATCAAGATGCTTTCTTGATGGAGGAAGTAGATGTAATTGTTGCTACTATTGCCTTTGGAATGGGTATAGACAAACCGGATATACGCTTTGTTATTCACCACGATATTCCAAAAAGTTTAGAGAGCTATTATCAAGAAACTGGACGCGCAGGAAGAGATGGTGCGGAAGGAAACCTAGTTACTTTTTACAGTTATAAAGACATTGAAAAGCTAGAGAAATTTTTACAGGGAAAACCAGTTGCTGAGCAAGAAGTTGGCCGCCAACTTATCTTGGAAACAATCTCATTTGCAGAAACTTCTATGTGCCGAAGAAAATATATACTACACTATTTTGGAGAATCTTTTGATGAGAAAGGCTGCAATGAAATGTGTGATAACTGTCGCCATCCCAAACCAAAGTTTGAAGGCAAAGGCTATGTACAACAACTTCTTAAAACAGTAGATGCTATTAGGGAGCGTCTCAAAGCTAAAGAAATTGTAAAAATTATCGTTGGCGAAAGCAACACACTCATCAAGCAACACAAAGCAGAATCCCTAGAAGTGTATGGACAAGGAACAGCGAAGAGTAAGCATTTTTGGCATTCTGTTATCCGACAAGCTATGGTGCAAAAACTTATTACGAAAGAGATTGAAACCTATGGCATTATTAAAATCAGTGATAAAGGAAGGAAATTCATGATCAATCCTCATGAGTTTTTATTGACTGAAGACCATGATTACGATGCTATTAATGCAAAAAATGCTGCCAACAACATAAAAGGAGCTGCTGCAGATATGGTATTGTTTGGTATCTTAAAAGATTTAAGAAAAAAAGTAGCCAAAGAAAAGGGTCTACCACCTGCAATCATTTTCTCAGAACCATCACTAACCGATATGGCTAATCAGTTTCCTATTTCAATAGAAGATCTGAGTCAAATTCATGGTGTTGGACAAGGAAAAGCGCGTAAGTTTGGACAAAAATTCATCGACTGTATTAAACAATATGTAGATGAAAACGATATTGAAAGACCACTAGATATGGTTGTTAAAACCGTTGCCAACAAATCCAGCAATAAGGTTTACATCATCCAATCTATTGACAGAAAACTTCCTATTGACGACATTGCTTCTGCAAAAGGAATGAAAGTAGACGAACTTTTGACAGAAATAGAAACTATTGTGGAATCTGGAACTCGAGTAGACCTCAACTATTATATTCAAGACATTTTAGATGAGTACCAAGAAAAGGAATTAGAAGAGTTTTTTAAAGAATCTGAAGAAGGATCCTTTGAAGAAGCAAGAACTGAATTTGAAGAAGACGAATACACAGATGAAGAATTGCGTTTGTTCCGAATCAAATTTATTTCCGAAGTAGCTAACTAAGCATTCACAGCCAACCAAGCCATCATTCCTACACTTAATTTTAAAGAATTTTCATCCACATCGAAATAAGCGTTATGTAGTAGACGATCCTCTTGACCTGCAAAACCCACACCCAATCGATAGAAACACGCTGGAACATGATGTGTGTAATAAGCAAAATCTTCTGCTGTCATGCGCTTAGAAATCTCTATAACCTCATTAGAACTAAGAAATGTTTGTGCGTTTTTAAAACAAGCTGAAGTTAGTTTTTCATCATTTTTTAAAAATGGGTAGCCGATCTTAATGTCAACTTCACAGCTTCCGCCCATTTCATTAGCAACATTTTGACAAATTTCACGAATTTTCTCATGAGATATCGATCGATATTCTTCGTTCATCGCTCGAAATGTTCCTTGTAACTTCACATAATCAGGAACAATATTACCTACGCTACCACCATTAACTGCACCTATACAAAATACAGATGGAACATCTTCTATCGCATCAAAATGTTGGTATAATAAACATGTAATTTTGCTTGAAATAAGTACAGGATTTAGAATACGATCAGGTAAAGCAGCGTGACCTCCACGACCAATCACTTTGATGTAAATTTCATCAGCTGAAGCCATAAACATTCCCGAACACATTCCAATAACACCAGACTGAAGCTCTGGAGAGACGTGCTGTCCAATGATTTTATCTACCTTAGGATTTTCTAGTACACCTTCTGATATCATTTGTGAAGCACCGCCAGGAAATTTTTCTTCAGCTGGCTGAAAGATCAACTTGATGCTCCCCTCCCATTCAGATTTAAGTTGATTTAACACCCTAGCTACACCTAATAATGAAGCAGTGTGTACATCATGACCACAAGCATGCATAACACCATTATTGACTGAACAATAATCTACATTATTTAATTCTTGTATCGGTAAAGCATCGATATCAGCACGCAAAGCAATACATTTACTCTGTGGGTTTTTTCCTTCTATCAAAGCAACAACACCAGTATTTGCTATACCTGATTGAAAAAAAACACCATATTCATCAAGCTTGTTTTGAATAAATTTAGAAGTCTCATATTCGTGAAAAGATAGTTCTGGATTTGTATGCAAATGTCTTCTAATTGACACAACATCTTGATGATATTCTTCCGACAAAGCCTTTATTTTTTCCTTCAACACCATTATCTAAAAATTAGTTTTAGTCCACCAATCAACATAATTACACCAAATATTTTTTTCAGCATTCGTGCATCTACTGTTACTGCCCAACGAGAACCAAAATAGCCACCTACAATAAAAGCAGCAGCAATAATCATAGCAAATTTCCAATCTATAAATCCAGATTTATGA
>MDTD01036706.1_pt1 | contig 10064 bp, 10 predicted proteins | sample 811221 | NCBI WGS metagenome assembly MDTD01 (sample SAMN05326646, study PRJNA326480) | marine metagenome | isolation source: seawater | place: Pacific Ocean: South West | collected 2011
ATTAGAATCTTCATTTATTATTTCTTTTATCAAGTTTTCAGATGAAATATCTGCTTGAAGCTTTGTATCCCTTTTATCACTTGATGATAATTTATTAAGTTCCTTTTTATTTTTACTAAGATATTTACCTGCTTCCGTTGCAGCTTTAATAGCGGTACTTATTTCTTTTGAGTAATCTTCAGACATTTAGCCTTTATATGAAACTCTATATATGACGTTATATTTATCATCTGAAATTAACAATGATCCATCACTCATTACAAAAGGAGCAGCAGGCCTACCCCATGCATCTTCATTTAAAAGCCATCCAGAAATGAAATCTTCTTGGTTGAGATAGTTTCCTTTTTCATCTAATTGAACTAAAACAACCTTATAACCCGACTTTCCATTATATTTATTCCATGAGCCATGAAGAGCCACAAAAACGCTATTTTGATATTTTTCTGGAAAAACATTTCCATCATAAAAGGCAACTCCCAATGGTGCTACATGAGGACCTAATTCAGCAATTGGATCAACAAAATCTTTTTCGACCTCTGGAATCATATGCCCGAATTCTGGATCAATGACATCCATTGCATGCTTGAAGGGATAGCCATAAAAACTTCCTTCCTTGTCTAGTACATTTAATTCACAAGAAGGTGAATTGTCACCAAGCCAATCTCTTCCATTATCAGAAAAATACATTTTTTTGGTTACCGGATGCCAGTCAAATCCCACACTGTTTCTAACCCCATCAGCTACTTTAACAAGTTCACCATCAACATACTTATGAATAGCTGCAAATCTTGGATCTTTTGTTTGCGGTTCAAGACATATATTACAAGGTACTCCTACAGGAATATATAAATTACCATCAGGACCAAAATCAATATACTTTAGCCCATGCCAAGTTTCTGAAGGAAGATTATTCATATATATTTTCCTTTCAGGTAAAGTTTTAGAACTAGATGCTATCCAATTGTCAATATCTTGAATCACCCAAACCGTATCCATTTCTGCAAAATACAAATCGCCTTTATGAACTGCTACACCAGCAGGATTTTCTAGGCCGCTAGCGACAACCATTTGTTGATATGAACCATCATTATTCAAATCAACTAAAGCAACAAGTTCATTTCCCTTTTTCGAACCGACCACTATGTGACCGCCATCAGTCTCAGCAATTTGTCTTGGCGTGTCTAAATTATCTGCAAAAATATTTATTTCAAATCCAATAGGTATGTTTAATTTATCTATATTTGGTTGAGAAATAACAAAAATTGAAAAAGTGTATATAAAACTTATACTGATGGAATACTTGAGAAACTTATAAAATGTATTTAGTTTAATCATATTAGTTATAAAATATATATATGGAATTAAAAATTATAATAGATTACTTAATTATAAGCATTATGGCGTCTTTAGCTATTAATTCTATTTTACGAAATTTTGCTAAAGAGAAAAAATTCCTAATAGATATTCCTGATAGAAGCAGAAAGTTTCATAAAAGAGCGACGCCTTTAACTGGAGGAATTGGAATATTATTGGCAGTAATAGTATCTACAGAAATATACTTAGATTTTAATAATCTTAAAGGTTATATGCCTGAATTTAGTCAGGAATTATATATAGCCTCTTTACCCCTCTTGATATTATTCTTAATTGATGACTATAAAACATTAAAGCCTGCGATTAGGCTTTTAATTCAAATCTTTTTAACTTTGTATGTAATATATGCTACAGACACATATATAAAAAATTTTGGTGATTTATTTGGTTTTGGTGAGATTGAACTTGGCATTTTTGGATTACCCGTTACTGTATTTTGTGTGGTAGGAATAATGAATGCATTTAATATGATAGATGGCATTAATGGTTTATGTGCGGGCTCAGCAATGATGGCTTTATTATTCATAGGTTTTTCCTCAGGATTAATGTATGACTCAATATTAATAATACTTATTGGTTCTATGATGGGTTTTTTGTTATTTAATTTAAGGTTCCTCGGTGAAAAAAGAGGAGTTTTTCTAGGTGATAGTGGCTCAAACCTTATTGGTTTCTGGGTTGCGTGGTGTGCTATATATGCCTCTCAAAATGTTTTGTACACAGTTGAACCAATTACGATGCTCTGGTTTGTTGCTATTCCTTTCTTAGACTGTATTGGTCTTATTTTTTCAAGATTGAAAAAAGGTATTGGTATCTCATCTCCTGGAAGAGATCATATTCATCATAAACTTATGAATAATTATTCACCTGATGGTGCTTTGGGTATTATTTTAGTTATATCTGTTTTTACCAGCTTGTTTGCTATTTTTGTTGAAGATAATTTTGAGCCATGGGTTTCAACTTACTTTTTCTTGTTATATGCTGCTCTATATTATTTTTATGCATATGGATTTAAAAATCTTAAAACAAAGTTAATAAATTAAAAATGTTTAATTTTTTCAAGAAAAATAAACCTTCAATACATTCAAAAAAAATTGACTTTGATGTTGAATTAACAGCATCAATTTTGGCATACGAAATAGCCAGATCAGATGGCAATATTTCTGAATCCGAGCTGTCTATTCTATTTAATGAAATAAAAAAAATAAGTTCTAAAGTTGGTAAGAGCGAAGAAGAAATCTTTAAAATACTTGAGGAATATAGTAAAAATAGTGTCTCCTTTCATGAATTTATTAATGATATCAATAGAGATTTTTCCAAGGCAAGTAAGTTTTCTTTAATTCAATTTTTGTATGAGGTTGCATACGCTGACGAGAGGCTTGATGTTGATGAGGAGAGGTTAATAAGGCGTATTGCTGATTTGATAAATATAAAAGATGTAGACGTGCTAAAAATAAAACATTATGAAAAAAATAAAAAATGATAAAAATTATTAAAGAAAAATTGAGAAACAAGCCATCGACTTTTATGTTTCTACAAATATTTGCATATGAAATGCATCTTTTAAAAATACGCATAAAAAATAAAATAATTCCTTCAAAAAAACTTAAGATAAACAAATACAAAAATCAGAAAAACTTGAGGCTTCATTGGGGTTGTGGATCTCGAAAACTTCATAAATGGGTTAATGTTGATGGCTGGAAAACATCTGCAACAGATTTTGAATACGACCTTCGAGAAAATATTCCGCTTTCAGACGGTTCTGTATCTTACATTTTTACAGAGCATGTTTTAGAGCATATCACTATTGAAGAAGGCAGGAAGGTACTCAAAGAGTTTCATCGAATACTTAATAAAAATGGTATAGCAAGAATAGTAGTCCCTGATTTAGAACTTTGTTGTGATGCTTTTTTATCTAAAGATGTGAACTGGTTTGGAAAAGTTGATGATAAATTCGAAACAGCTGGTATGGGATTTAATAGCATTTTTTATAATCATTCGCATAGATATATTTATGATTTTGAAAGTCTTAATAAACTTCTTAAAGATGCTGGATTTAAAAAAATAAAAAAACAAAAATATAATGAGAGTTTTGATAAAGAACTTTTAGTTGATAATTCAGATGAATCGAGAAAATTAGTAAGTTTATATGTGGAGGCAATAAAATAAGAATTATAAAAAAATTTATATAGTATTTTTCAATTTCTCATAAATCTTTTTGCACTTTTCATAAAGATTCTTATCGTAAGCGCTATTAATTTTTATATTAGAATTAATAAAATTAAATTGTTTTATTTTTTTTAAATCAGTATCTTCAATAAAATCATAAAATCTAGATTCTGAATCATTTAACGTTTCATAACAAATAAAATTTATATTTTTAGAATTTAAAAATCTATCTGATAAATCTAAATATATTAAATACCATTGTTCAAGCCAATGATTTATGCAAAGGTCGTCAACATATACTAAATCTTTCTTTGATAAAATTTCATAGTTAGGTCCAAATTCTGAATGGCATATATAACTCATATATTTGGATACAAATTTGTTTGATTTATTAATATTAATAAATTTTTTATGTTGTTTTAGTAAAGAGTTGGCTTGCTGAAGAGGCTCTCTAAAGGGTATTAAGATTTTTGAATTAGGGTATAAATTTCTAATGGTATCAATTCTTTTTATATTTTGATTATTTTTACTAAGATATTTTGTTTTATTATATCTTTGCAAGATTAAATCCACATAGTTTTTGAATTCGTCTATATTTCTATCATCGAATGTATCCCAAAATACTTCTTCAAAAGCTTCTGGAGATAGTTTAGATATTAGAATTCCATCTTCATGAGATCTTTCAAAGGAATTTGAATCACTTTTCTTAGGTTTATGAACTTTAGACCAGAGATTAGGTGACAAAACAAATGGCATATCTGAGTAAGTCAAAGATCCAAAATCATCTGTTTGATAAAGAGCATTTAAAATAGAAGTGGTTCCAGAGCGCGCCAAGCCTGTTATAAATATGTGGTTATCTGGATAACGATCTTTTAAAAAAAGAAGTTTTTCAATATCAAAGGAAGCTTCTTTTACTAATTTTTTTGACAGTGCTATTTTATGAAGATTTCTTTGAAACCAATTATATTTATTCATTATCTAGCAGCCTGTATCTTAGTAAAGAAAAAATCGATATATAAAGTACAGATTTAATAAAAGAGCTTATTAGAAACAAAAACTCAAAAAATCCATCAAAAATTAGCGAAAATGCTACAAAAATAATTAAAATATATAAAACTTTAAAAAATATTTTTACAGAATCTCTTAAAAGTATAATTGAATATCTTTTGACTGCTTTTTCTTTCCAATGATCGCTTATTCTTTTGCTTGGAATGTAAAGAAAAATTTTTTTAAAGATGGCTAGGGCTGATTTTAGATCTGAAATAAAACTGTTTCGAATAAAAACCTCAACTGCAAAAAGACATGCAGCTAATAGCATTAATTCATTAATCATTTTTTTGCTTGTTTCTTCTTTTAAGAATTGCTCGCTTAATCGGATAGTATAAAATACCAAAAAATGCTAAAAAAATAGCCACAAAAAAACCCACCACAACAGCCAACACTCCTCCTCCCATACCTGGACCAAGATAGGCAAATAATTTAATTGGTATTAGATATAAAAAAATAAAAAAAACTAACTTATTTTTCATTACACTTAACTCTACTATTTATAAACTTCTGTACTTTATTTATATCTTTTTTTGTATATAAAATTCGTGACCAATTGATTAAATATGGATCTCCATTAATAGATTTATTTAGATGCAGCCATTTCAAAGAACCATCTGAATTAAAATATAAAGTCCTTGCAAAATTGCTCTCCTCAACAAACAAATCGCCATTTGGTAATATCTCGCTTCTGCCACCAGTAATAGAATATATATTATTACTAATAAATGAGTTCTCAAGGTATGGAGTATATTCTTTAGTTTTAAAGTTATAAATTAAAACTGAGCTTAAACCATCAACAGAAGTTGCATCAAAAAGATTCTTTGTATTGTTGTTAAATATAGATATTCTATGATCATCTAAAATATCAATATCATGTTGATAAAAAAACTTACCTTGATCTCTCCATATAATTTCATTTGAAGATGGTCTATATAAAATTATCATAGATTGATTCCTTATAGATAAAAATAGATCTCCTTTTTTCCAATAGTTAGAATCTTCTAGAACTGGTTGTATATCGTTGATGTGAATAGGATCCATATTAAATTGGCTATTTCCTACTGAAAACAAGAGATATTCAAGACCATTTTCTATAAAGATTTCTGAAATAGGCTTTTCGTATAAAACTATACCTTTAGGTGATATCTTTACTAATGTATCATCATAAAAATTTTCAAAATTATCTCCAACATAATTGCTGGGTAAGGAATATGGAAACTTGTATGTAGAAATCCATACATTGCCATCGCTATCTTCTTCTATTGAATGATGAAATCTATCACTATCATTTAACATAACTAACTCTGAGCATGAGTTAATTGATATCAAGGGTGAGCTAGAATGAAATAATAAATTTCCATTTTCTAGCAAAAATGGATGAACAAATTGTGCTCTATCATCGTGTTTGTCTCTTCTTAAGTATTTGAATTCTTCTGTTTTTATTGTTTTTAAATTTATTTCATCCATATCCGGATTCCATAAATGTAAAACATCGAAACTTCTCAAATCGATTAATTCAATTATGCTTTGGCCAATATCTCCATTATATCTTGATAATAAAAGATATAGCTCCTCCTGACTGGTATCTCCACTAAAACCTCCAGGTGTATCTTCAAATCTATTTGGAACCTTTAAGCCAATAAACTCATATTTTAATTTAGAGGGTATTTCAGCAATAAATAAGGCTACTTTCGATATATTTCCTAATTTAATATTACCTGCTAACTCTTGCCTAACAAGTATTCCAAATCCGAATGCAAACAAAATACCTATTAAAATTGTTAAATAAAGTATCCATATTTCTATTCTTTTAAACATAATTCATTTTTCTAGATAATGTTGAACTTAAGTATAGAGTACAAAATAATTTATTCGCGAATTTAATATTCTATATAACTAGCATTATCTATTAAAAACTTTTCAGAAATTTTTCTGTCACATTGTCCTTTGTATTTTTGAGATTTTTTATCATATACATCATTTCCTACAAATGTAAGCATTTGAAACAAAACAACACACTTTTCAAGCTCATCAAGCCTTATGTCTAAGTATAGTTCATCCATGAGGCTTTCAAATGTGTTGATATCATATGACATTTGCATATTTTTCTTTTTATCAATAATTAAAAATTTTCCATTTCTGCTTTTATTAATGTCATAAGGCTCCCATTTAACAGAATTTGATGATTCACCAGGCACGCTATCTTTAGCAAAATTTGTCCAAAATTTCATAAGATTTTTTGATGTAAATCTTTTGGATACAGATGGAGGGTAAATTAAGTCTGATAGCGGATAACCTCCCACAAGCTTATAATCACCAGCTAGAAGCGGAATTTCAGTTGCATGAGCTGCACCAATAAGTTTTTTAAAATCAGCAATTAAAAACTGTCTATGATCATCCCAGTCGTATCTGTATGCATAAAGACTGGTATTTCCAGTTTCAGCTAATGATTGTAATGGATAATCTACTCCTCTAATTTTCCATGCAGAACTTCTATAGTAGTTAAAAGCGTTAAATGCATCCTCATCTTTTAGAATTACTTTTGGTATTCTAAAAATAGTTCCGATGATTGAGTAATCGAGATCTACAAAATATTTTGCGGACGCAAGCCAGAGTTTAACTTCATCTCTTGTAGAGCCAGCAATGATAGGTATATTTTTAGCGTATTTTGGATTTGAGAGTGCTTTATTAAGACCTTCTTTAGGGATCACAATTCCATCTGATTGTAAAAGCGGTAATTCTTGATAAGGTTCTCTGCCAGAGTAATGCTTAAAAAAGTCTTCTGTTGAAAGTGTAAGTAAAATATCTCTCAACTCATTTTCTGAGTAGCTTTCTTGAATTCCAGATTGGTTTTTGTCATCCAAAATCTTGTTCATAACATTCCAACTTGAAAAATCAGAAGTTGATGATTTTTTATCTTGCCTATATGATTTTTCTTGATTTATTGTTGTAGTGTAACCAGACATAGAGATAGCTTTATGGAACAATCCATTAGCATTCTGAGATACTATTAATGATAAGACATTATGACCACCAGCTGACTCACCAAATATTGTAATATTTTTTGAATCTCCACCAAAAAGTTCAATATTTTGTTTGACCCATTTTAGCGCAGCAATTATATCAAGAGTTCCAAAATTTGAAGTCTTATCAATTCCACTTTGAATATTTTGAATAGCGGGATGGTAAAACCAACCAAATGGTCCCAGTCTGTAGTTTATTCTGACAACAATAACATTATGTTTTTTTACCATTTTTGAAAAATCATAAATATCTTTATAGCCCGAGGTATTTCCTCCACCATGAATCCAAAACATAACTGGTAACTTCTTAGTTTGTTTTTTTGGTTTATGAATGTCTAAATAAAGACAGTCCTCTGTGCCAACATAATCTCCTTCACTATCAACACCTCCAAGGTTTGATGGCCTTTGCACGCAAAAATTGTCTTTTTTAGGCTTAATTTCTGATTCACTTGATTTAATTTCTCTGGGAGCTTTCCATCTTAAGTATCCAACAGGAGGCTGTGCATATGGTATATCTTCAAAGAATAAAACCCCATTTTTGTTTTGTGCCGATACCTTTCCTGAAGATGTAGTGATAGTATTCTCTGAGGCGCTCAATGAAAACGCATAAGTTAAAACTAAAATATGAAGTAGGGATTTCATTTTATATAATGTTATTTTTATTAAGCAATTGTGAAGGATAATTATATATCATTTCGGGATGTAGCGCAGTCTGGTAGCGCACTACACTGGGGGTGTAGTGGTCGTCGGTTCAAATCCGGCCATCCCGACCAATACTCTGCTTATCTATCTAGTTAAGAATCTTTTTTACCTTATTTGATGCACGAAAAGAGATTTTTTTTATAGATGGGATAATATACTCTTTAAGGGTTTTTGGATTTCTACCTATTCTTTTGGGCGATTGATTGCTATAAAAACTTCCGAAATTAGCAAATTTAACATTTCGATTTTTTGATTCAACAACTATATTCTCTATAAAAAAGCTGAGTATTTTTTTAGCATCGATTTGTTTTACAGAAGCACTAAAAGCGATATTTTTTACAATATCGCTTTTAGTAACAGACATTCAATTTATTTTATGACGTGCTAGTTCCTGTACTTGTTCCTGTACTAGAACCTGTTCCTGTACTAGTTCCTGTACCAGTTGCAGGATCATCATCAACACCACCAACATCATTAACAGAAACTGTTATGTCCTGAGTGCTTGCATTTCCATTAGCATCAGTAGCTGTAACAGTTGCAGTATATACTCTCTTAGCTTCGTAATTTGGATTTTCACTTGCTGCGAAAGAAAGCACACCACCAGATGTTATATCTATCTGATCATACGGTGATGATATTGTGAAAGTAACAGCGAATAAATCAGTTGCCGTAACAGTACCAATACTCTTCTGGTTCTCATCTGCAGAGAAGTTAGAAGAAGATGTAAATACTGGTGCTTTTCTATCAGCTACGTAAACAGATCTAGTAGTTACTGTAGTGTTTCCAGATGGATCAGTAGCAGTGTAAGTTACAAGGTAACCACCCATAGTGTTAACGTCAACAGAGCTTGTTGTAACTATGGTAATTGGTCCAGATGCATCAGTAGCAGTTTCACCACCATCAACATATGCATCTCCATAGTTATGTAATACAGGATAGTCACCAGTTCTTGTTATTACTGGTGCAGTTGTGTCTACAACATAAACAGATCTAGTAGTTGTTGCTACGTTGCCTGATGGGTCAGTAGCTGTATATGTTACTAAGAAACTGCCAACACTATCTTCATCTCCGTTCATTGTTGTTACAACAGTAATTGGACCAGATAAATCAGTTGCTGTTTCTCCACCATCTGTATAAGTTTCACCAAGCTCTAAAGTTACTGGATAGTCACCAGTTCTTGTTATTACTGGTGCAGTTGTATCAACAACGTTCACAGTTCTTGTTGTTGTTGTTGAGTTACCAGATGGGTCTGATGAGGTATAGAAAACAAGGAATGAACCAACTGAGTCAGTATCGCCATTTACTGTTTTAGTAACTGTAACCGATCCAGATGCATCAGTTGCTGTCTCATCAGGAGCTGTATAAGTAGATCCAAGTTCAACTGTAGTTGGATAATCTCCAGTTCTTGTTATAGCAGGTGCTGTTGTGTCAGAAACATAAACTGATCTGGTTGTTACTGTGCTATTACCAGACGGATCAGTAGCAGTGTATGTTACAAGGTAACCACCAATTGTATTAACATCAACGGTACTTGTTGTTACAACAGTAATTGGGCCAGATAAATCAGTTGCAGTTTCACCACCGTCAACATATGCATCACCTAACTCGTGATTCACAGGATAATCGCCTGTTCTTGTTATCACAGGTGCAGTTGTATCAACAACGTTCACAGTTCTTGTTGCGGTTGATGAATTATCTGATGGGTCAGTAGCTGTGTAAGTAAGTGTGTATGCACCGACAGTGTCAGTA
>MDTD01080403.1_pt1 | contig 10064 bp, 7 predicted proteins | sample 811221 | NCBI WGS metagenome assembly MDTD01 (sample SAMN05326646, study PRJNA326480) | marine metagenome | isolation source: seawater | place: Pacific Ocean: South West | collected 2011
AATATCTTCTGCACTAATTTATTGGACTTTAGAGCTTATTAAATATGATAAAAAAGGTGATGAAAGAAAAGATGTTACTGCTCACTCTTTTTTATAGGTCAAAGCCAATATCTTTTCTAAAAGTTTTGCCTTTAAAATTTATTTTGTCAATACTTTCGTATGATTTTTTTAGTGCTTCATCCATGGTTTTGCCTCTGGAAACAACTGAAAGAACTCTACCTCCGTTAGTTACAATGGAGCCTCTTGGTCCAGAAGTTGTTCCAGCATGATATATAACGGAATCCGTAGTATCATCCTCAAAAGTAATTTCATGACCCTTTTCATATTTTTCTGGATAACCCTTTGAAGCAAGAACTACATTAACAAAATAATCAGAATCTAATTCTAAATCTATTTGACTTAGTTTATTATTAATACAAGCTTTCAATAAGTCAACAAAATCGGTTTTTATACGTGGCAAAACCACTTGTGTTTCAGGGTCGCCCATTCTAACATTATATTCGATTACCTTCGGTTGTCCGTCAACATTAATTAATCCAATAAAAATAAAGCCTACATAGTTAATTTTTTCATTGATTAATCCATTTATAGTTGGCTCAACTATCTCTGTTTTAATTTTATTTTTTAGGTTGTCATCTAAGAAATTGACCGGTGAAATAGCACCCATGCCTCCAGTATTTAAGCCTTTATCACCTTCACCTATTCTTTTATAATCCTTTGCATACGGAAGTATTTTATAATTAAGGCCATCGAAAAGGACAAAACATGACATTTCGATTCCATCTAAAAATTCCTCTATTACAACCTTTTCAGATGATTTGCCAAACTTTGAGTTAAGGATCATATCCTCTAAATTTTTGATTGCTTCTTCTTCATTATCAACTATAAGTACACCTTTACCTGCAGCTGGACCATCTGCCTTTAGAACGAATGGTGGATTATTATTTTTTATAAAATCAATACCCTCAGAAATAGTTAATGAGTCGAATGATTTATAATATGCTGTAGGAATACCATACTTATTCATAAAATTTTTAGCAAACTCTTTACTACCCTCAAGCATTGCGCCTTGCTTTGAAGGTCCGATAACATTAACGTGCTTGAGCTCAGGGTCACTATTAATAAAATCTGTAATACCATTTATCAAAGGCATTTCAGGTCCGACCAAAACCATGTCAATAGATTTGTCTAATATAATTTCTTTAACGTTAGAAAAATCTGAAATATCAACATTAATATCTTCTGAAAAAAACAAAAGACCACAGTTAGCGTTTATTGAAAAAACACGAACATGTGATCTTGACTTTGAGATTGCAACAACAAAAGCATGTTCCCTTGCTCCATTACCTATGATTAGTACGTTCATATTAACAAAAATATAGGATTATAAACAATATTTAATAAGATTATTGTCATAATAATGTTTCAGTTTTGAGATTAGTACAACGTGTATATTGATTTGAAATAAGGAGAATATTAATTGTATATTATTGATTATCAATGTTTTAAAAATAGAATACAAAAAAATGAACTATTTAAAATTAAAATTTTTATATATTTGCTGATATATTATGTGCTGGTTTGCCGCAAAGACAAAGAGAAAAGGAGAATTTAAGGCTAAGGATTTTTTTAATTCGATAGGTGTCAATTCATATGTGCCCTCTTATTTAACGAGAAAGGTTTGGTCAGACCGAATCAAAAAAGTGACAGTTCCTGCTATCAGCGGATATGTTTTTTTTGAACTTTCAAAAATTGACTTTGATTTAATCAATGTTAATCCTTTTACAAAAAACGTTGTAAGAGATATTGATGGATTACCTGCTGTAATAAAAGATGAAGAGATAGCTATATTAAAAAAGCATTTGAATGGTGAGAGTGTAGGCAATCCTGTTAATTTGCATAGAGGACAGAAAATAAAAGTAAATTCTGGGCCTTTTATATTTAAAAAAGGAACAGTAAGTAAAATAGGCTGCAATAAAGTAATTATAAATATTGATTCAATAAGCATCAATTTGGTTATAAGTAAATCATCAGTTGTAGCTGCGTAAAATATTAAAAAAATGAACATCTTAAAATGTGAATTTGGTGGCGAAGCCTTGCCAATAAAAAAAATAATACTTTTTCTAATATTAATGCCTGCCCTGCTTTTTAGTCAAGAAGTTTCTGAAACGAAACAGGATGTGGACATTAAAGTATTAAGCGAGATGTCAGATAAAGAAATTAATGCTTATTGGGTCCGAGCACAAGAAAGAGGATACACATTAGATCAGATAAAAACATTAGCAAGGGCACAAGGTGCCTCAGAATCTGATTTGATGGAGTTTGAAAAGAGGATTAAAGAAGTTGGAGAAACAATCTTAGAAGATGAAGATGATGACCTCTTAAAAACACAAAATGAACTTACTTCCATATTTGGTTTAAAAATAGATGAAGACACTCAAAAAGAAACTAATGAGTCTTATTCGTTTGTTAATTTAGGAGTTTTTGGATCTGAGTTTTTTAATAACCCAAACATAAACACCTCCCCTCAGTTAAATATTGCAACACCTGAATCATATGAGTTAGGGCCTGGTGATGAGTTGGCAATTAGTATTTGGGGTGCTGCTGAAAATGAATATAACTCTACAATTACAAGAGAGGGTTATTTAAAAATTGAAAGAATTGGCCCAGTATACTTGAGTGGTTTAACTATCGTGGAGGCTAAATCTAAATTAAAAGACAGGCTTTCTAAAATTTATTCAGGACTAAATGCAAATTATAATAAGGTATTTATCGATGTTTCATTATTGAGCAGTCGTTCAATAATTGTTAATATTACAGGTAATGTTAAAGCACCCGGCACTTATACTTTATCATCATTAATAAGCCCGCTAAATGCCATATATGCTGCTGGAGGCCCCAGTGATAATGGTTCATACAGAGATATTAAAATTCTACGAGGTGGAAAAAAAATTCATTCGATTGATTTATATGATTATTTTATAAAAGGAGATCTTGAAAACTTTTCTTTAAGAGATCAAGATGTTATTCTAATTCCATCGTATATAAAACGTGTTTTTTTAAATGGGGAATTTAAAAGAAATGGAATATTTGAAGTTAAAGAGAATGAATCTATTTCAGATTTACTACTGTATAATGGGGGAATTGCAAGTTTTGGAACAAAAAGTGAACTTTATATTGAAAGAATCGACGGACTTTTCAAAAGCATTAAAACAGTTTCTAAAAGAAATTTTAATACGTTTCTGCTAAATGATGGTGATATAATTGAAGCTAGAAGAGTTGGTGATGAAATAAAAAATTCTGTTAGTGTTGAGGGAGCTGTAATGATTCCTGGGCAATATGAGCTGGCTAAAAACAAGAATATAATTTCTTTAATCAAGTCAGCTGGTGGTCTAAAAGAAAGTGCTCTGAAAGAAAGAGCGTATATAATAAGAGAGGTTGATGGATTCCAACAAAAGGCTATAACAGTTGACTTAGAAAGAGCTCTAAGTCTCGACAAAAATTATACCCTAAGAAATAATGACAAACTTGTTATTGCTTCGATTGAGGAATTATCTGGGTCCAAATCTGTCTCCATTAACGGCGAAATTAATGCAGCCGGTGATTATCCTTTTTTTAAAGGAATGACAGTAATAGATTTGATTTTAATGTCTAGCGGGATTACAGAAAAAGGCTCATATGAGGATATTGCTGTCTACAGGTCAACATATGATAAAAATCAATTAAGGCCTGTCGAAACAATTACCATCTCCTTAAATGAAGGCTACAGTAATTTACTTTCTGATCAGAATATTGAGCTTTTTGAAAATGATCTAGTGGTTGTTAGATCTAAACTTGGCTATCAATCAAAAGAGTTTATATCTGTATCTGGACTAGTTAAAAAACCTGGGAACTATGCTTTAAAATCAAATGAATACTCTGTATTTGATTTAATAAAAGATTTTGACGGGTTTTTGCCTAATGCTGAATTAAATGGTGTAAAATTAAAACGCAGAATTCAAGTTAAAGAAATTGAGAAGATTATTAAAAATATTGAAGATGAGAGTATAAATAAAGAAACTGATTTAGATGAATTTGTTGAAATAGGATTAGATATCAATAAAATTATTGATTCTAATGGGCTTCTGAATGAGTATAACTTAACGCTCAAATCAGGCGATGAAGTAATAGTTCCTAAAAAAGACAACTCTGTTGAAATTTCAGGTGCGGTTCAAAAAGCTACTGCTATGTCATACAGAAAAGGTCTAACTACAATTGCAGCAATTAATGCGTCAGGTGGATTTGGATTAGACGCAAAAAAATCTCGAGTTTATGTTGTATATCAAAACGGAAGCATTGGGTCTACTAAGTCCTTTTTAATATTTAGAAAATATCCCAAACTTTTACCAGGGTCAAAAGTATTTGTTCCGAATAGAGGTGAAAACAAAAACAAGACTAGTGTAGGCGAAATAGTGGGCTATACAACCAGTTTAGTTTCTATAATAGCCTTAATTAAATCATTATAAAATGGAAAACAATTCCGATGAAATAGATTTAATAGAGCTTTTAAAAACAGCCTGGAGTGGTAAAAAACAAATAATACTAATTTCATTTATTTTTGTTTTAATTGGTGTTGCAGTTGCGCTGTTTTCACCTGTTATTTACACATCAAATACAACTTTTATTAATAGTCAAACAGAATCTAAACAGGGTTCAGGTTTAAGTGGAGTTGCTTCGCTTGTTGGTATAAATCTTAGTGGACTTTCATCTGGAAGTGAAATTCCTCCATCAATGTATCCTCAAATTGGAGAAAGTGTTGAATTTAAAAGAGCTTTATTAAAAAGTACTATTGATGAAAAAACACAAATAAAGCTAGGTGAATTTTTAGCTGATCACAACAGAATAAAAAAATCATCAGATAATGAAAATAATAAATTGTTCATCTCAAAATATGAGGATAAACTTTTTAATTTAATAAAGAAAGTTCTTTCTATTAGTGTAGATCAAAAAGAAGGCTTTGTCACAATTTCAGCGAACATGCCTAATAGTGAATATGCGGCGAATACATGTATTAACGCAAGAGAGATATTACAAAAAACCATTATTAATACCAGAATTAAAAGTGCTAAACAAAAACTCGAATACAGTGAAAAGCAGCTGGCCTCTAAAAGAATTGAGTTTGAAGAAATACAAAACAAGCTAGCTTATTTTAATGACTCTAATATAAACTTAGTTACTTCCGCGGTTATAAATGAAAGGGATAAACTAGAGGCTGAATTCCAAATAATTAATGCTGTAATGATTGAGCTATCAAAACAGGTTGAGCAAAGAAAGCTTCAGGTCAGTGAAGACACGCCTGTTTTTTCAATTGTAAAAGAAGCCAGTATGCCAGTAAAAAGGTCATCTCCCAAAAGAACACAAATGGTTTTAATCTTTGGTTTTATAGGTTTAATTCTCTCCATCTCATATGTCATAGTTGAGAAACCTGTAAGATCCGTTATAGAAGAAATTATCTCTTAAAAATAAAGCGTAAAAAACCTATTTTTTTCTCAATTATGGATGAATCTGCCTTATAGGCCTTGATTCGATTATCTTTAGGATGTCTGGTTTCGATAATGCATTTTTCTATTTTAGTAAGTTGAAAAAGTTTATGGTTTAAATTATTTATAAGCTTGTTTCTAAGTGAGGTAAAATGGGATTTAGCAAAATTCTGTTTAGAAATGATTGTATTAACCTGTGGGGCTGTAATAAATGGGTTTTCTGACAAAAATGATATAAGCTGTTTTTCTTTTGGGGAAATTAAAATTGAATTATTGTTAAAATAAATATTGTTTTCATCATAAAGAATTAATCCTTTAATAAAATCTTTAAAAGAAAATATTTTTAATATAATCCAAAAGACAAAAGCAATAAAAAGACCAAAAAATAAATATTGTACCAATGAAATTTTAGACTCATCCATTATTAAAGGAAATGTCTCTGTATTAAATCTATCATCAATAGAGGCTAAATCAAAGGAACTTAAAACCTTTTCACCATTTAAGCTAGAAATATAGTATAGGCTTTGATTATTAATGAAGGTTGGATATTTGTTATCAACATTAAACAAAGATATTCCTTGTGAATAATCTGTAACGGAGAGTTTTTCAAAATCAATTTTAATTAATTTGTTATTGTCTAGGATTATAAGATTATCGTCAATTTTTGGATACGAGAACAAAGAATATTTGGGTGATACGTCTGGATTAACTTTTCCTATATCAATAAACTCTTTAGTCAAAAAGTCAAAGCAAAAAATATCTGAAAAACCGACGTCTCGACCTACTGAGCCAGCTGGTCCAGATCGACCGCCTAAAACATATAGCCTGTCATTTACTAAGTTATATATTGGCTTCCATCTACCTGGCGGTGTATATTGACTTTCATTGTATAATAAATCCCATTGACTTATGTTTTCGTCGAAAAATGTTATAAAGCCCTTAAATGACCAAAAACCATAGCCGCCATAAATATGGATTTTATTGTTGTAAATAAATCTAGCTCCTCCAAACTGATTTTTATGAAGACTAGAGTTGTCAATTCGTTTAAAAACATTGTCTCGATAAACAAAAACTGGGCCTGCCCCATTTGATACTATGTATAGCTCATTATCATTAATAATTGAGAAGAAATTTGCATGGTTTAATTCATCCAATAGATTTAAGTCTTTTTTAAAAGAATCATTTGTAAAGGGGGCATATTCCCAATCAGATAAATATTCAAATATTCCGTTTTTGGTAATAATAATTGGGGTATTTTCAACTGACTGAGCAAACAAAAAATTTTGTACGCTATCATTAACTGGCAGCTTTTGTTGAGACACTAAAAAATTTAAAGAAAATATTAAGAATAAGAATATCGTTCTCATCATTTCTAAAATACTAAATTTTGAACATTGAATTAATTTTAATAGTAGTTTTATTTGGAATAATTGGTTTTTCTGCATCCTATTATTTAAATGGGTACTTGTACAGTGCATTTAAAAATAATAAAATGTACGACCCAATAGTTTCTAGATCATCACACAAAGAGAAAGCAACTAGGTCAGGCGGAATGGCGTTATTTTTTACTTTTTGTGTTTGCTATGGGTTTGGCAAAGCCATATACTCTATGAGTATAGATCTTTATGCCTTAATAGCTTTTATTTTTATCGCATTAACTGGAATGGCAGATGATTTCTTTTCAATAAAGTATAGAGAAAAATTTTTTTTACAAATCTTTGCCGCAATAGTGCTCTTGCAAAGTGGCATATCTATTGATTCGTTTCACGGCATTTTTGGTATAAATGAAATTCCTGAATGGGTTAGCTATGTTGTCTCAATCTTTGTGTTTATAGTTATTGTAAATGCATTTAACTTAATAGACGGCATTGATGGCTTGGCTGCTTTACTCTCTGTTAAATTTTTCGTTTTGATTGGTGGTATAATTGCTGTTACATCCACTGAAATGAATTTAGTTATTCCATCTGTTGTTGGTGCTATAACAGGGTTTTTATTTTTCAACTTTAATCCTTCAAAAAAAGTTTTCTTAGGTGATACAGGCGCATTACTTTTAGGGTCTGTCATAGCATTTTTTATTTTTTATATTCTGGATAATGACAGCTATATAATCACTGACCCCTTAATTTCAAGGCCACTATTGGTTATTTTATTAATTATTTATCCATTAGCAGATACACTAAGAGCCTCCTTAATTCGGATGTATAAGGGCCAATCTCCGTTTTTAGCCGACAGAGTTCATTTACACCACAGGCTTATAGATAAAGGGATGTCGCATTGGGGTGCCTCAACAATAATTTTAGTTATGTCTATTTCCATTGTAATATTAGGATTTATAATTTCAGCTTTTTTTAGTCTTACAGCTTGCTGTTTTATAATTCTTCTTTACTTAACGGTACTTTATTATTTGTTTTTTAACTAAATGAGAATTGTTTTAGTATTATTTCTTTTTCATTCGTTTTTGTATTGTCAAAACCTTAAAAATTCTAATTTTTTAATAATTGAAAGTGAAAACCCTAACTACTATTATGTATTAACACAAGATGGATATTATGTTTCGGAGAGCTCAGAAAAATTCTCATTTAAAAAGTACAGCAAATCCATCCCTGAATCACTCAATGTTGGTCTAAATACGCTGTTGCCAGTCTCTCATAATGACAAAACATATCTCTTATACCCAGGTGGAGGTTTGCTCTATTTATTTGCAGATGGAGCAATTAAAAGAATTGACAGGTCTTTCCCTCACAGAAATCAATACGGAGCTTACTTTTTTTCCTACAAGCAGAACCTTTATTTAATTGGTGGATATGGCTATTGGCAGACAAAGTCAATAATAACAAAATTCAACTTTAATAGTGGTGACTGGGAAATAGTAAACACGTCTGGTCAAATGCCATTGGGGATAGATCAAGGAACATTTTTTATTAATAATGATAGTCTCTATGTATTTGATTTTTTATCAAGAAACTCTAATAATCAAAAGGAGAAGAGAAATGACAATTTGTATGTATTAAATCTTGAAAGTTTTGTTTGGAAAAAACTTGGAGTAACAAACAATCTTATAAGGTCAAATTCGGGCATCAAAGGAGCTAAGCGGTTTTTTAAATTTAATGAAAACCTCCTTTATAGCTATACCGACACTCCCGAATTTTTCATTGCTGACTTCAATAAAAACACTGTTGAGAAATTTATAGACGATGTGTTATTTTATAAGTCTAGCGGTAACTCAATTATCAAAAAAAACAATCTCATTGGCGCTATTCAAAATTCTTTAACGGGAGATTTTACAATAGAGTCTTTCAATTTATCCTATTTATTAGATGAGAACACTAATAATCAATTGTATTTATACAGAGACACAGAGGAGTTTTATAGGTATATTTATTTTGCTCTTGCTTTTCTGGCTCTATTAATAATTACTCTTAGTTTATATTATAAGAGGATTGCTCAAACATATTTGTTAGATGAAACGTCTATATCCGTTTCTGGTTCATTATTATTATTAAGCGAAATAGAGCAAAAAACCTTAAGCTTATTTAGTCAAAAAAGAATTGTTTCAAATAACGAACTCATGGGTTTATTTATTGAGCAAAATAAAACAAAAGACTTTGCTGTAAAAAAGAAAAATAAAACGATTCAGGTGTTAAATGAAAAACTGTTTTCAGAATTCAGAATCGTATTTATAAACAAGCAAAAATCGGCGTCTGATTCTAGGCAGCTAACTTATTTTCTAAATAAAAAAATTAAAATAGTAAATGAATCTACTATTTAGCAAATTTCTTTAGCCCTTCAACATATCCTCTGTCGTTCGAAAGTTTTGGGATTTTATTTTGACCTCCAAACCTGCCTAATGATTTCATATATTTATTAAAAGCTCCTTTTTTTACTTTTATTATTTCTAAATTTTTCAATATTTTTCCTGCGACAAGATCATTGTAATAAATATTTTTCTCACGCATACATCTATCTAGCTTATTAGACAAAATATCCAGCCCTGAAACATCTTGATCAAATTCAACCCACCATTCGTGATAAGGGAGGCCTGACTTTGGGCTTATCATAGGTGCCACAGTAAACTCCACAATATTTATATTTTCATTATTAGATAACTCTGTAATCGCACTTTCAACTTCTTCAGAAATTACATGTTCGCCAAACGCAGAAATAAAATGTTTATACCTGCCTGTCACCAATATTTTAGGGGGGTTTGAAGAGACAAATTTTATTGTATCTCCAGTGTTATAAGCCCATAAACCAGCGTTTGAGGTTACAATTAAAATGTAGTTTGTATTCAACTCTACATTATTCAAGTTATATCTAGTATAGCTTCCAGAATCAAACTCTTCGGTTTTTATAAATTCATAAAAAATTCCTGAATCATATTGCAGCAGCAATCCTCTTTCTTTTTGAGAGTTCTGGTAGGCAAAAAACCCTTCAGATGCGGGATAATACTCAACCATGTCAATGTTTTTACCTAAAAGTTTTTTAAAACTTTTCTTGTAAGGAGAAAAATTAACTCCACCATAAACATACAGGCTTAAGTTTTTG
>MDTD01105234.1_pt1 | contig 10064 bp, 12 predicted proteins | sample 811221 | NCBI WGS metagenome assembly MDTD01 (sample SAMN05326646, study PRJNA326480) | marine metagenome | isolation source: seawater | place: Pacific Ocean: South West | collected 2011
AAATTAATCAATCAGCAGGTATTTGAACTATATTGTGCACCCGGTATTAAACCAAAGCACTAAAAAAGTGAGGATATAATGGACTTAGATTTTTTTAAACAAACAAGAATTTTAGATGGTGGCATGGGACAAGAACTTCTTGCAAGAGGAATGGAAACAAACGGTACCTTATGGAGTGCTAATGCTTTGTTACAAGAAAAATATCATAAACTTTTGTTAGACACTCATATTGATTTTGTCAAAGCTGGAGCAGAAGTAATAGTAACAACATCATTCACAACAAGAAAAATTAGATTAAGAGATAACAATGTTGAGGATAAATTTGAATACTTAAATAAAAAAGCTGGAGAAATAGCAAAAATGGTTAAAGATCTTTATCCTAAAATTTTGGTTGCTGGGAGTTTACCTCCACAATTTTTAACATATGAAGCAGATACTAGAACAGATAAAGAGATAAAAAATGATTTTCATAGTCAGGCAAAAATTTTGAATGATTATAGCGATTTTTTCTATCTAGATGTTCTCAGTAGTGTAAGAGAATTTAAATTAGCAGTTGAAGCAATTGCAGAATTTAATAAACCTTATCTTTTAGGAGCTCATATCTCAGAAGGTACGTCTCTACCAAGTGGAGAATCAATTACAGATATATACAAAAGTATTCCTAAGGAAAGATTATTGGGTATTATACTTTCTTGTGTTTCTCCAGAGAACTACTTAAAAAATTTAAAAGAAATAAAAAATTTAGGAATTCCTTTTGGTTTTAAATTAAATGCTTTTGTTACAACTAATCCAAAACCAAATTATACTGGGGCATACAACGAAAGCAAAACAGGAAATCCAATTGAATTTTTAGGACAAAGGAAGGACCTAAATCCAAAAAAAATGGCTGAATTTGCAAAAAAATTTAAAGAGGCTGGTGCAACTATTATTGGAGGCTGTTGTGAAACAAGACCTTCACACATATTAGCAATGTCAAAATTAATTTAATCTAATATAAGAAATTTACAAAACTTTTCTTTAAAGTATAAATTCATTAATGAAATTTCTAGAAGATCTTACAGTCATAATTGTTACATATAAAACTCAATATAAAATTTTAATTGAGTGTTTAAATTCAATCAATTCTGGTGTTAAAATTATAATTGTTGAAAACTCAAAAAACTTATTAAATCAAGATATAATTTTATCTAAATATCCTAATGTCAAAGTTGTGTGTACTGGATCAAATTTAGGATATGGAAATGGTAATAATTATGGATTAAATTTGATAAAAACAAACAAGGCCTTAATTCTCAATCCTGATGTTATCTGTGATAAAAATTTTTTTGAAAATATTCCCGATGTTTTAAATGAAGCAAAAGATTTTACTATTATTGGTTGCCAATATCTTAACGATAATGTCTTTATGCCAGCTGGATTTTTTAATAAATCAAAAAATTTAATTTTTGAGAGAAATTTTAAAGATCAAAATTTAGATCAACTAACAAAAGTTGACTGGGTAACAGGCTGCTCGATGCTAATAAACCTTAAAAATTTTTCTAATAAAGAAATTTTCGACAAAAATTATTTCTTATATTTTGAGGAGATAGATTTATGTAAATCAGTTATAAATAAAGGTGGATCTGTCTACACCTCAAAAAAACTTAAAATTCATCATTTAGGTTTTAAAAGTTCAATTGAAGAAAACTTAGAAAACTTAAAAAGTCTCAATAGAGTGAGAGAATGGCATTGGATGTGGTCAAGTTTTTATTTTTATAAAAAAAATTATAGTTTTTTTTATGCTCTTTTTAAGATGATTGGTAAACTTTTTAAATCTCTACTAAAATTAATTTTTTATTCTTTTACTTTACAAAAAGAAAATAAAGATAAATATCTTCATAGATTTTTAGGAATTTTAAATTCAGTCTTAAATAAACCCTCTTCTTTTAGAGAAAATGATTAGAAACTATTTTGCTTTTTTCACAAAGTAAATTCCGATTACAACAGCTATTAAAGAAATTAGAACTTTAATTGTAATCATTTCCTTCAAAAAAATATAACTTAGTATTATTCCAAAAATTGGAATTAAATATGAAACTTGTGACTGAAAAATAAGTCCATTATTGACCAAAATTCTAAATCGTAATAACCATGCAAGACCAGTTGAAACAAAACCGAGATAAATTACTGAAATAGTTGAATCAAGACGTGGAGAATAATTCCAAGGTTGTTCAATAAAACTTACCAAAGGAATCAAAATAATTATTGCCCAAATTAAAATTGAACCAGTTACATTTTCGTTTTTTTTTTTACTTATTTTAAGCGTTAGAACACCTCCAATAACATAACAAGTTGATCCAAGAAGTATAAGTAAGGCTGAAATAAAATTATTATCATTTATCAATAAGTTGTCTGAAAATAAATAAACTATTCCTGAAAAACCAATCAAAATTCCGAACGTTTTGATAAAGTTAAATTTTTCATTCTTTGTGTAAAAATGACCTAAAACAGTTGAGCTCAATGGAGTAGTTGACATCAAAATAGCTGCAAGATTACTTTGAACAGATTTTACTCCGTAAGCAATCAAAAAAAATGGTGCAACCAAGTTTATAAAACCTATCATAGCAAACCAATGCCAATCTTTTGAGAATGCCTCAATTTTAATTTTTTTATAGTAACAAAGTATTAACACTGGAATTGCTCCAAAAAAAACTCTTAAAAAAGCGATAGTTATTGGTCCAAATGAATAAGTAGCAATTTTAATATTAAAAAAAGCTGATGCCCAAATCATAGCTAATATAGTTAATAACAAATAATCTATTAATTTTGGTTCTCTCATTCTACCAGGTCTTTTATAAAACTATTAGTAATTCTATTTAAATTTTTAAATGAAATTTCAAAAACACAATTTGGATGTCCGGCAGCAGCATACAAAGTTTCAAATCTTTCTAAAGATTTGTCCAAAAGTATACTTATTTCTTTTAAGTGCCCTATTGGCGATACACCTCCTATAGTGAATCCTGTTATTTCTTTAACTTCATCAGCAGACGCCATTGATACATCTTTTATATTGAGCATTTTTTTTACCTTATTTAATGACACTTTTTTATCACCACTTACTAAACATAGAGTAAAACTATTATTCGTCCTAAAAACTAAACTTTTCACAATAGCTCCAAACTCACAACCTAAAGAAGACGCCGCTTCCTGAGCAGTTCTAGCTGATTTCTCTAGGATTATGATTTTTTGGTTTTTATCAAATTTTTTCAAAAGTTTTTCAACTCTTTGAACAGGTTCTTTATTTAATAAAGTCATTATTCAACCTTTAATTGTTAGTAATTCTTACTTTTTTATTTATACACTTATGTAAAAAATGCATACGAGATATTTATTAAAAGAGCATTATTTATCAGTCTTTTTTTGGTAATACAACGATTTGAATTTGATAGGAGAGTAAATGAGTATTAAAGATGTTTTAAAATTTATAAAAGAAAAAGAAGCTGAATTTGTTGATTTAAGATTCACAGATCCAAGAGGTAAACTTCAACATTTAACAATGGATTCCACTGTAGTTGATGATGAAATGTTAAATGAAGGAGTTTTCTTTGATGGATCATCTATAGCTGGCTGGAAAGCTATAAATGAGTCTGACATGATTTTAAAACCAGATACTGCTAGATTTTTTCTAGATCCTTTTACATCGCATAATACAGTTGTGCTTTTTTGTGATATTTTAGATGCAGTCAAAAAAACACCTTATGACAGAGATCCAAGAGGAGTAGCCAAGAAGGCTGAAGCATATTTAAAATCATCAGGAATAGGAGATAAAGCTTTTTTTGGACCTGAACCTGAGTTTTTCGTTTTTGATGATGTAAGAATAAAAAATGATATGAATGAATGCGGATTTAAAATTGATAGTAAAGAGGGTCCGTATAACTCAGGAAAAGAGTATGAAAATGGAAATATGGCTCATCGTCCAGCAGTCAAGGGTGGTTATTTCCCTGTACCTCCAGTAGATAGTGAGCAAGATATGAGAGGTGAGTATCTTAAAAATCTAAAAGAAGTTGGAATAAAAGTTGAAAAACACCATCACGAAGTTGCCCCAAGTCAGCATGAGCTTGGTATGTACTTTGGAACTTTAGTTGATCAAGCTGATAATGTTCAACTATATAAATATGTTGTTCAAATGGTTACACATTCTTTTGGAAAAACCGCAACTTTTATGCCTAAACCTGTTGCTGGTGATAATGGTTCAGGTATGCATATACATCAATCAATCTGGAAAGGAAACAAACCTGTTTTTTCTGGAGATGCTTACGCTGGACTATCTGAAACAGCATTACATTATATCGGTGGAATTTTAAAGCACGCAAAAGCCATAAATGCTTTTGCTAATTCGACGACAAATAGTTATAAAAGGTTAGTTCCTGGCTTCGAAGCTCCAGTTTTACTTGCTTATTCTGCAAGAAACAGATCTGCATCTTGCCGTATACCGATTACTATGAGTAAAAAAGGAGCAAGGTGTGAAATTCGATTTCCAGATGCGTCAGGTAATCCCTATTTAACTTTTGCTGCAATGTTGATGGCAGGCTTAGACGGTATTAAAAACAAGATTCATCCAGGAGAGTCTTTTGACAAAGATCTGTATGAATTACCACCAGAAGAGGTTAAAGCTATACCAACTGTATGTGGCTCATTAAGGGAGGCAATGGAAAGTTTAGATAAAGATAGAGAATTCTTAACTCAAGGTAATGTATTTACTGATGATCAGATAGATGCTTATATTGCACTGAAGTTTGAGGAAATTCATAAGTTTGAACACGCACCACACCCAGTAGAATTTGAAATGTACTACAGTAGTTAATATTTATTACTGTCTTGTTGTAGCAACAGTATTCTTGTTCACACCTTTTTTAACTACATAATCCTGTGTGCCGTTAGCACCAGTTTCAACTTCTTTACGTAGATCTTTAAATAAACTTTTTCTCTTTAAAGAATTTTTAAGGTCTTGAACAAGATTTTTAAATTCAAATTTATTCATAGAAGAATCATACACCAGATATGCGTTTAATGCAATACAGCTATGCAACTTTTAGGATACTTTAGTTTAATCGATTTTGAAAGACTCGCCGCACCCACATCTTTCAGTTTCATTAGGATTATTAAACACAAAACTCGATGAAAATTCCTCTTTTTTGTAATCCATTTCTGTGCCTAGAAGATACATTACAGCAGCTGAGTCAACAAAAACCTTAACACCTTTATCTTCTATTATTTCATCATTCGGATTTGGCTCCTTAGAATACTCCATTACATATGACATACCTGCACAACCACCAGATTTAACTGAAACTCTAACACCTATCGCATCTTTCTTTGCATTAGACATTATTTCTTTAATCTTATTAGCTGCATTGTCACTCACTTTTATGATTTGGCTCATTACAGGTTTAACTCCAATTTTGCAGCATCAGACATCATATCTTTGTTCCATGGCGGGTCCCAAACTAGTTCTAAATCAACTTCATTTATTCCTTCAACTTGCATAGCTCCTTCTTTCACTTCTTTTGGAAGACTTTCAGCTACAGGACAATTTGGTGTAGTAAGTGTCATTTTTATTTTTGCTTTTTTCTCAATCACTTGAATATCATAAATTAATCCGAGTTCATATATGTTCACTGGTAATTCAGGATCATAAATTTTTCTTATTTCCTCAATAATTCTATTTTTAATATCCATAATTAATTTTCTGTTGTTATTTCTTTTCCATCATTTTCCATTGCAGATACTAAAGTGTGCCAGGATAAGGTAGCACATTTAACTCTCATTGGATATTGTTTTACTCCTGATAAACTCATCAGTTTTGTTTTATCATCCTCTGCTAAAATCTTATTTTTAAGTTCAGGGTTTTCTTTGATCATCCCTAAAAAATCCTCAATAATTTCTTTTGCTTCATTATCACTTTTCCCTTTTATTAAATCAGTCATTATCGAAGCTGAAGCCATTGATATCGCACATCCACTTCCTTCAAAAGAAATATCTTCTACTTTTCTTTGATTATTCAATTTTAAATAAACGTGTACATTATCTCCACAAAGTGGATTATTACCTTCTGCATCTTTATTAAAATTTTCAGTTTTTCCAAAATTTTTTGGATTCTTACCATGTTCTAAAATTAATTCTTGATAAAGTTCTTTCAAATTCATTATAAACCAAAAATTTTTTTACATTTGTTAATAGACTCATTAAGTTGGTCGAAATCATCCTTAGTGTTATAAATGCCTACTGAAGCTCTTGCACTTGCAGGAATTTCAAGTTTGTCATGTAAAATTTGACAACAATGATGACCTGCTCTAATGGCAACACCATCTTCATCTAAAATTGTTGCAATATCGTGTGGATGAACACCTTCAATTGTAAATGACAGAACTCCTCCTTTGTTTTTTGGATTTCCAATCAACTTTACTGAGTTATTCTTTTTCAAAATTTCTTGACCATATTCTATCAATTCTTTTTCATGTTTCATGATATTGTCAATGCCTATATTCTCTAAAAATTTGATTGAATTATCAAAAGCAATAACTTGAGCTGTTGCCATAGTACCTGCTTCAAATTTATTCGGTAAGTCCCCATAGGTAATTCGATCTTTTTTTACTTCTTTAATCATTCCTCCACCTCCTTGGTATGGTGGCAATTCTTCTAACCATTTTTTTTTACCATATAAAATCCCTAATCCAGTTGGGCCATACATTTTATGACAAGAAATTGCATAAAAATCGCAATCTAAATCTTGAACATCTATTTTTAAATGTGGAGCACCCTGACAACCATCCACAACAACAATAATATCTTTAGAATGTGCTAATGAAGTAATTTCCTTAATTGGCAATATTGCTCCAGTAACATTTGACAAATGGTTAATCGCTATTATCTTTGTTTTTGGAGTTATTTTTTTTTCTATATTTTCAATTGGTATTTCACCCAAGTCATTAATTTCTGCAAAATTTATTTTAATATTTTTTGACTTTCTTAAATAATGCCATGGCACATAATTTGAATGATGCTCAAGCTCTGTTAATAAAATTTCATCACCTTCAGTTAAATATTTTTGTCCAAGAGTATTTGCGACTAAATTAAGTGCCTCCGTTGCGCCTTTTGTAAAAACTATTTCATTTTTATCCTTTGCGTTAATATATTTTTGCACAGATTCTCTTGTATTTTCGTATAAATTTGTAGCCGCTACAGCCAAATAATGAACACTTCTTCCAACATTTGAAAATTGTTTTGTATAAAATTCATTAATTCTATCTATTACAACTTTTGGTTTTTGAGAAGAATTAGCACTATCTAAGTAAACAAGATCGTTATTTTGTATCTTTTCATCAAAAATAGGGAATTCTTTTTTAATATTATTTATGTTCATTCTTTTAATCCAATCATATTTTTTATCAAATTTTTAATTTCTGTGTCCGTAATTTTTTCAACAACGTCTAACAAAAAGCCATTGATTAAAAGTTCTTTAGACTGTTGATAATTTAAACCTCTAGACATCAAATAAAAAATTGAATTTTCATTTAGACTTCCAGATGCTGAACCATGTGAACACTTAACATCGTCGGCATAAATTTCCAATTCAGGTTTAGCATTAAACTCAGAAGTTTCGTCAAGTAATATTGCTTTACTCAGCTGATATCCGTCTGTTTTTTGAGCCCTAGAATTTACAAATATTTTACCTTGATAAACAGCTTTTGATTTTTTTCCAAGAACACTTTTTATTAGTTGGTAACTTTTAGTATTTTCAACCAGATGATTAATAGTAGATCTAATTTCATGTAATTTATCATCTTTAATAGAAAATATACCATTCACAAAGGCTGATGAATATTCGCCACTAAGATTACAATTAATTTCATTTTTTAAATAATTTGATCCAGATGATAAAATAAATGTTTCTGATAAACTGTTTTCTTCTTGCTCAATATTATTAAATGAATACTTTATGTTTTTGTTTAAAAATTTATCAATTTTATAATTTTTTAGAATAGCATTCTTTTTCAATAAGAAATTATACAAAATATTTGTGAAATTTTTATTTCCATTGTCATGAAAAAAATCAATTAATCTTATTGAGCTATTTTGGTTTAATTCAAAATTTAAACTGACATTAATATTTTTTGACTCTACTTTTTTATCTGTAAAATGATAAATAACTAATGGTTTTTTCACTAAATAATCTTCTTTTATCAAAATTTTATAACATTTATGAGTAAATGCTCTATTCAAATCAATTAAGCTATTATTTTCAAAAACTTTATCAATTTGGGAATTGTTGATAATTTCTATTTTATTTTCATCTTCGTAACTAAAATCTATTTTTTCAATTCTTCCATTAACAAAAATAATCTTATTATGTTCCAATCCATCAATAAAAATCGAAGTATCAACTTTTTTTGTTAATGGATTATCGTTATAAAAACTAAGATCACCAATATCTTTTTTAATAATCTGACTTATATCGAGAAGTTTCCAGTCTTCTAATTTTCTGTTTGGAAATCCTCTTTCAATAAATCTATTTAAAAATAATTTTTTAATATCAATTTCTTTTTGAGAAAGATCTGATATTTCTGATATCTTTTTAAAATCTATTTTAATTTGCTCATTCATTTAATTAAAACTTTCATATCCTTTTTTTTCTAATTCAATTGCTAGTTCAGGGCCACCTGATTTAATAATTTTTCCATTCATTAATACATGAACAAAATCTGGTTTAATGTAATCTAATAATCTCTGATAATGAGTAATGATTAAAAAAGAATTTTTTCTACTTCTTAATGTATTTACACCTTCAGCAACGACCTTTAAAGCGTCTATATCTAAGCCTGAGTCAGTTTCGTCTAATATTGATAATTTTGGAGCAAGTATTGACATTTGCAAAATTTCATTTTTCTTTTTTTCTCCTCCAGAAAATCCAACATTTAATTGCCTATTAAGTTTTTCCTCGTCAAATTTTAGTTCATTAGCTTTTTCTTTAACTAGTTTCAAAAACTGAATAGCGTCTAATTCTTTTTCTCCTCGAGCTTTTCGTATTGCATTAAGAGAAGTTTTTAGGAATATATTCGTATTTACTCCTGGTATTTCTAAGGGATATTGAAAAGCTAAAAAAATACCTTTGTGAGCTCTTTCTTCTGTCTCTAAATCGAACAAATTTTTATCCTCGAATAAAACTTCTCCAGAAACCTCATAGCCTTTTTTGCCAGATAAAATATTAGATAAAGTACTTTTTCCGGACCCATTTGGACCCATAATAGCATGCACTTCGCCGGGATTTATATTTAAAGAAAAATTTCTTAAAATAGATTTATTTTCAACATTTGCGTTTAAATTATTTATTTTTAGCATTAACCAACGCTCCCTTCTAAACTAATACCCACTAGTTTTTGGGCCTCAACTGCAAATTCCATAGGTAATTGTTGTAATACTTCTTTACAAAAGCCATTTACAATTAATCCAACCGCTTCCTCGGGATTTAATCCTCTTTGTTGACAGTAATGAAGTTGCTCTTCGCTTATTTTTGAAGTTGTAGCCTCATGAGCTATGTTTGAGTCAAAATTTTTATTTTTGATATAAGGCACAGTATGAGCCCCACATTTATTGCCCATGAGTAAGGAGTCACATTGTGTGTAGTTACTTGAATTTTTTGCTTTAGAGTTAATATCGACAAGACCTCTGTAGGTCATATCTGAAAATCCTGCACTAATTCCTTTAGAAATAATTTTACTTTTAGTATTTTTGCCTAAATGTATCATCTTTGTACCAGTATCAGCTTTTTGATGATTATTTGTAATTGCAATAGAATAAAACTCACCTATTGAATTATCACCTTTTAAAATACAACTAGGATATTTCCAAGTTATCGCTGAACCTGTTTCGACTTGAGTCCAAGAAATTTTTGAATTTTTGCCTTTGCATAAACCTCTCTTTGTCACAAAGTTATATATGCCGCCCTTACCATTCTCATCACCTGGATACCAATTTTGTACTGTAGAGTATTTTATTTCTGCATCATCAAGAGCAATCAATTCAAC
>MDTD01131669.1_pt1 | contig 10063 bp, 10 predicted proteins | sample 811221 | NCBI WGS metagenome assembly MDTD01 (sample SAMN05326646, study PRJNA326480) | marine metagenome | isolation source: seawater | place: Pacific Ocean: South West | collected 2011
CATTGGTACTCGATGCTTTCCCCCACATCAGGTACATGGCCCAACAGACCGAATACGAACCCGCCAACAGTGTCCCAATCTCCGTCTCCGGTGCTCACTCCGGTGAGTTCCTCGAAGTCGTCCACGGGCAAGCGACCCGATAACACCAAAGATCCGTCTGGTTGTTCTTGGACAAGCGACTCTTCTCGGTCGAACTCATCGACGATTTCCCCTATGAGTTCTTCCAAAATGTCTTCGAGGCTAACGAGCCCGGCTGTTCCTCCATATTCGTCTACCACTATTGCCAAGTGTGACTTCGATGACTGCATTTCACGCATCAGTTCCACTACTCGTTTGGATTCGGGAACGAACACCGCTTCTCGCGCCAACCCTCGCATATCTGTGTCGTTTGGGTTACGCAACTGCGCTGCTAATAGATCTTTTGAGAGAACTAGCCCGATCACATCATCCACTGTGTCTCCAACGACAGGAAGGCGAGTAAAGCCGGTGTCGACTACCACGGCTAGAGCTTCACTTACCGTCAAGTGCGCTTCAAGAGTCACCATGTCGGGACGAGGCACCATCACTTCGCGGACAATGGTGTCACCTAGTTCGATAATGGATCCGATGAGATGTGCTTCGTCGTCTTCGATCAGGCTTGCTTCGGCAGCAGCTTCTGCTAACGCTACGAGTTCGTCTTCTACGACTGGATCCAGCTCTTCTTGACGAGCGCGCGGTCCGAAGCGCCGCACGAGAACCGCTAACGGCCGCGCGATGAGCTGTAAGGGGACGAGCCGCGCTATGACTCGCGCCGGTCGAGATAACCATTTGGCCATTTCGTCGTTTGCCTCGATAGCCCACCTTCTAGGTATGGCCTCCCCAAGCAGAAATAACACAAATGTTGCTACCGCCACACTGAGCAGGGTCCCGCCAGCTGAACGACCTATGTTCATCGCGAGCACGATCAAACCAACTTGGCTAATGATTCTCAAAATAGTGACCGGTGCGAGGAGTACTTCGCGGTCGGAGATGAGATCGGCGAGCTGTAATTCGTCGCCGCTCGCTTCGTCTAAACCAGCAGCGCGAGCACGCCCTAACCGAATGAACGTGACTTCGATAAGGCGAAACAGTATGAGCGCAACGAACAGCAGTACTGCGAGCAGGGCAATAATCGCTCCACCCATTACAGATCACGCCCCCGAAAAACTGACAAGTGTTGTCGCTCTAGTGCTTGCATGTCTCGGCGTTCTTCTGCTTCTGCGTGATCCATGCCCAATACATGCAATATTCCGTGAACGACCAGCAGATCAAGCTCATCGGTGACCGTTCCTTGATGCCCCGGGTAGGAGTCTTTGTTGACCGAACAGTTTGTCGCCGCTACCGCGGGGCATACGACCACGTCTCCTAACAAGAGGGGGGCGTCGTTTTCAGCTTGAGGCTGAGTGGCGTCTTCATCAATCGGAAACGCTAGAACGTCGGTGGGGCCTGTATGTCCCATATGTTGTTCGTTGAGTTCAGCAATCGTTTCTGGCGAAACAAAGAGAACCGATAGTTCGCTCGCTTGGTTGATGCCTTGTTTGTTCAGCACTGATCTGGCAAGTTGCTCGTACCGGGTCGCGTCGAGCTGAACGTGGTCTTGTTCATCGGTGACGTGCACTGTTAGCTGGTTTTCGGTGTTTGTGGGTGACGTGGGAGCACCCGACGTGGAGAAATTCGGGGATGTCACGGGTGTTGCGACGCTTTGTCGCGATGTTCGTAAGCCTTCACTATGGCTTGCACTATGCGGTGGCGAACGATGTCGCGGCCACCTAGGTGAGCGAAAGCGATATCAGGCACACCGTCGAGAGTTTGTTGGACGTCGCGCAAACCGCTTTTTCCACCCGGGACGTCGATTTGGGTGATATCTCCGGTTACGACGACGCGAGAGCCAAATCCAATCCGGGTGAGAAACATTTTCATTTGTTCGGGAGTGGTGTTTTGGGCTTCGTCGAGGATGATGAAGCTGTCGTTCAATGTTCTGCCGCGCATGAATGCAAGCGGGGCGACCTCAACAGTGTTTTTTTCAAACAGTCTTTCTGCTGCCTCCACGTCGAACATGTCGTACATGGCGTCATATAGGGGACGGAGGTAGGGGTCTACTTTGGCCATGAGATCCCCGGGCAAAAACCCAAGGCGTTCTCCTGCTTCTACCGCTGGTCGAGTGAGAACAATGCGACGCACTTGTTTCGCCATGAGGGCTTCGACCGCAAGTGCGACCGCCAACCAGGTCTTGCCGGTTCCTGCGGGGCCTATAGCAAAGGTGACGATGTTGTTTCTTACAGTTTCGACGTAAGCCTTCTGCCCGGCGCTTTTTGCTCGAATGATGCGGCCGTTTGGTGCTTTGAGAACGCGGGTAGATAGGACTTCGCTAGGACGTTCATCTGATTTGACCATGTCGATCATTCGCGTGACTTCTGCTTCACCGAGACGTTGTCCGCCTTCTAGGACCTGGACAAATTCGGAGAAGACCTGTCCGACTATTGATGCTTCTGGTCCTTCGACGGTAATTTCATTACCTCTGACATGAATAACAGCTGCGTTGAAGTGGTCTTCCACGATCCGCAGATGTTCGTCTCGTTGTCCGAGAACGCCAACCATGAGGTGGTTTCCTGGCACATGAATTCTGACTTGGGTGTCGCTCAAATCCACTCCTGGGACCACCAACTAACTTTGGAGGCTAGCGCCACGCGGGGTCCGCGCGATGTCCAAAAGGTAAACACTCGTTGTTGGCTGCATTTGGTTGCAATGTTGAGCACTTAAATTTCGGCAGAAACAGGCGGGGTTCCGAGATTGCGTTTCAAGAAGTCGACCTGCAGTAACAGGATATTTTCGGCTACTTCTTCTTGGGGCGTCATATGGGTTGTATTTGACAGGGGTAGTACTTCGTGGGGGCGTCCTGCGGCTAATAGCGCTGCTGATAACTGCAGGGTGTGGGCTGCGACCACATTGTCGTCTGCGAGTCCATGTATGAGCATGAGCGGTCGTTGTAACTTCTCTGCTTCTTCTAGCAGGGAGGTGTTCTTATAGTTGTCTGGTTCTAGGTCAGGGTGACCTAAGTATCGTTCGGTGTAGTGGGTGTCGTAGAGCCGCCAGTCTGTTACTGGTGCGCCGGCTACTGCTGCGTGGAAGAGGTCTGGTCGTCGGATTACTGCAAGGGCTGCAAGGTATCCACCAAAGGACCATCCCCGTATCCCGACGCGGGAGGGGTCTACCTGGTCTGAGTACAGTTCGCCGACTGCTTGCAGAGCTTCGATCTGTGCCTGGAGAATGTGAGTTGCTAAGTCTCCGCGGATCATTCGCTCCCACCCGTTGCCCCTTCCGGGTGTGCCTGGGCCGTCGGTGATGACGACACAGAATCCTTGGTTAGCGAACCATTGCGATAACAGATAACTGTTGCGGCTTTTCATCACTCGTTGGGCGTGTGGGCCGCCGTAAGGATCTAGCAAAATAGGGAGAGGGTGTTCGAAATCATCTGTGGGCAACACCACCGCTGTGTGTGATTGGAGGTGGCCTGTTTGGTGGAATCTGACATCAGGTTCGACGAGAGGTGTAGCGGCCAACGAATCAATGACCCATAGGTCATTACCCTTGCCAACAGTTGTCGTGGTCGGGTGTTGCATTGAGCTGCGCTGGGTGATCAGCACGGAGTGCGATCCGTTCGCGTATGTAACCCCATCTCCATCTGAGTGGAGTTTGTGGCCATCTTGATCGTAGGACCAGAGTTCGATGGTGGTTGGGTCTTCCGAAGCGGTATATGTGATCCTGTCCTCCTCTAGGTCCACGAGAGATCGAACCCATTGGTCGGGCGGCGATATTGGTGTGCCGTTATGCAGCAGGGCGCGTGTGGTGCCGTGCTCTTGGATTGTCAGCCATCCATCGCGCCAACGCCGGGGGGTTCCGGGCACTATTTCAACCCAGTCGGGATCTGCGATCTCTGCCACGGTGACGGTTTCGCCGGTGTCAGCTTGCACTTCGAGTATTTTCATCGATCGCTGATCTCGGGTTTGTACTGTCAAGGTAAGTGGTTCGTTATCGCCCCATGTGACATCAACGAGGTACGGGTAGCTTTGGCGATCCCAGTCAATTTCTATTTGCGATGAATCTGACACATCGATCACATACATTTTGACGTCGGCGTTGTTCGTTCCCGCCGCTGGGTAGCTGATAGCTCGCGGGGTGTCTGTGGGCTCATTTGGCGCTGAGATATGCCAAACGTTGACGTTTGTTAGGTCTACTCGAGCGATGGCAAGTTTCCGGCTGGTTGGGCCCCACCAGTGACCTCGGTTCCGCCTCATTTCTTCGGCGGCTACGAATTCTGCGCTACCCCATGACACGCCATCTATGTCCTCGACAACGAGTCTTTCTGCTGGTGTTGATCCATCGGTGGGAGCTACCCACAAGCTGTTATCGACTACGAATGCGACCAGTGCTCCATCTGGAGATAACCGAGGGTCGAATGCCCCGGTCGAGCTTTCGACGGTTAGACAGGTCTCGTTGGCGAGGTCTGCTACGAACAGTTCACCCCCAAGGGGGAACGCCGCTTTCAGGCCCGCATTACTCGTTGTATAGGAGGTGATCCCTGCTGCGCTTTCGCGAACTCGTTCGCGTCGCGCTCGTTCGGCAGCGGGTATTTCGCCGTCAACATCTTTTGCTAGTTCCCTCGGATCAACAACAACTCGTTCGGCCCCAGTGGAGGTATCGAGTGCCCACAAAGCGTTGACTGGGTCATTGGGTCCCGAACTTCGCAGAAACAGCACTTGGCTGCCCTCTCCTGCGACTGCGAAGTCGCGAGGAATTCCCAAGCTGAAGCGTTGGGTGCGCGCATATTGTCTTGGGAAGGTATCTGACACACTGAAGAAGGTAGCTCTCGTTACCCTCAATAGTGTGCTGATACCTGATCCGCAGTTGTTCGAAGAGTTATCTGACTCGAAAAAGGCCTTGTGGGCCAAATACGGATCAGGGAAAGATCCGCTTTTCGTGCAAACACTTGGTTTGGTCGTAGATGAGGTCCGTTTGGACTACTGCCGTCTTTCGTTACCTTTCCATCCCAAACTTCTCCAAGCTGGCGGGTCTGTTCACGGGGGTGTCATATCAACACTGGTAGATACCGCGTGTGTGCCAGCTGTAGGAAGTGGATTTGATAAGGCTCGCCCTTACAGCACTATCTCCATGCAGGTCCAGTTTTTGTCCGGAACCTCAGATAGCGATCTAGTTGCTGTTGGTTGGGTGACCCGCAGAGGGAAGTCAATCGCTTTTTGTAATGCAGCCGTGCAGACAGCAGACGGCAAGACGTTGGCGACTGCAGCCCTAACCTTCAAAATCTAAATCGCTAGACGCGCAGAGGAACTAGTTGCCGTCGCTGGCCGCTGCAGTTGAGGTGACTTCATCCGCGGTGGGGTTCACCAATACTGAGGAACCGATTTGTACGGTAGGCACCACTTCGTTTCCTTGGGCATGGTTTCGCACGAACTCAGCTGCTTCTCGGTCTTCCCAAATGTTGCGGTATGTGATCGTTAGGTCAGTTGACGCCAGCTGACGTTCTAACGCCATACAAAATCCGCAGCCCGGGCGCCAAAAGAAAGTGATCTCGGTATCAGTTGTGCTCATCTTCCCGCTGCCTTCAAAGTTTCATAAATCTTCTTGCAGTCTGGGCAGACAGGAAATCTTTCTGGGTTTCTGCTGGGCACCCACTTTTTCCCACATAGCGCTCGCACTGGGGTCCCAGTCACCGCGGATTTGGTCATGTCGGTCTTGTTGACATAGTGAGCGAAACGTTCGTGGTCACCTTCGTCAAGCAGATTTTCAGATTTTTGGTCTATGACTGTTGCGTCCGACATTGCAATCTCTCACTCTCGACATCCACATGTTAGGTATGGTGCGGAGAGGAAGCTATTCCGATTGAGGGGGAAAGTGACGAATCGGTCTCATAGCGTTGATTCTGCAGCCGGCTGGGTAGTGGTCGCCGCTACAGCAATTTCGACCTTTGCCGTCTTCGGTGTCGTTTACAGTTTCGGTGCCGTTTTCACAGCAATCAGAGATGAGTTCGGTGTCGGCAAGGGTCAAGCCGCTCTGTTCTTTTCGATCACAACTTTCATCTACTTCATTCTCGGAGTGTTTACTGGCCGACTGGCAGATCGATACGGACCCAGACCAGTGCTCCTGGTCGGTGCAGTGGCAATGGGTGCAGGGTTGTTCTTCACATCGTTGGTGAACAACATCATCGTTGGCTACCTGACCTACGGCATCGGCGCAGGCATCGGCGTTGGATGCGCGTACGTTCCCATGGTCGCCGCCGTCGGAGGGTGGTTTGAACGCGACAGAACGAAAGCTATGGGCGTAGCAGTAGCGGGTATTGGAGTGGGAACTCTGGTAGGAGCTCCACTCGCAAAACAGCTAGTGCTCTCTTACGGCTGGAGAACGACGTTCGTTGTATTAGGCATCGGATCAGCAGCTCTGTTGGCTTTAGCTTCCTTAGGGGCGAGGCGACCACCCACAGCAGGCACCCAAGAAGCACCTCCTCCCCTTAAGTTACTGCTCCGCGATCACCGGTTCACGTGGCTATACACGTCCATGACTTTTCTCAGCGCTGGTCTCTTCGTGCCCATGATTTACCTCGACGACTATTTGGAGGCGCAAGGCAAAACCGGGGGTGCGCTGTTAATCGGCATTATCGGTGCGACCTCAGTGGTTGGCCGTCTCGCTCTTGGGGCTGTGGGAGCAAAAGTTGACTTGATGGGGCTCTACCAGTCGTGCGTCGCGGCGCTCGGCGCAAGTTATGTGATCTGGATTTTTGCTGGTGCCAACTACACGATGCTCGTCATCTTTGCGGTGTGTATGGGGACCGCATACGGCGGTTGGATAGCTCTCTCCCCCGCCGTTACCGCATACCTATTCGGTCCTGTAGGACTTGGAGGGGTACTCGGCGCCCTATACACCTCTGCGGGGATCGGTGGATTGGTTGGGCCACCGGTGATCGGCGTTGTTATCGACAGCACCAATTATGAAACTGCTATCGGATTAGCGATCGTGTTTTCTGCGATCTCTCTTGTCTTACTCAGGACAGCAACTCGGGCATCGGCACCGACAACAGCAGATGCTGTGGAGTCCGACGATGATGTTCAACCGACTGGAGCTGCGGCAAGCGCCTGGTTAGTTCCCTCTCCCCAAGGAGGGATGCGACTTATCCGTCGGTAAGAACCGGGGGATCTTCCCAACCAATTTCTGCACATCCCTGCAAATACCATTGCAGCACTGACCCCGCATCAGTCACAGATTCAACGTTTCCGTTCTCGTCTAGGTTCAGATTCGCTCCATAAATCTGGAACCAGACATCTGTAACTTCGGTGTTCTCTTCTGGAACGAGAAGAGTGTGAACTGATCCGGCTGGTTCATACAAGAATGAGCCTGCACGATTGACATATTCGCTTTCTTGGTAATGCCAGCTACCACTCATTGTGTAGGCGTAGACCTGACCGGTGTGTCGGTGGGTTTGCACCGCTGTGCCTGGTTGAAACCTGGTGCGAACGATCCACAAACTCTCACTGATCTTTGCAGCGAGTAATTTCACTTCGTTACCGCGCCCGCTGTCAATCCAGGGCAGGTCGTCTTCTCCGCGGTGAATAGCGCTCGGCTCAAGTTCAATCATGGTCATAGTGTTCCCCTTCCATTCAGCTGATGGTAGTGGTCAGTCTTCGGGTCCGAAGATCAAATCAAAAACCTCATCTGCTTTGCGTTCATGGTTGCGATGCACCAGCAGTTGTGGGTTACCGTCGATCGCCCATCTAATTCCGCGCGAGTCGAGACGATTCGTTAATTCAGCGATCTGCTCAATCGTTAGATCGTCGAGTTCGTATGCCGGACCGTCAGTAGCTGCGATGTCAAAAATATCGATTTCGTCAGAGATCAATCCCGCCGACGCAAGTTGCTGGGCTTGTTCGGACAGCTGCTCTTCTACCTCGCCTTCTACCAACTCACCTTCAAGAACTTCTTCCTCATCCATAACAGTGATTATGGCGTCCTTTGGGCCGTAGCCTGCACATATGGGTATGGGCAGATTTGATTCGCTTTTGCTGCTGTCGTTCGGTGGTCCCGAAAACTCCGATGACGTTATGCCATTTCTACGCAACGTCACTGCTGGACGAGGTGTCCCCGATGAGCGTTTGGCGGTCGTAGCCGAACAGTACGAGCTTTTTGGCGGTAAGAGCCCAATCAATGAACTCAACCAACAACTGTTAAGCGCGCTCGACGAAGAGTTAGTCAGCAGAGGTCACGAAATGGCTACGTTTTGGGGGAACCGCAACTGGCACCCATTCGTTACAGACACCATCGCAGATCTCAAATCGCTGGGGCACACCTCCACTGTTTGTTTGGTGACCTCAGCGTTCAGTTCTTATTCAGGTTGCCGTCAATATCACGAAGATCTTGATCGGGCACGCAACGAAGTACCCGGTGCGCCAAATATTGAACGCGTCAGGGTGTACTGGGATCATCCAGATTTTCTCGGGACAGCAGCTGAGCTATTGGCTGAAAGCCGAGACGCCGCTGGTCTCTCATCGGAGACACCGGTGTTGCACTCTGCCCATAGTTTGCCGCTGTCAATGGCTGCTAACTGTGACTACCAACAACAACTCAACGAAGCTGCATCAATTGTGAATGAACTCGCCGGCATGCGGGGACCATACGAAGTTGTGTTTCAAAGTCGGAGTGGGCCACCGTCAGTTCCCTGGTTGACACCCGACATAGATCAACGCATTCATGAACTAGCTGAGCAAGGAACGCAGGAACTCCTGGTGCATCCCCTGGGGTTCGTCGCCGACCACATGGAAGTTCTCTTCGATCTCGACACTCAAAGCGCTGCTGCCGCTAAGGAAGCTGACGTCAAGATGGTGCGCACACCGACCGTAGGAACTCATCCGCGGTTCGTTTCGATGTTGGTTGACTTGGTAGAGGAAGCTGCGGGTTTACGAGCTGACCGTCCGAGCTTAAGTAAGAGTGGCCCCCGACCCGATAAATGCAACTCCCAGTGCTGTCCTGCACCGATACGGCCTGGTAGGTGAGCTAGCCCGCAGCTTTGAATCGGTCAGCGATCGGTCCTGCATCACCGGAGATCCAATGACTGCGGCATCGCAGTTCATAGGTCACTTGAGCTGTTGAGCCATCGTCAATGAGCACGACATCGCCGTCATACACCTGCACTCCATCGTGAAGTCGCGCGTTGTGAGTAGCGGCCTGCCCACACCAGCAGCGAGCCTGTACTTGAAGTTCGAGGCGTTCATCAGCGATTTCGAGCAGGCGCGCTGACCCCGGGAACAATTTGCCGCGGAAGTCGGTTAACAATCCGAAGGCGTATACATCAACATCGAGTTCATCAACTACCTGGGCAAGTTGTTCCACTTGCGCGTCGGTGTAGAACTGCGCTTCGTCACACACCAAGTAATCCAACGCGCCATGCGCTGTTTGGTGGCTCGTAGCCAGTGCTTGAAAGTCCAAGGTTGGATGGACTTCAACTGCGGGAGTGGAAACACCCAACGCGCTCGACACGTGCGCCCCGGCTCGGTCGTGCATGCTGCACAACAGGCCAGTGGATGTCGCCGACAGATTGTGATGGATTTGCAGCGCAAGGGTTGACTTCCCCGACGACATAGTTCCGAACGAGAATCTGAGGCGTCCCATGGTCAACAAATTACACAGATGTGATACGTCATGAGACCAATTACCCGCATCCGCTAGTACTGCCGCACGATCGACAGCTATAGCAGCTACCCGCTCGCACCATTTGGTCACCACAGGTAGAACACAGCGGCGCGTCGTTCAAGGTTGATGATGGAACGTCGGCCGGGTCCGGGGTTGGCGCAACTCCGATCGCTGTTTCTACAGTTGCTTCCTCCAAACCGGGCAGATGTTGTTCCATACGTTCATCGCTAGACAAAATTCCCAGTTGCTGACGTTCCTCAACTGACAAATATTCCAACGCTAAACGACGAAAAATGTAGTCAACCAAACTGCTCGCGATTCTCAGTTCTGGGTCGTCAGTGATTCCAGCTGG
>MDTD01048287.1_pt1 | contig 10061 bp, 6 predicted proteins | sample 811221 | NCBI WGS metagenome assembly MDTD01 (sample SAMN05326646, study PRJNA326480) | marine metagenome | isolation source: seawater | place: Pacific Ocean: South West | collected 2011
ATATTAATATTACTACTCTTCTAAGATGAGTCAACACTTTTTTTGAAAAAAGTTTAAGTATTTTTGGATTGGCTAATTTTTAATAATTTTTATAAGATTTTTACTTGATAAAACATCTGCATATTTGGTGCAGATATCACTAAGATTAACAGAATGAGATTCTGGATTCCTATCTCCAACACAGTCCTCTACAACCACAGTAAAAAAATTATTTTGTAAACTATCCACAGCTGTTGCGCGGACACAACCACTGGTAGTGACACCAGTTATTACTACAGTATCAATTTGTAATGAATTTAATTTGATTAATAAATCAGTTCCAAAAAAAGCACTGGCGTGTGTTTTTTCAATAACTAACTCATTATCTTTGGGACCTATTTGATCAGTGAAATGACTCCATCCGCTTTCAGGGTTTAGAATATTGAGATCAGGTAGTTTTTTTCTAAATATTGATGCCTCAAATTGATCTTTATATAAAGTCGTTGTAAAAATAACTGGTATTGATTTTTTTCTGAATTCATCAATTAATTTATTGTTTTGATCGATAAGTTCCTCACATGGGAATGCCAGAGGGGAATCAGAATCTATAAACCCTTTAGCTAAATCAACTACAACTAATGCAAGGTTTTTTCCAATACCAGTTTTTTTTGATTTTAGCTTTGACAAATTAGCTTACTTTGAAAGTTGGTGATGCTGGTGCTTCAAGCTGTGTCTCTTCAAGACACCTAGATTTTATCGAATCTAAATCACCTCCAAAATCAAACATTTCAGTTTCGCATCTCTCAATTCTCATAGACTTTCTAAGACTTTCTGTTTCCTTAGTATTAACAGCATTATCTTTTATTACTACTCCATAATTGAGTGCACCTTCAATCGAAACCAATCTGCGATTTATATCGATAAGCACCTGTTCTGGATCTCTTTCAAGCGGATCACCCCATCCACCACCGCCCCAAGTGTTAAAGTAAAGAAGGTCTCCTTTCTTAACTTTAATGCCCTCACATTTTGCAGGAATAACTTGTGGATCTTGACCGCCACGATGCAAAATCTTAGTAGATCGCTGACCTGGCTTACCACCGTTTACGCCCCATGGGAAAGTCAGCCATCTGTCATCATGAATTCCAATGTGGCCATCTGCTAGAAATCTGTATGCCACACATAAACCATTACCTCCACGATGCAAACCTGGACCGCCGGAATCAATAATGGTTTCATACTTTTCTACTCTAAGAGGAAAATAAGCTTCAATGAATTCATTAGGAACGTTTGTAAAAGCTGGCCATAATGAATGACCGTCTGGCCCATCTCCAACTGGTCGCCCAGGAACACCCCCAAATCCTATTTGAAAGAGTTGAAACCACTCACCCTTATCATCATATCCGGAGTAGAAAAGATGTGGAGAGTCTGAAAATCCAGCAGCATTCAACATCTCATTTGGCGCGCCCATTCCTAGTAGTGCTCCCAAAACATCAAAAATTCTACCAAGTGCATGCGTCCTTCCAGAAAGTGCAGCAGGATAGTTAGGTTTAAGTAATGTACCTTGGGGTATTCGGACATCAACCAGGTCATAAAAACCATCATTGAAAAGTATCTGAGGATCAACAACGTTGATAGTGAAAGATCCAAAAAACATCTTAAACATCTCTTCATTTAAATAAAAATTGATAGAGCTCTGTGCCTGAGGATCAGTACCATCAAAATCGAAAATTGCTTTATCGCCCTCCCGCCACATCTTACATTTAATTTTATAGGGACCCATTCCCATACCATCATCACAAATATAGTCTGAAAATTCACGAGGCTCCTCTGGAATAAACATAGAAATAATATGTTTCATGGCCAAGTAATTTCTTTCAAGCATGATGTTCATTGTTGAACAAAAAATCTCGTCGCCAAATCGATCTGCAATTTCATTGCATCTTCGCGCTGCAGTATTGCATGCAGCAATCAAGGCATTTAAGTCAAACCTATTCCATTGAGAGGTTCTAACATTATGCAAAATTAATTCTAAAACATCGCTTTGTAGTTCACCTTTTTTATAGAGTTTGGTTGGTGGTATTCTAATGCCCTCTTGAAATATGGTTGTAGCTTCTGTGGGTATTGAACCCGGAACCATTCCGCCATTATCAGACATATGACCAAACATAGCAGTCCATGCAATATGCCTTCCTTCACGGAACACTGGACACAAAACAATCCAATCGGGTAAGTGAGATACGGCAGCATTACACATATAGGGATCATTTGTGAGAATGATATCCCCTTCCTCAATCTCTTCATCATAAGCTTCAGTAAAACCATAAATGAATGAACCAAATTGCCCGACTACCATCTTGCCTTCTCTATTAGCAATCATAGGGAAGCAATCACCCTGCTCTCTAATACCTGGAGAAAGTGCAGTTCTTCTAACAATTGCGTCCATTTCTTCACGCGCATTTCTAAGTGCATTCTCGATAATATCTACAGTAATACCATCAACTTCAATCTGCTTTAAGGGCTTATTATTTGTTTCAATGATCTTTGCGGGCATAGCTAATTCTCAGGGTTAATGATTAAATTTCCAACTTTATCAACGATCGCATGGTGTTCTGGAAGAATAACTGTAGTAGAGTCCATTTCTGAAACAATGGCTGGGCCTGGTACTTTCATGCCTTCCATTAGTTTAGATCGATCATAGATTTTTATTTCATGCCAGGATCCTTCATGATAAAACTTGGAATCTTGAATGATCGAGTCTTTCAGTTTAGCTTTTTTATTAGAAAGAGAAGCTGACTTTAAACTTGTTTGCTTTGCCTTAACTATGGCGCGAATCATTAAAATTTCATGCCCATCATCAAGCTTAAAAGTGAATAATTGAAAATGCTCATCATCAAAAGCGTCCGTAATTAAATTAATACCTGCTTTAGCAAAATCATCTTCATTAAAATCAATGGTTATCTGAAAAGCCTGTCCAGCGTACCTAACATCAGCTTGATAAAAGACTTCTAAATCAGATGACTTAACGCCATCACTAGTCAATGAAGTAGAAGCCTTTTCCTTGAGCTCATGTAAATCATCAATGAATTGATCATTTGATATATCTTGAGCCATATTAAGATATGATCTTGAAGCTTCATCCTGAACTTGAGTTGTTGCATCCCCATATGCGCACAGTACTCCTGGACCAGGTGGAATAATTACCGGAAATGAGTTGGATAGTTTACCTAATGCATTTGCATGTAAAGGCCCAGCTCCACCAAATCCTACCAAAGCAAAATCTCTGGGATCAAAGCCTTGCTCTACAGAAACCAAACGAAGAGCACCAAACATCGATTCATTTACAATTTTAATAATTCCCTCAGCTGCTTCCATTAAATCGATACCAATTGCATCAGCAACAGTTTGAACTGACTTAATTGCAGCATCTTTATTTATGGACATATCACCACCTAATTGGACGTCGCTAGGCAAAAAACCTAAAACAATATTTGCATCGCATACAGTCGGCTGCTCTCCACCTTTCATGTATGCAGCTGGACCAGGTATTGCTCCGGCTGATTCAGGACCAACTCTTAAAGCTTTAGTTAGTTCAGGGACGAATGCAATAGATCCACCGCCAGCTCCTACCGTTCTAATATCAACAGAAGGTGCTTTTACTCTAACATCACCAACCAAAGTTTCTCTTCTTAATCTTGGTTTGGAGTTTTGTATTAGGGCAACATCAGTTGAAGTACCGCCCATGTCAAATGTCAAAATATTGTTATGGCCTGCTTTGCTGCAAAAGTGTATGGCTCCAGCAACACCACCAGCCGGACCTGACATCAGATGATTCACTGGTGATTCACCTGTTGATCTACTTGATGCTAAGCCACCATCAGATCTTAAAATAGATAATTGAACATCTTTAGACAAAGTAGATTCAAGGGAAGACTGTAGATTATCTACATACTTTGATACTTGAGGTCTTACGTAAGAATTTAAAACTGTTGTTTCAGCTCGTTCATATTCCTGCATCTCTGGAATGACCTCGCTCGATATAGAAATAGGTATATCCTTGAAGATATCTCTAGCTATCTCTGCAGCTTTTTGTTCATTGGTGTCATTCACATATGAGTTAACAAAACTAATTGTTAAGGCCTCAACGTCACCTTTGGCCTTAAGAGCGTTAAGCTCCTCCTTGAGCTGCTTTTCATTAAGTGGCGTTGATACTGTCCCATCTGCATCAGTTCTTTCAATAACTCCATGCGTTAACTCCAAAGGAGCTAATAAAGGTTTTTTAACAAAACTTACCCAACCTCCTAATCCACCTGGACAAAATGATCTTGCAACCTGAAGAATGCTTTCATATCCATGAGTGGTTAATAAGCCAACAGTTGCTCCATTTCCTGTTAATACCGCATTGGTTGCAACAGTTGTTCCATGCATAACTAGATTAATGTCTTTAGGATTGATCCCGGATTGATTACAAATCTTTGATACCCCATTTAAAACACCAATAGATGAGTCTTCTGGTGTTGAGGGTACCTTTGCTGTGAATGTTGAACCTGTTTTTTCATCGATCAGTAGGAAGTCCGTAAACGTACCCCCAACATCGACGCCAAGCCTGTAAGACATAAATCTCCTAGATGCTAAAAGTTATATCTAATATCTAATCCATAAGTTGCATACGGTGCTTCATGAATAAATGAACCACCAAACTCAGGTGCTGGAATAACTTCAGCTAAATAGTTTTCATCCGTAACATTTCTGCCCCATAGAACAAATGATAACTTTTCCCCCACTAAAGAAGCTCTAAAATCTACCAGCTCATATGCATCACGCTGAGCTAGAGACATATCAGAAGCAACAGGAAAGCCTAATAAAGCAGTCCAAACAGATGGGCCTGTATTATTTTGCACGGTATGAAACCACGTATCCCCTACTTCCATGTAATCAACTCTTAGAACAAGATCAAAGTCTTTTGTTACAGGCGTATCATATTGGAAACCTAGGTTAAATGTGTGCTCCGGTGCTAAAGGGGCATCATTCCCAATGGTAGATGGACGATGAGCATTTTCTTTAATTTCACCATCCGTGATACCAAATGCACCATCAATCTTTAGGTTATCGGTCACAGCATATTTAAAATCAAACTCGTAACCCGAAATATCCAATTCATCAATAGTGGTAACAACTCTTAACAGACCCCATGGACCTGCAAAGAATTCAAAGAACTGATTATCAGTAACATTGGTATTAAAGTAGGCTCCATTCATTGCAAGCCTTCCATCCAAATAAGTGCCTTTGAAACCAACCTCAAATGCTCTACTCACTTCTTTATCAAATTCATCTTTAACACTAATTCCCGCTCCAACAACACCTAGTCCAAAGGGATTTCCGCTGTTAAGCCAGAAGTCAGTTGTGGCAGCACTTCCAGTTGAATTAAATCCACCTGATCTAAAACCATAACCATAGGAAGCATAATAACTTGTATTACCTGCATTGGTAGTAATAGAAAATTTAGGTTGAAATTGATCAAATGTAGTCGACCTAGAATCAATAGTATCTCCAACAGAAGCCATTGCCGGGTTTATTGGATCACCACCGCCATAATACAAAGCCGCAGCTACCGGTGGAACAAGATTATCAACAGATCTTGACTCCCTGTCATACCTTGCTTCAATAGAAAGCTCGGTAACATCTGATAAGTCCACAGAATATTGACCAAATAAAGATCTAACTTCGGTATCAAACATATCATGGAATAATAAGTCTGTTGGGTTCTTACCTGTAGGCGGTACATAAGCCTTTAACTCAAATCCTTTGCCAAGGTCAGCTCCATAACTAACCACTACCTCACGTTCAATTTCGGCATAAAAAGCTCCAACCAGCCATCTTTGAGATTCCGTTTGATCACTTGCAAGCCTGAATTCAAAAGAAAGATCTTCCTGATTTCGTGATTGATATTGATACCCATCACAGGTGTGAGGTAGATAAGGTCCGAGCACTGAGTTAGCAGATGATGGTGCAGTTCCTGGTGCAGCAAAACTAAAACCTGGTGGCAATGAATTGATCAACGCCAAATTAGAAGCAGTATTTGAAGCTGCACATGCGTCTGTGCCAAAGTACCCACCAAAAGCACCTGATGTTCCATCAGAAATAAGGAACTCTTCAAGTTCATTATAAGAAAGTATTGCAGTAAATAGATTACCGTTATCAAGCTCATTATCTAATTTGACTGATAATGTTGTAGTTTCTTGCTCATTAATTGGCGGAACATTGAACATGTATTTAAATTCATGAGAATTTACATCTTTAAAGAATTGGTCATCACCAGGTGTACCAAAACTTGTAAACGCAGGTAAAGCAAATACAGCATTAAAATTAATGGTACCGCCACTTACATCACTAAAGCCTGCCCTGAAGTCCCAAGTTCTTGGGCCATCATCAACAATAAATCTTGTCTGCACAGTTGTATCCTCAAAGAAGTCTACGTTGTTAAGGCCTGAATAAATATTAGTATGCTCACCATCAGTCTCTCTTGTGCTGATTGAAAGTCTTCCATTTACATTATCTGCTACATTACCATTCAGGACATATTGCAGTTTTGCGGAGCCGTTATTTCCTGCACCTACAAGAACTTTTGACGAAGATCCTTCTTCAGGTTCTTTTGTTGTTATTAGTATTGCACCCGAAGTTGCATTTCTGCCATAAAGAGCACCTTGAGGTCCTTTCAAGACTTCTATTTGAGCTATATCGAGGAGTTCACGATTAAAAGCATTAGGATTAGTCTGAAGAATTCCATCAACTACAAGAGCAAAGTTTGATTCCGCATCACGAGTTGAAGTCAGACCTCTAATAGTGACAAGTGTATCGCCAGCATTAACAGTATTTGCCATAACAACATTGGGAGTGAGTGCTATAAAATCCTCAGGTCGTTCAATCCCTGCATCCTCAATATCAGAAGAGGTAAAAACTGTCATACCAATAGGAACATCTTGCACACTTTCATCAACTTTACGAGCAGACACCACAACTTCCTCTAAGACTGGATTAGCCAACAGGTAAGCTGGTGCAACTATCAGTCCAAGCACACAAAAACTTCTTAAATGATTCATAATTTCCCCTAAATATAAATTTCCTGAATAAATTTTATACACTAAATTAAGATTTTGCACAAATATGGTGCATTTGTTTTAGATGTATAATTTGACAATGAATAAAACCAATAAGCCTTTAGATGGAATAAGAGTAATTGACTTGACTCATATGCTATCAGGGCCGTATGGCTCAATGATCCTGGCAGATCTTGGATGTGAAACTATAAAAGTTGAGCCTATTGCTGAAGGTGAAGGAACAAGAAGATTACTTGAGAATGACCCAGATTACTCATTTAAAGGAACAGGTGCTTATTTCTATACCCTTAACAGAAACAAAAAAAGTGTCTGTGTTGATTTAAAAAACCCAAAAGGATTAGAAGTTTTTTACGATTTAGTAAAAGCTTCAGATATTGTTATTAGTAATTTTTCAGCTGGTGTTACCAAAAAACTTAATATTGACTATGCGTCACTTAAAGAGATAAATCCAAGGATTATTACCTGTACAGTAAGTGGCTTTGGTGAGGATGGTCCTGACTTTCAGAGACCAGCATTTGATCAAATTGCACAAGCTTTAGGTGGAGGGATGTCGATAACCGGTAAAAATAAAGAGGAGCCTGTTCGTGCAGGAATACCAATTGGTGATTTAGGTGGTGGGATGTTTGCAGTTATGGGTATACAGGCTGCATTAATAGCTAGAGAAAAAACTAACAAGGGTCAACATGTTGATATTTCAATGTTGGATTGCCAAATTTCAATGCTAAATTACATGGCAACCATGCACACCATGTCCGGTAAAATTCCTGAACCAATTGGTAATTCTCATTTTGTGCATATGCCATATAATACTTTTGCTACTGCAGACTACCCAATTGTCATAGCTGCTGTGGGTGACCAGTTTTGGCCTCGATTACTTAAAATTTTTACTAATGAAGATCTACAAGATCCAAAATATGAACAAGCCCCAGCAAGACAAGCAGACAAAGAAAAACTTGAGTCTATTATGCAAACAGAGCTAGGTGAGCATAAGTCAGACTATTGGCTACAAAGATTAAGTGAAGCAAAAATACCCTGTGCAAGAGTTAATAATCTTGAACAGGCGCTTACAGATGAGCAAATTATTCACAGAAACATGATGGTAAGTGTCGATCATCCAGGGGGTGGTAGCGTAAGATTGCCGGGAAATCCAATTAAACTCTCCCTTAATAATGAAGATACCTTTTCATCGCCTCCTTTACTTGGTGAGCATTCCAAAGAGATCTTTGAGAAACTTTTAAATTACGATGAAAAAAAGATTAATATGCTCCTTGATAAAGAGGCAATTGGAATAAATCTTGATGAATGAATTCATATACATAAATGAGGTTGGTCCTCGTGATGGCCTTCAAAATCAAAAAACTATTTTGGATATTGATTCAAGAACTGAATTAATTCATCAGCTTATTAAGGCAGGCATACCCGGAATAGAAATCGGCAGTTTTGTAAGCCCTAAGGCGGTTCCTGCAATGGCCGGTACTGATGAAATTGTTAAATCTTTAGAAAATATAAAAAATTGTGATTTATCTGTATTAATCCCTAATATGAAAGGCTATGAACTTGCTTGTGATGCAGGTGCAAAAATAATCTCGGTTGTACCATCAGCAACTGAAACCATGAATCAAAAAAATATTAATATGAGTTTGGATGAGACGGTAAAAAGTTCTTGCAGGATTCTCCAAGCTGCAAAAGCTGATAACTTATGCACGCGAGCTTATGTATCCGTAGCATGGGAATGCCCATATGAAGGTCTCGTAGATTCAAATCAAGTGTTAGAGATTGCTTATCAGTTAATCGATTCAGGCGCCGATGAAATTATTTTGGCTGATACCATTGGTGCCGCTAATCCTGTAGGTGTAAGCAAATTAGTAAAACAATGTGTTGATCGGTTTGGTGCCGATCAATTATCTGCTCACTTTCATGATACTAGAGCTATGGCCTTGTCTAATGTTTGCGCTGCACTTAATGAAGGAATAAGAAAATTCGATGCGTGTATTGCTGGTTTAGGTGGATGTCCTTTTGCTCCAGGTGCTGCAGGTAATTTAGCAACAGAAGATATATGCAATATGCTTGAGCAAATGGGATATCAGACCAATATTGATCTAAATAAACTTAATTCAATTGTGGATTTCTGCGCTGAAAAATTAGATGCTCATGTTGGAGGACGAATGACTCCATGGCTTAGAAAAACGAACTAGTCAAATTACCACTGCTCAGCATAAAAATTAGCCAATGTTTCAAAAGCCTTTTTTTTTCTGCCGCGTTCATCAACTAAACCTTTGCGATTGTAATAATCTTGTACATTAGCTAGCGGACGCATCATCGATCTGAAATCCTTTAAAATCCATGGGCTAATACCTTGAACTTGAGGATTATTTTTAAGCATCGCTAATTGATGTTCGTAAACTTTATTTTGATATTCCTCCGACCATATCTTCCCTTTATCTGGATGATTTAACTTTGCGCCTGCACCAAACTCTGAAATATGAATGGGTTTATTGAACTGAGATCTAATTTTTATACTTGGCATAATCTTAAACATCAATTTTCTTAGGGTAGACTCGCGAACACCAATCTGATCAACTAGAAACGAAGTGTAATACCATCCAAAGTATTCGTTGTAAGCAATTATATCTAAGTGCTCTGCCAATGGATCATCAATATTTATTGAAAAGTGTTCTTGATCTCCATAAAGTAACTTCATTTGATTAGTAATGCTGCTAAAAATAGCTTTTTCCTCTGGGAGAACAAAATCATGCTTTAGTCCCTCTAATGCAAGAAAGTAAACCAAAGATCTAAATTGTTCTACATTGCCAGAAAGGAGTGCTGCAGAGATCAAGCGAGTAGAATCTAGTGAAATAGCAGTTTCCCTTTGATTAATCATAAAATTCATTCTTTCTTCCGAATAAGGTGTTTCATTTCCAAGCGACCAAATTACAATCGATGCCCTATTCCAATCACGTTTGATTA
>MDTD01128872.1_pt1 | contig 10061 bp, 10 predicted proteins | sample 811221 | NCBI WGS metagenome assembly MDTD01 (sample SAMN05326646, study PRJNA326480) | marine metagenome | isolation source: seawater | place: Pacific Ocean: South West | collected 2011
AATTTACCAACTTATTTCAAAAAATAATAAAAGTATTCATCTTGAAAAATTTTTAAATTTTCCTAAAAAATTTGATAATTCTAGTCTTAATTCTAAATGGGAGAAATTAATTAAGATAAGAGATATTTGTAATCTTAGTATCGAGCAAAAACGAGCAAATAAAGATATTGGATCTAGTTTAGAGGCAGCATTAATTGTTAAATTAAACAATGAAGACCAAAAATTTCTTAAGAATATTGATCTGTCAGAACTTTGTATAACTTCTTCAGTCAAAATTGAGAATAGTGATACAAATGAGATAATTGTAGAAACAAGCAAAGCGATAGGTGAAAAATGTCCTGTTTGTTGGAAAATTAGTACTGATCCTTGCGTTAGGCACATGTAAAATGATTTTTTTAAATAAAAATTTTTTTAATTACACTCTAATTTGTTTTTTATTTTTAACGGATAGGTTAAGTAAAATTTTTATCCTTAACTTGTCGGATTCCTCTGGAAAATTAGACATGTCTATAACATCTTTTTTAAATTTAAATTTAATTTGGAATAGTGGAATAGCATTTGGACTAATGTCATTTAATGAGAGTATTTATTATAATTTATTAACGGGTGTAATTATTTTGATTACACTCATTTTGTTTATTTTTATGATGAAATCTAAAAATTTTGAAAAACTAGGATTTTCTTTAATTATAGGTGGATCTTTAGGGAATATATTTGATCGAATATATTACTCATCTGTTGTAGATTTTATTGATTTTCATATAGATAACTTTCATTGGTTTATATTTAATGTTGCTGATATATTCATTACTATTGGAATTTTATTATTAATAATATTAGAATTTTTTAAAAAAGATGAAAAAAAGTATTAGTTTGTTTTTAATTTTTTCCCTGATTACATCTTGCGGGGGAGGTTTTACATTAAAAAAAAAACCTACTGGCGATGAATTTCTAGTAGAAAAAAAAAATCCATTGGTGTTACCGCCTGATTTTGGCAAGCTCCCATTACCAGATGGAAAAAAGCCAGAGACAATTTCAGAGGAACAAAATAGTTTTGAGGATATTTTAAGTAAAAATAATGTGAATGGTTCTAAGGAAGAGGATGAAAAAACAAATAAATCATTAGAGAGCTCAATTCTTGACAAGATTAAATAAATTTAATGATTAAAAAGAATATTAAATTTAGCAATTTTATTTCAAAAAAAAATTTATCTATAAATAAAAGAATTTTAAATTATTTTAACAATCTAATGAGAGATAGGAGTGAAATTTTTCTTTCGTTAGATAAGTCCTATAAAGATTCTTTTTCAAACGACTTTGTAAAAAAATTTAATAATAAAAGCGTTATTTCATTAATTGGAATGGGTGGATCCATTCTTGGTGCAAAAGCAATATATAGTTTTTTATCTCCAAAAAATACAAAATTTGAATTTATCGATAATCTTTTAAAAATTCCGAAACCCAAAAATAAGAAAAAAAGATTAAATTTGATAATTTCAAAATCTGGAAATACATTAGAAACAATTTCAAATTCAAATATTTTTATAAATAAGAAAGATAAAAACATTTTTATCACTGAGAATAAAAAAAATTATTTATTTCAATTAGCACATAAATTAGGATCTGATGTGATATATCATAATGATTTAATTGGTGGAAGATATTCAGTTCTTTCTGAAGTAGGAATGCTGCCCGCTAAATTAATGGGGCTTAACCCTAAAAAATTTAGAAGGTTAAATATACTGATAAAAAATAGACATTTTATAGACTCATTAATCAGAAATGTTTCAAGTATTTATCATTTAATGAAACAAAAAAAAACTAATTCTGTTATTTTAAATTATGACGAAAAATCAAATGAACTTTTCCTTTGGTATCAACAACTGGTGGCTGAAAGTTTAGGCAAAAAGAGCCAAGGTATACTCCCGATTTTATCTACTATGCCTAAAGATAATCATAGTTTAATGCAGCATTATTTAGATGGTGTGAAAAATAATTTTTTTACTTTTTTTTTCGTAAAAGACAAAAATTCAGCCAAATTAAAAAAAAACACAATTTTAAAATCTCATTCATATTTAAAAAACAAATCGCTTGATGAAATTTCTTATTCACAATTTCTTGCGACTATGAAAGTTTTTAAAAAAAAAAGAATTCCTTTTAGAACCTTTGTTATAAATAATAGAGATGAAGAGACACTAGGTGAATTGTTTATATTTTTTATTTTGGAAACAATTTTATTGGGAAAATTAATGAAGATAGACCCATTCAATCAACCAGCTGTTGAATTAATTAAAAAACAAACAAAAAAAATTTTAATTTCCGAATAGTAATTTAGAAATACCATAATTTCTGTCTTCAAGTATCTTAAGTTTATTAGTAATCTTAATATTATCTTTTTTGTGTCTATGAAGTATCACTATTCCATTTTGTGTTAGCATTTTTCTTTTTAATATAATCTCAATTATTTCATTAATTCTTGTTTCTTTATAAGGTGGGTCAATAAAAATTACATCAAATTTAAAATTAAAATTTTTATTATTCGCAAAAAAATTAAAAAAGTCTTTATCGAAAATTCTGTAATTGTCTGAGTTTTGAAGTAAATTTAAATTTTTTTTCAATATTTTAATGGCTTCTGAGTAGTTTTCAAAAAAAAATACTTTTTCAGCACCCCTCGAAATACATTCTATCCCAAATGAACCAGACCCAGAAAATAAGTCTAAAATTAAAGAATTTTTAATATCAGATTTAAAATTTTTTGAGTGTTGAATTAAATTAAAAATAGACTCTTTCACTAAATCTTTAAGCGGTCTTGTATTCTTATCTGTAGGCAAAAAGAGTTTTTTGCCTTTAAAATTTCCACCTATTATCCTCATTTATCTATTACTTTGTAACCAATATCTTTTCTATAAAAACCTTTTTTCCAATTAATCTTTTTGATTAAATTAATAACTTTTTCTCTGCATGTTTTAAAATTATCTGAGGTAGCGACAAAATTTAAAACTCGACCACCACTAGAGAAAATTTTGTTATTAACTATTTTAGTACCTGCATGAAATATGTATTCATTCTTCTCTAAAACAATATTTTCTAATTTTTCAATTTCTTGATTGTCATAATATTTACCAGGATATCCCAATGAACATTGAACAATTGATAATGATTTGCTGTTATCCCAGTTTATATTTAATTTATTCAGTTTTTCTTCTATTGTTGCTTCTATAATTTCAAGAAAATCAGTTTTAATTCTTGGTAAAATTGTTTGACATTCTGGGTCTCCCATTCTTACATTGTACTCAATAAGAAATGGTTCACCATCTTTAATCATAAGACCAGCATATAAAAATCCTTTAAAATCTGTTTTCAGATCTTTTAAGCCTCTCAGAGTAGGTTCAATAATTCTATCAAAAATTTTCTTATCCAATATACTACTCTCTAATCGAGAAGGTGAATATGCTCCCATTCCACCAGTGTTTAAACCGATATCACCTTCACCAACTCTTTTATGATCTTGAGCAGTTCCAAATTTTTTTACTTCTTTTCCATCTGAGATCACAAAAAAACTCATCTCCTCTCCATCTAGATATTCTTCAATAAGCAATTCATTTGTATTTCCAAATTTACCACCAAAAATTTCGTTAATTGCCTGCTCAGCTTGCTCTTTATTTTTACAAATATAAACCCCTTTTCCTGCAGCTAGGCAATCAGCTTTTACGACTATTGGATAAACACAATCTTTTAAAAAATTATAAGCATTATCTTTTGACTCGAAAACTCCAAATTTAGCTGTTGGGATATTATATTTTTCACATAATTTTTTTGTGAAAATTTTTGAACCCTCAAGCTTTGAAGCTATTTTATTAGGACCAAATACTTTTATTTTATCATTTTTTAAAAAATCAACTAATCCATCAACTAAAGGTTTTTCAGGTCCAATTACAATGATATCTATTTTATTCTGGATAATAAATTTTTTTAACAAATTAAAGTTATTAGTATCTAAATCAACGTTTTCAGCTATTTTAGATGTTCCAGCATTTCCAGGTATACAGAAAATTTTTTCTATTTTCTTTGATTTTTTGATAGCTGAACATAAAGCATGTTCTCTACCTCCACTTCCTATTATTCCAACTTTCATATAAAGATATATATAAACTAAAAATGTTTAAAAAATTAGCTAAATTAAAATATTTACCAAACAATTTTCAAATTCTTGAGAATGGTGATCATGTAATTTGCGCCATATCAGGAAAAAAAATTTCTCTGTCAGAATTGAATTATTGGAATGTTGAATTACAGGAGCCTTATTATTCTTATGTTGAGGCCTCAAAAAAAAGAGAGAAAAATAAATAATTTACTTCCATCTGTTATGTGTCCATATCCACTGGTCAGGATTTCTTTTAATCATTCCTTCAAGCACTTCATTCAAACTTGTGGTGATTTCCTCAATATTTTGACTTTCATTAAATTTAATTGGTTTAAGTATTTCTAGTCTAAATTTGATATTTTCGGTTCTCTGAATATATACTGGAATAACCATACAATTAAACTTTTGAACAAATTGAGCTGGTATAGTTGTGGTGAAAGCTTTTTTACCAAAAAAATTACAACTTATTCCTTCTGACACTCTTTGATCAATCATTAAAGCAATGGAAGTGCCAGATTTAAAATACTTCAACATTTCTTTTGTTCCAGATAACCCTTTTTTTATTTGTTTTTTGCAAATGTATTTTTTTCTGATTGATTCCATTAACGGATTTACAAATTTATTATTCAAAGGTCTATAAATAGCAGCTAAATCAATATTTGATTTGTCTAAAAACATAGCCATTAATTCAAAGTTATTAAAATGACCAGAAATAAATATTACAGGTTTTTTATAGTTTTTGATTTCATTTAAGATTTCTTCTCCAATTATTTGGATATTATTAGAAAGATTTGTTTGTCTAAAATTTTTAATGAACATATATTCTGAAAAAATCCTTCCATAGTTTCCCCACATATTTTCAATTATTATTTTTCTGTGTGAGTCTGAATTACCAATATTTGCATTTTTTAGATTTTTAACTATTGTTTGATTTGATCTAAATAAAGGTCCAAATTTTCTACCCAATATATTTCCAAAATTGGAGGCATTTTTACAACCGATAATTTTAAAAATGATGAATAAAAATATGATTAAAATAAATTCAAAAAAATATTTAATCATTTTCATAAATAAGTTTTGATAATTTTCTCAAATTTATCTTTATTTTCAATTTCTAAACTAACTTTAATGTAGTCACAACTCTGTTTTTGTAAATCGTTCATCCTAAAGTAATCTTTTTCAGTTGTGATAATATTAGCAGACATATTAGTCATTCTTTTGAAGTCATTTTCAGAATAATCATGATGGTCAGGAAATGCAAAAGATCTTATTATATTTAAATTATTTTCTTTTAATAAATCAAAAAAATTAGAGGGGTTACCAATTCCAGCAAAAGCCACTAATTTTTTGTTTTGAAATTTTTCAATATTAATAACTTTATATTTTGAATAAAAAATATGTAGAGTTTTATTTTTCTTTTGAAATTTTAAAAGTTTTTTTTCAAATTCAACATTTTTATCTCCATTTATTATAATACAGTTCGCTTTTTGAATAGCTCTTATTCCCTGTCTTAAAGGTCCGGATGGTATCATTAAGCCATTCCCTATCAATTGTTTTGAATTAAAACATAAAATTGAAAAATCAGGCTTAATTGATAAATCTTGAAATCCATCATCTAATATTGCAACATCATGGTTATTAGCAATAGATAAAGATATGCTATTCTGTCTTTTATTCTCCGTGAAAGTATTTCCTGTTGCCTGTAGCATATTAATTTCATCGGATAAATAACTATAGTATTTTTTTATAATTGCTGGATTTTTTCCTAAAGATTTTAAAATTTTGAATATCTCTCTTACAAGAGGCGTTTTTCCTGTGCCACCAATATATATATTCCCTACACATATAATCGGAATAGAAAAATTTTTGTATTTCTTAAAAAAATATGGGATTTTAGTACTCAAAATCAAAATTGAATAGATGATTGAAAATGGAAACAATATAACTGACCAAATACTTACCTTTTGATTATCCCAAAATCTTGGTTTTTTAAATTGCATCTTTTAAGAAGTAATTGATTTCTCTTATAGTATTTTTCAAAATTTTTTTACCGATAAGATTTATCTTATTTCTAATTTTTTTTGAGGTATCACCTCTTTTTGAGAGAAGGATATCTAGTTTTTTTTCAAAATCTAAATTTGTATTTACTAAATGAGATATATTATTTTTTTTTAGATATTTATAAATTTCTCTAAAATTTGAAATATTTTTACCGTGTATAATATTACACCCAAATCTTGCTGCCTCTAAAGGGTTTTGCCCACCATGATTTATAATTGAACCACCCAGAAAAACATTTTTGCTGTGGTTATAAAAAGATTTTGTTTTTCCATAAGAATTGACTAAATAGATATCGGTATAAGGACTAATTGTTGAATTTGGTTTATCTAAATGAACTTTTAAATCTAGCTCCATAAGATTTTTTTTAATGGATTCAATTCTATTTATATGTCGTGGAATTATTATTGTAAGTAAATTTTTATGTTTAATTTTTAATCTTTTATGCACTAAACCACACAATTTTTCTTCATTATAGTGTGTGCTGGAGGCACACCAAGTTGTTTTGGAATGTATAAATTTTTTAACTGATTTTTTTAGTTTGTCAATTTTATGTTCCGATTGTGCATATTTCAAATTACCAATATATTTTATTTTTTTTGCACCCAATTTTCTAAGATAATTAATTGACTCATTATTAGATGAGAGACATAAGTCAAAGTTTTTAAACAAATAATTAGAAAAACTAGAAAATTTCATCCATTTTTTAAAAGTTTTTTTTGTAATTCTTCCATTTAAAAGAATTATTGGAATTTTTTTTGACTTTAAGTTTAATAAAGTATTTGGCCAAATTTCTGAGTCTATAAAAAAAGCTAAAGAGGGCCTCCAGTAATTTAAAAACTTTTTGGAAAAAAAATTAACATCTATTGGAAAAAATTGATGAATTACTTTTTTAAATTTAAAATTACTAATGATTTTTGATGAACTAAGGGTGTTTGATGTCACCAAAATCTGATTAATTGATTTATTTTTTTCTAATTGCTCTATTAATGGTACAATACTTAGTAATTCACCAACACTAGCTCCATGGAACCAAATAAGCTTACCTTTATTTCTATATTTTGTAAAAAAACAAAATTTTTCAATAAATCTTTTTTCATCTTCCTTTTTTTTGATTAATCTAAATAATAGAACTAATGGAGATAATATAAATGTTAAATTTATTAATATTCTATAAATAATTAACATTAAGATTTTCTGATCTGTTTTTCGTAAAAATTTTTATAAACATTTGATGAAATCAGCAATTCATCATGTTTCCCTTCACTAATAACTTTTCCATGGTCAATAACATATATTTTATCTGCATTTAAAATTGTTGAAAGTCTATGAGCAATCACGATTGTTGTTCTACCTTTTGTTAAAAATCCTATCGCTTTTTGGATTTTATTTTCTGTATCAGCATCTAATGATGATGTTGCTTCATCTAGTAAGATTATGGGACTTTTTTTTAAAATTGCTCTGGCAATTGATAATCTTTGTTTTTCACCACCTGAGAGTCTAATTCCGTTCTCTCCAATTAATGTGTCGTATTTTTTTGGAAGTTTTTCTATAAATTCATCTGCAAAAGAATATTTTGCTGCTTCTTTAATTTCTTCTTTTGAAGCATTTAAATTTGCATATGCTATATTATTAAATATTGTATCATCAAAAAGTGTTGTATCTTGACTTACAAGAGATATATTTTTTCTAAGAGAAAAAATCGTTGAATTATAAATTGACTGACGGTCAATTTTGATATCACCAGAATTCGCGTTGTAAAATCTTGGTATTAGATTTAGTATTGTTGATTTTCCAGCCCCACTATGCCCAACAAGAGCAGTCATTTTTTTTCCAGGTATATTAATATCTATAGATTTTAGAATTTGAGTTTCATTTTCTGAATATTCAAAGTTGACTCTCTCGAAATCGATTTCACCTTTATCTACTTTTAATTCCACAGAACTGTTTTTATCTTTTATTTCCGGAATATTATCTATTACAGGAAGGACTCTTTTAGCTCCAGATAAACCTTGTTGAATAGCTATATTTAGGGTTGCAAGTGATCTTACCGGCTGATACGCCAACATCATAGCTGCTAAAAAAGAAAAAAAGTTACTAACTTCAAGCTCATTTTTCGCTATTAATATTGCCGAAAGGTAAATAAGAAATGCAATCATTATTCCAGTAAGAATTTCCATTATTGGTGAAGCTCTCACAAAAACAACATTAATCTTCCTGGATGACTCTTTTACATTTTCAATATATTTGTTGGCTCTTTCTTGTTCATATTCTTCTCTTTGAAAAATTTTAGCTATTTTATGATTTTTAAATATTTCCATTAAGTAAGAATTTAAAATTCCAGCACGGCTCATTTGCTGAGTAGTTACTTTCCCAATTCTTTTTCCCAATGTTTTTGCTGCAAGAGAGGCAACAGGAATCATGATAATTGCAAATAAGGAAAGTTTCCAATTTTGATAAAACATCACTGATAATAAACCAATTAAAGTTAGACTATCTTTGAAAAGATTTAAGATTACTGTACTAACTAGATTAGTAATCATTCCAACATCATTTGATAAATTACTTATAAACTCTCCAGAATGTTTTTTATCTATGAGTTTAGTATCAGCATTTATCAATGAAGAAAACATATCTACTTGTATGTCTCTAGTTACATCAACAGAAACACCAATCATTATAACTTTTGCAATATATAATGATGCACCTTTTACTATAAATGCCAAAATTATTAATCCTGGGATTATGAGAAGTAGATGTTTTTTCTTTTCTATAAATAATTCTTTTATTGCTGGATCTAATAAATAAGCTACTGCTGAAGTACTTCCAGCTAATAATAATGTAAAAAAAATTGAAACCAAAATTTTTTTTACATATTTTTGAGTATAGTCTTTGTAAAGTCTTTTTAAAATTTTTACATCGGTCATTAATTATACTTTTCCAATTATTAAGCTTATTAAAACTAATAGACCTAATAAATTATTAGATTTAAATGTAGCCAAACATTTCGAACTATCTTTAATATCAAGTCTTTTAAGTTGAAAAAAAAACATTTGTATAAAACCTAAGATAAATATTAAGTAAAAAAAATTATTTAGTTTCATAAGGTATCCAGTAATTAACAGATTTAATAAAAAAATTGAGTAACATATTATTAAAAATCTATATGGATTATCTTTAAATTTAATTGATGTTGATTTTAATCCTATTATTTCATCATCTTTAATATCTTGATATCCATATATCGTGTCATATCCGAGTGTCCAAAATATGGCTCCAAAGTAAAGTAGAACTGGCACAATATCTATTTGATTTTTTACGGCTGTCCATCCGAGTATAATTCCATAATTAAAAGTGATACCCAAAAATAATTGTGGCCAATAAGTATATCTTTTCATCAAAGGGTACGTAAAAGCAAGAGGCATGGATCCTAACGCTAAGATTATCGTCAAATGATTAAAATTTAATAAAATCATCAATGCTAAAAAACATAAAAAAACTACATAAATAATTCCAATTTTAATTGAAATTTGCTCAGATGCTATTGGACGATTTTTTGTTCTAAAAACATTTTTATCAAATTCTTTATCAAGAATGTCGTTTACAATACAACCTGCCGATCTCATAAAAACTGATCCAAGAAAAAATAATATTAAATAAAATAAATATAGATAGAGATCCCCAGTAAAATTATAAGCTAATGTTAAACCCCATGCGCACGGCCAAAAAAGCAACATAAAACCTATTGGTTTTTTAAGCCTTATTAAATCTATAAATAGATTAATTTTGTTCATAAAATTTACTTGTAAATAACAAACACAAGATTGATAATCAAATTGATTCGTATGAATATTGATTA
>MDTD01178804.1_pt1 | contig 10061 bp, 8 predicted proteins | sample 811221 | NCBI WGS metagenome assembly MDTD01 (sample SAMN05326646, study PRJNA326480) | marine metagenome | isolation source: seawater | place: Pacific Ocean: South West | collected 2011
ATTGAGAAAATTTATAATAGCTTTTTAAAAGGGGTTCCTGGTAAAGAAGAGATTGAGGTAAATGCAAAAGGTAAATATATAAGAAGGCTTAGCATGATAAAGAGTAAGCCAGGAAAAGATGTTCAGTTAACAATTAATTCTAAAGTTCAAGATTATGCATATAAAGCAATCGGTTCTAATGTTGGATCAGCACTAGTACTTGATGCAAAAAATGGTGATATTATATGTTCTGTATCTACTCCATCATATGATCCAAATATTTTTTCTAAAACTTTACACGAAAGTAGCTGGGAAAGAATTATAAACTCTCCTAATGCTCCATTAATTAATAGATCTATTAATGGTTTGTATCCACCAGGTTCAACATTTAAACCAGTAGTTGCCTTAGCAGCATTACAAAATGGTCTAATAAGTAGTAGGGATATAATTCATTGTAGTGGAACTTATGTTTTAGGTAATAGAAAATTTCACTGCTGGAAGAAAAGTGGTCATGGTAATTTAAATTTATCTGACGCTATTGCTCAGTCTTGCGATGTATTTTTTTATGATTTAGCACTGCGTTTAGGAATAGATAAAATATCTGAAACTGCAAAATTACTAGGTTTTGGGAAATATTATGATGATTATTATGGAATTCCTAAAAGTATAGTACCAAACAAAAAATGGAAAAAAGATAATTATAACGAAAGTTGGCAAAAGGGAGAAACTTTGAATGTTGGAATTGGGCAAGGATTTTTATTATCAACACCTTTAGAATTAGCAATAATGACAGGAAATATTATTAATGATGGAAATATAATTAGTCCAAATATAATAAAGTCCATATCTGGTGAAAATATAAAAAATAATAGTGTAAATAAAGCAAATAATTTCAATATAGAACATTTAAATATTATAAAAAATGCAATGTATAAAGTGATGAATTCTCCAAAAGGCACTGCATGGAAAAGTAGAACTAGTGATGAAGACTTTCAAATAGCTGGAAAGACTGGAACTTCCCAAGTCAGAATAATTTCTGCTAAGGAGAGAGAAACAGGTATTATTAAAAATGAAGATTTACCATATGAAAAAAGAGACCATGCATTGTTTATTGGTTTTGCTCCTTTTAAAAATCCTAAATATATTACGACTGTAATATTAGAACATGCCGGAGGCGGTGCCAGTTATGCTGCTCCAATTGCTCGAGATTTATTAATTGCTACTAGAAAAGTTATAGAGGGTATAGATACTGATATATCAGTTTCTTAATGAAATATGATATCTGAAAAAATATTTAAATTTAGTTCTTATGTTTTTAGTCAAATATTATATATAAATTATTTTATATTAATTTTATTATGTTTAATTTTTGCTGTAGGTATAACGCTATTATATTCTGCAGCTGGTGGCTCTATGGATCCGTGGGCTTCTAAACAACTTGTAAGGTTTATATTTGCAATTTTATTATTTTTTGTTGTTTCTATTATTAATATAAAATTTTGGTTAGGAATATCCTATTATATTTATTTTATAAGCTTATTATTATTAGTATCTGTAAATTTTTTTGGTAATACAGATTTTGGTTCACAAAGATGGATTAGTTTTGGCTTATTTAATTTACAGCCAAGTGAATTAATTAAATTTACGATTGTTTTAGCTTTAGCTAAATATTTTCATGCTGAAAGAGATTTAAATTTTTGGAATAGTATTAAAAATTTTATTATTCCTATGCTTTTAATAATTATTCCTACTTATATAGTATTTTTGCAACCTGATTTAGGCAGCTCACTAATATTACTTATAGCTAGTTTATCTATCTTATTTGTAATTGGATTATCTATATGGTTTTTTATTTTTAGTTGTCTTTTAAGTATTATAGTTGCACCAGTAGTTTGGTTTTATTTTTTATATGATTATCAAAAAAATAGGATTTTAACATTTATAGATCCTTTAAGGGATCCACTTGGTAGTGGATATCATATCATTCAATCTAAAATTGCTTTAGGTTCAGGAGGTATATTTGGAAAAGGTTTTTTAAATGGTTCTCAAAGTCATTTAAATTTTTTACCTGAAATGCAAACTGATTTTATTTTTACATTATTAGCTGAAGAATTTGGAATAGTTGGGACTTTATTATTATTGTTCCTTTTTATTATATTAATAATTTATACAATGATAATTAGTATTCTTTGTAAAAGTAGATTTGCATGCTTTGTCGTTATCGGGGTTTCAATAAACCTTTTCTTTTATGTTTTTATAAATACAGCAATGGTTACAGGTTTAATTCCCGTTGTTGGAGTGCCATTACCATTAGTTTCTTATGGAGGAACATCAATGATATGTGTTATGTTTGGTATGGGGCTAGTAAGTAATGCCTATTTAAATAGAAATTTAATTATTCCTCGATATAAGGATGGTTTTCTTGGATGGTAGCAGACTATTATAAATCTTTCCAACCAATATTCTTACAAAACTCTTTATATGTACCATTAAAATTAAAGACTTTACCGTTATCATAAATAATTAATTTGTTTGCAATTTTATTCAAAAAATACTCATCATGAGAAACCATTAGAACTGACCCAGAAAATTCATATACAGCGTTCATTAGTGCTTCAGTGGACTCCATATCAAGATGATTAGTTGGCTCATCTAAAAATAACATATTAACTGGTTTTAATAGAATTTTCCCTAACATAACTCTACTTCTTTCTCCTCCAGATAATATTGCAATTTTTTTATCGGCTAAGTCTCCTGGGAACATCATATGTGCACAGGTTCTTCTAACTTTAGTTTCTATTATATTATCATCAACACTCTGCATTTCTTCGTAAATTGTTTTATTGAGAGATAGTCTATCAATGTTCATTTGTCCAAAATAACCTATCTTTGATTTTGAATGAATTTTTATGTCTCCTGAGTTAGGTAACAATTCATTATGTAAAAGTTTTAATAGCGTAGATTTGCCTTTACCATTTTTACCAATAATACAAATTTTATCGCCTTTATTAACTTTAGTAGAGAAATTATTTAATAAAATTTTTTTATCATCATACCCAAAACTTATACCATTAGATTCTAATAAGCTTTCCTTACTATTATAATTTAAATAGTTAAATTTAAAATCTAAGTTATCTATATCATCTAATTTTTCTAAGATATCTTGTTTCTCGAGCATTTTAATTCTTGATTGAGCTCTACTAGCTAATGTTGCTTTGGATTTAAATCTATCAATCCATTCTTGCGTTTTTTTCCTATTCTTTTCTTGATTAACTCTTGTCTTTTCATGAATTATCTCTTCTTGTTCAATTTGATCTTTTATTTTTTTTGTATTACCAGAGACTTTACGAAAATTTCCTCTATGTATATTTAAAGTATGAGTTATTATACTATCCATAAATATTCTATCATGTGTAATAAGAATAATCTCTCTTTCCCACGTTGATAAAAATTTTTTTAACCATTTTATAGAATGAATATCTAAGTAATTTGTAGGTTCATCTAAAAGAAGTAAATTAGGCTCCAACAAAAGAAGTTTTGCTAAATTTATTTTAATTTGAAATCCTCCAGAAAACAAATTAGGATCTTGTAACATTTCTTCTTCAGAAAAACCTAAACCACTAAGTATTTTTTCACCTTTCCATTCTTCATATTGTCGATCTGCGTTTAGTACAGTACATACTTCATCTATTATAGTATCTTTAGTAAATTTAATATGTTGCTCCAAAACACCCACATGATAATTTTTAGAGTACTCAATAAAACCTGAATCCGCTTCTATTTGATTATTTAATAATTTAAATAGTGTAGATTTGCCGGTACCATTTCTACCTATTAGACCAATTTTTTCTTTAGCATTAATGTTAAAATTTGCTTTTGAAAATAATTGATTTCCTGCAAAGGATATTGATAAGTCTTTTATTCTAATCATTAGTTCTACATAAATTATTTTTATTAATTATAAAAATATTTATATTGTTATTATAGTTATGTCTCTAGAAATTTTATATTTATTTTTCTTTAATGTGACTTAGAAAAGTTTTTTTGCTAATATTACTATTTAAATCTTATTGGGAGGAAATTATGGAAGTATTACTTGATCCAAGAACAGTTAATAGTCGCAAAGTATTAGCCGGTCTTAAATTAATAGGAGCAGATTATGATGTAAGGCAATATGATTATTTTCAAGCGGAGCAAAAAAGTGATGAATTCGTAGCAGTTAATCCAAATGCTGCTTTTCCAGCTCTTATAGATGATGATTTTATATTATGGGAATCAAATGCAATATTGCAATATGCAGCTGAGAAAGTAGGTAATACGAATGCTTATCCCAAAGATATACGAACTAGAGCAGATATTAATCGTTGGCTATTATGGGAAAGTTCTTCATGGTTTGGTTCTTGTTATGTATATCTTGTTGAGAACTGTGTAAAACCTTTGTTAGGAGATACTACAGATGAATCTATACTTGCTAATGAGCAAGAAAATTTTCATAAATTAGCTAGTATTTTGGATGCTAGACTTAAAAACAGTACTTTTTTATGTGGTGAGGAACCTACTATAGCTGATGTTGCAGTGGCCGCTCCTATGCATTTACATGGATGGGCAAAATTACCTTTAGGTGATTATCCTAATCTTATTCGCTGGATGACAAAAGAGATAGAGAATTGTAGTTGGTGGAAAGAAACTCACATAGGTGAGGGCTTTACAGTCTCTGAATAATGTTTTAATTTTGATTATTATTCAATAAATATAAAGCGAGTTTTTAGCAATATGAACAGTAATGGTTTCTTTAATTATATGTCTGAAAACTCGCATAATTCTCTTTTTAGAAATGGAAAAGTACTTACTAAGAGAGATATTAACGGAAGTGATGCAGGTTCTGTAGGTATAAATTTAGAAAAAAAGAAAATGCAAGTTATGAACGCTCGAAATCTAATTGGTAGCAAAGAAATATCTATAGATAAAAATGGTTTTGAGATGATTCATTGTAATATTCATCATTTAAATCTTGATTTTTTCAATAATAAAGAAGTACTTGATAAATATTACATACATTGTGCTGATTTTATTAAAGATAGAACTGGAGCTAAGAATGTTTATGCGTTTGATCATAACATTCGCTCAGCCTCTGGTAAAAAAACAAAAAAAATGATTAAAGGTGGTCAACAAGTACAAGGTCCAGCCCATATTGTTCATGGTGACTATACGCTTACTAGTGCACCAGAAAGGCTTCGCCAATTAGCCAAACCTGCGGGCAAAAATGATACTTTGAGATTAATTCTGGGTAAATCTAATAGTTTATTATCTCAAGATTGTGTGAATGAGACACTATCTAATGGTAGATTTGCAATTATTAATTTGTGGAGAAACATTGTTGAACACCCGGTTGAAATAAATCCACTAGCATTATGTGATGCTAGTACAGTTTCTCCAGATGATTTAGTAGTTTTTGAAATTCATTATGCAGATAGAATAGGAGAAAATTATTTTGCTAAGCATAATAAAAATCATGAGTGGTATTATTTTAATAAAATTACTAAAGATGAAGCATTACTCATAAAACAATGGGATAGTCATGGTTCTATTGCAAAATCCAATGGGAAGTTATCCGATAATGAATCAATAGGTAATCCCTGTACTTTCAGTTTTCATAGTGCATTTGAAGATCCCTCTACTAGAGAAGATGCTCCAGATCGTTGGAGTATGGAAGTAAGGTGTATTGTAATATACTGAAGGGAGAAAATTATGATTGATGTAAATGGTAAAGTAGTTATGATTTCAGGTGCAAACCGAGGAATTGGCTTAGCTATAGCTCGTAGTTTATATAAGGCTGGTTATTCATTAAGTTTAGGTTCTAGAAATATTTCGTCACTAGAAAATTTAATTGAAAATTCTAGTGATGATAGAATTCTAAATTGTCATTTTGATGCAATGGATAAAAGTACTCATACGGAATGGGTTACACATACAATAGATAAATTTAATAAAATTGATTGCCTCATTAATAATGCAGGAATTGTTGAATCAGTTTCTGTAGAGGATGAGGAAGATAATGAAGATGCTTTGGATAGAATGTGGACAGTAAATGTAAAGGCACCATTATCCCTTACTAGACTAACTTTACCATATCTCAAAAAATCTGGATCTGGTCGTGTAGTAAATGTAGCCTCTCTTGCAGGAAAAGCTGTATATGGAAGCTCTGTAGGTTATTCTATGACAAAATTTGCTGCAGTAGCATTATCTCATGCAACAAGACATGGAGGCTGGGATCATGGTGTAAGATGTACCGCACTTTGCCCTGGTTATGTTGCTACAGATATGACAAGTGAAGTAGAAAGTGTTTCTATTGATAGTATGATTTCACCTGATGACTTAGCTGAATTAGTAAGGACCGTTATTTCTTTATCTAATACAGCTTCAATTGCAGAATTAATAGTTAATTGTCGTCCTGATATAATTGCTTAATATATAATATTAATTTTTGGCAATTTAAAATAGACGATAAATAATATAAGTTGTATTTAATTTATACTTTAAAGATAAAATATTAATAATGGGCCCTTAGCTCAGTTGGTAGAGCAGCTGACTCTTAATCAGCTTGTCACAGGTTCGAATCCTGTAGGGCTCACCATTATTTAAGTGACAAATACTAAATATTCATATTATGATTAGATCATGAAATATATTTTAATGTTTATTAGTTTTTTTATGCTTGTATCTTGTGCACAGTATAAGGTTATAGGAAAATTTCATAAATATGATGAGGTTTTTATTGGAGACGTTAATCATAATTTATTAGCGGGTGTAGGCGAAATAAAGGCTAAAGGTGAGAATTCTGGAATAATTTGTAGCGGAAGTTCATATGTTACTTATAAACCCTTATTTGCTATTGGATGTGCTGGTCAAAGAGGAAAAGCTCCATTAACTTGCACTGATGGTAGATTGTTAGATTTGGACTGGTTAGCTACTAGTTGTACCACTGGAGAAGGTATTGGCAGAGATCAAGATGGTGCTAGTTTTGCTTTTACTTTTGGTTTAAATGAAAAAGATGCATTAATTAGATTAGCGGAGTTAAAAAATGAAGTGAAAGGAAAACCCGATCTTCCTGTTTATAGGCCAAAGGAACATAGAGCCGAGAAGGGCTTTGCTACTGGAACGGGCTTTGCTGTAAGTACTAACGGACATTTAATTACAAATTTTCATGTAATAGATGAAGCATCTACAATTATAGTTAAAGATACTTTTAATAATAGAGAGTATTATGCTGATTTATTAAAAGTTGATAAACAAAATGATCTTGCATTAATAAAAATAAATATTAATACAAAAAAGTTAAATCTGGTATCTGCTAATAATAGTGAAAGAGGTAATGAAGTTTTTGCTCTTGGTTATCCATTAATACAATTACAAGGGCAAAGTCAAAAAGCTAACTTTGGAAGAATTAATGCATTATCGGGAATAGAAGATGATATTAGATTTTTTCAGGTCGATATACCTATACAACCTGGTAATTCAGGTGGCCCTATGATTTCTAAAAATGGAGATGTTGTAGGAGTTATGACAGCAACATTAGATTCTATAATTACTTTTAAATTATCAGGAAATATTCCACAAAATGTAAATTTTGCTGTGAAATCTGATTATGCACTACCACTATTAAGAGATTTAAATATAGATAATACTAAAAATACTGAGGAATATAGTTTTACAGAGATAATTCAAAAAGTAGAAGAATCAGTATTTTTAATTATATCAAAATAAATTTTAATCAGTAAGGCTAGATATGATGCTATTTGTGGATAAGACTAGATTAGACTATATTAGACTAGATTAGACTATATTAGATTGGTGGACAAATAAATCTTTAAAAAACCCCAGAAAACAGCCATTTTTAGTATCTTAATCGCCTTGTCACAGGTTCGAATCCTGTAGGGCTCACCATTATTAATCTTATCCTGCAGTCCAACCACCATCTATCATTAAAGAAGAGCCTGTAATCATATTAGATGCATCTGAGGATAAAAATATTACTGCACCCATAATATCATTTACTTCTGCTAGTCTATTCAACTTAATATTACTATTTATCCATTTTCTTATTTTTTCATCTTTAAGACTTTTGCTTGTTAAATTAGATTTAATAAAAGTTGGACAGATTGTATTTACTCTAATTTTATGTTTGCCAAATTCTATTGCCATTGATTTTGTAAATCCTTCCATAGCATGCTTTGATGCTGAATATACGGCTCTATCAATTCCTCCAACATGACCCATCTGAGATGAAATATTTATTAAAGAACCTGGCTTATTATTTTTTATTAATCCTTTAGCAACAGCTTGTGTTAAAAAATATGCAGATTTAGTATTGATATTCATAACTTTATTATAATCATTTTGCTTTGTATCTAAGGATTTTGAATGCTTAGCTATTCCTGCACTATTAACTAATATTTCAAATGGTCCTTTTCTATCTATTATTTTCCTTACAGAATTAATATCAGATATGTCCAGTAATAATTTCTGTACTGAAAAGCCTTTCTTACTTAAGGCTTCAACTACCTCATTTAGTTTATTATTATTTTTTCCAGAGATGGTTACATTTGCACCAGCTTCAGCTAGAGCTACACTACAACCTAGGCCTATACTTCCATAAGAACCAGTCACAAGTGCTTCACGATTATCTAATCTAAAAGAAGGAGTAGTCGGCAATTCAATCATTTATTCTGCAGCTTTGCCATATGGTATATTTTGTCCTCCGTATCGTCTAATTCTAATATTAGCTTGTTCAGCATGTCCAATAAATGATTCTAACATAGAAAGTCTTGAACAATATTTACCAATTTTAACGGCTGCATCATCAGAGGTTATTTTTTGATAGCTATGTGTTTTAAGAAATTTACCTACCCAAAGACCACCAGTGTAACGTCCTGCTCTTTTTGTAGGTAATGTATGATTAGTCCCAATTACTTTATCTCCATTAGATACATTAGTTCTTGGCCCTAAAAATAATGCTCCATAAGAATGCATATTATCTAAAAACCAATCATCTTTGGAGGTCATAACTTGAACATGTTCTGATGAAATATTATTAGCAACTTCTAACATCTCTTCGTATGTATCACATAAAATGACTTCGCCATAATCTTTCCAACTAATGGAGGCTGTTTCAGCAGTTGGTAAAATGGTTAAAATTCTTTTTATCTCTTCTATCGTATTTTTTGCAAGTTTTTCATCATTAGTTATTAATATTGCAGGAGAATTATAGCCGTGTTCTGCTTGTCCTAGTAAATCTGTCGCGCAGAGTTCAGCGTCAACAGTTTTATCTGCTATAACCATAGTTTCTGTCGGACCTGCAAACAAATCAATTCCTACTTCACCAAATAGTTGTCTTTTAGCTTCCGCAACGAATGCATTGCCAGGCCCCACTAGCATATCTACAGGAGATATCGTATCAGTTCCTAATGCCATAGCCCCTACAGCCTGTATACCACCTAATATATATATTTCATGAGCGCCGCCTAAGTGCATAGCTGCAATTACCGCAGGATTAGGTTTACCCTTAAAAGGTGGCGTTGAGGCAATAATTCTTGGAACTTTTGCTACATTAGCAGTAACTATTGACATATGAGCAGAAGCTACCATGGGAAATTTTCCGCCAGGAACATAACAACCTACAGACTGAACCGGAATATTTTTGTGACCTAAAATTACGCCAGGCATTGTTTCTATTTCAATATCTTGCATTGAGTCTCGTTGTGCTTGAGCAAAATTTCTAATTTGTTCTTGAGCAAATTTTATATCTTCTAGATCTCTAGCAGGTACTTTATCTATTAAATCATTAATTTCAGATAAACTAAGCTTAAAGGATTTTGGTGAGTAGTTATCAAACTTTTCTGAAAGCTCTCTTACCGCTTTATCTCCGCCTTCTTTTATCATCTTTAAAGTTTTTTTAACTGTTTCACTAACACTTGCATCTTCCACTGCTCTATCATTATCATTTTTTCCTTTTTTCAAATATTTTATGGTCATAATATTTCCTTAATTTATTAATAGTAACTTACGTAATCGTCTTTATTAGG